>Ga0116165_1001145_pt1 | contig 21202 bp, 17 predicted proteins | sample AD_JPNMR1_MetaG_FD_89885 | JGI IMG/M metagenome (GOLD analysis project Ga0116165, IMG submission 89885) | Active sludge microbial communities of municipal wastewater-treating anaerobic digesters from Japan - AD_JPNMR1_MetaG | ecosystem: Engineered > Bioreactor > Anaerobic > Digestate | place...
AATACTAAAAACGAATATCGTAATTTAAGGTGTTTATGGCAAAAGAGAGTTTGAAAGAGATTTTACCTGATTTTCAGGCGTTTCTATTATCCAGTAAACTTACACAGGATAAAAACATTCCCTATAATGGTATCGCTTTTTTAGACACCTTTGTTTTGTTACACCCGAGTTTAAAAATCTTAGAGGATTTTATAAAATGAGCCAGAAGAGTATACGTTCAAAACACTCACCATCCTTTAAGGCAAAAATAGCCCTTGAAGCTTATAAAGAGGATAAGACATAAAGTGAGCTTGCAAGTGAATATGGGGTCCATCCAGGTCTTATAAGAAACTTAAAAGGGTCAGCTTATATAGTATGCGAAAGAGTTATTTGCAGGTAATAACCACAAAGACAAAGATACCGATAAACTCATAGAGGAGCTTTACAAGAAGATAGGTAAACTGGAGATGGAACTTGAATGGCTTAAAAAAAGTCTCATCTTCTCTCCATCTCCCCCTCTACCATATACTATAAACCTGTAAGTGACCCTTACGATGATATACTCATGAGGTTGATAGATGAGATATATACAAAAACACCCTTCTATGGTTCAAGGAGGATAACCCATATGTTAAAGAGGATGGGTCATGATGTAGGTAGAAGAAGGGTGATAAGACTCATGGATATAATGGGCATATCTGCCATATATCCAGAAAAACATACATCCATCCCCAACCATGATAATGTAATATATCCCTATCTCCTCAAGGATGTCCCCATTACCTTTATTAACCAGGTATGGGGAACTGATATCACCTATATCCGTCTTACAAAGGGGTTTGTCTACCTCATGGCCATTATGGACTGGTATTCAAGGTATGTCTATCATGGGAGATATCAACAACCCTTGATACAGAATTTTGATTGTATAGGGCACTCACCATTGGTAAACCCCATATATTCAATTCAAACCAGGGGTCACAATTTACAAGTAAAGACTTTACAAATATACTACTTGCCAGTGGCATCAGGATAAGCATGGATAACATATTTACAGAAAGGCTCTGGAGGTCTTTAAAATATGAAGAGGTCTATATAAATGACTATAAGACAGTAAGAGATGCCAGGAATGGGATTGCATATTACTTTAACCTATATAACAACGAAAGACCCCATCAGTCCCTGAACTATATGACCCCATATGAGGTGTATTTTGAAAAAGTCAGGCATTAAAAGATATAAATGTGGAAATATGGAAAGCTCTTTGACCTTCCCACATTTCCACATTACGGCGGTGATTAGATTGATAATGATATTTATTGTATACAAAATAATACAGGGCTGTAACTTAAGAATGGCAAAAAATTGTCTTGACAAGCGTGACCACTTTAGCTAATAGAGCGTATGGTGGATAGAAGAACATTGATGCATCGGATAGTAGGCATAATGCATCATGCAGTAGAAGAAAATTTTGCCGAGCAAGGCAGACCGAGATGGGTTCCCTTGAGTGGTGCTACAATCTACCAGAGGCAGAAGAAGGGATACTGGCCGGGATTGATATTACAGATGGAGGGGGCTTGCAGCGTCAATTTCTCGAAGCAATGATAATGATTCTGCAGTTGTCGGGATAAAAAATAAAAAATATGCGGCGATACATCAATTTGGCGGAAAGGCCGGCAGGGGTCACAAAGTTCAAATCCCTGCCAGACCATTTCTGAAGCTCACAGATGATGATTTAAACGAGATTAAAAAGGCTATTGAAGAGTATTTGGTAAAATCTAAACAGGAGGATTTAAATGGGGGAAGATATTGACAGATCATTTAAAGAAACAATTGATGAATTTGTAAAATTACATGACGAATACTGGGCACTGGTTAAAGAGTATGAGAATATTTTTAATGACCATGTAGGCACCATTCTGTTTCTTCACTTAGACCAAACAATTGATGGCTTAAAAAAACTTATCCCTTTCATCAAATCAGCAATACAAAAAGGAAAGCCACTTGAAGACGAAGATTACGAAGATTTCTTAGGGGTTGAAAGAGGAGATTTTAAAAGATTTATTATCCACTAATTACTTAATTATTTTTAAAAGTTTACGGAATTCTCTTGTAAGAAAATAACATTTCTGCTCAACGAATTGCCAACCTTTTTTGTCTTTAGAGTAAATAGCAAATAAATTTGCAAACGCCTCCTTCATTCTGGATAGTGGATTTTTAAAATATAAGTTTGAGTGGGAATAGTGTCCTGAGATTTTATTCTTTGTTATTGCTCCAAAAAGTCAAGTTTCAACTAAAAATAGTATTGCCCAAAGTTACCCCCATAAAAAATCTCTTTAAATCTGTCTCATGGAGCAATAAACCTCCACTGCCTGACAGTATTGTGCCCAACTGCCTTACAATAAAACCTGCCCGACAGGGAAACCCTGCCCGACAGACATGTTCACGGGAAGGGTTTGTTTTGTATTTGCCTATTGCCTTACAGTTTCCCCCATTGCCTTACAGGGGGGTATCCTTGCTTTTTTTGAAGCCCCGGGTAATTTTTCCGGATAAACATATAACATAGTTATATGTTATGTCTGGAAAAAGTCTGGAATGGGTCACTAAAGACAAACCTACCCTATAATAGGTGACCCTTTAAAAATGAGAAAGACATTAACATCTTTCCCGCTGTTCGATACCCTACAAATTCCGGAACTTCGTCCTCACTTTTTATATTACCATTTAACTTTCGCCTGTTTTTACTGATTACCTACCATTTACCACATGAGGGTAATTTTTTTATATATGCGGTCAATCGGGTCTTTAAAAAAATCTAAACCCACAAAAATAAAACATACAACCAACCAGATTTTGATAGAGATTTTAACTGGAAGAGAATATGACTGTATAAAGGTGGGATTCATCTACTTTAAGGCTGTACCGGATGCAATTGTTTTTTGCACCAAAAAACACAATATAACTCAGTCCTATGGGTATATCTCTTTAAAAAGGCAAAGGCACAGGAATTAAAATAAGCCTTTTTGCCTGAAGGTAATACTTACTATGTGAGTATATGTCCTTATATAAGAGACGCACAGGAATACGAGGGGTTAAACCGTCTTTTTTCAAACCTTCCCAAAAGGCCATACTGCAGTAACAGTAAAAAGATAAGCAAGATACTTCCAAAAGAGAAGGCTATAAATCTAAGATACATCCAGATTAACCACCCGCTTTTAGTAAAGTATATTGTGTTCGACCTTGACTATGAAGGAAGTGCCTTTGCCTGTGATAATATGGACCTTCCTCCATTTACATTTACCGTTATAAACAAATTAAATGCCCACTGCCATGGTATATACGAGATTGACCCTGTATTCTTAGGTACTGCCTCCAAAAAAACAAAGAAGCTACTTAAAAGGATCATACGCTCATACAAATTAATACTCAATGCAGATAGGGTTATAACCAAACAGAAGCTCCTTGTAAAGAATCCCTTCCACAAAGACTGGGAGCTTTTATGTAGTGGCAACATATATACCTTGAGTGAGCTCGCAGAGTATATGCGACCGATAAAAACAATAAAAAAGGTTAAGAAAAGCCCCCTTGACCCTGCAAGCAGAAACGTAACCCTTTTTAACTATGGCAGGTTCTATGCATATGAGATAGTATCTTCATGCAGTAATTACCATCAACTCTACAGACTGATAAATGAATATCTACTTAAATTAAATGCAGAGGAAATACCGGTGCACTTTAGATTACCCCTGCCCTGCAGGGAGGTAAATTCCATCACAAAGAGCATAGCCAGATGGGTGTGGGATAAAAAAGGTGACTTTATGAAAAATAAAAACTGGAATACAGGGGCCATGGGGTTTGAGAAGATAAAGGGCCTTACAATGCACAGATATAAAAAAGAAGTGAGAAGAAGGCAGAGTCTCTCAGGTAAGAGAACAAGTGCAATAAGAAGAGAAAGGACTTTTAAAAAGCTTTTAGATGCCTATGAAAGACTTTCCACTAACAAGGTTACTCAAAAGAAATTGAGTGAACATACAGGATACTCCATAAGGACGGTTAAGTATTACTGGCACAGGATCATAAAGGGTGCAAAACGCTATTATCAGGGAAATAGCAGAATTGAAGACTCTTTATATGGAAATTGGGTAGTAAAAAAGTATCAAAATCGGATGGAACAAGAAAGGGGTAGTAATATACAGGAAAAGGAGGAGCAATACGAAAAACAAATGTTTTATCTGCGATTATGATAGAGATGAGCTTTACTACTGTAGCGTGTTTGACGTCTGGCTCTGTTTTGGTTGCTTACAGTATCACATGATAGTCACAGAGTGTGATGACATCTGCCCGGGCTGCGTGTTCTACCTGTAGAAGCATAGGGGGCGGGAAGAAGTTTTTCAATTTGGATGAAATAGATAAGGACCTATCTGTTTTTTATATGGGACATAAAGTCTTGAGGGGTTGGGAAAATATTAAAATGAAGAAGGTAAGCATTCAATAGTTTAAGGGATGTTTTTTGAAGTTAAAAGCTAAAATTAGTAGCCTTCTTATCTATCACTGTCCTGATTGTTTTTTTCTATGTCTCCAATTATAAAAGCCGCATCAAGCTGGTTATCTTGGGATAATAATGGTGATTAAACATGTAGTTTTGTCAATTAGTCTACTTCGATGGCACCACTGATTAAGTAATTTTCACCACTGCTATCATCGATAAGATTCATTGCTATTTAAAACAGACCCGGTAAATATTGACAAATTTTTCCGCCTCTATTGAACTATTCATCACGCCTTTCCTACCGGAAATGACCAACATGTTGGTGTTGCTGTGAGGTACTTGGCCCTTGACAATGGTCGCAAAGCTGTGTTTTACTGGGACGGTTATGATTTTTAAGAACACGCAGTTAGTTCCGAAAAGTATTAATTCTGCTGTTGAAAAATAATAAACTATAATTGTTGACTATATTTGTCATTAACTGTAAGCTATGCTTGTTTAAGTGAGGTAAGGCGACATGAAATCTGCCTTGCATGTTAGACCTGCCTACGACGGGGAGGGAATGATTCCTATGAATGATAAACCAGACAAAGTTCTCACCATCGACGACTTGTCTGCCTACCTGAAGATATCGAAATCTACGCTTTACAAGCTTGTGCGGGAAGGCAAAATCCCGTGCCAGAAGGTTGGTCGCCATTGGCGCTTCTTAAAAGCTGCCATAGACCGTTGGTTGGAAAACGTACCTACCGAAACCTTGGTAAATGGAGGAGGGGGAGGAATATAGGGATGGTCCAGGTCAAAGACGGAGGAAACGAGTAATGGCGGAGTCTTTAGAGGGTCAGGTCCTGCAAAGGATCAGCAAGGCTCAAGAGCTCTATCACCGTTTGATCCTGATCGTGGGCCCGACTGGTAGTGGGAAAACAAAAGCCTTGCAAGAAGTGGCCGCATTGACCTCAGCACCACTTATCAACATTAATCTCGAACTGTCTCGCCGGATGTTAGATCTAACGGAACGTATGCGGGCCTTGCAGCTACCTCGAATCTTAGGTGAAATCGTGGATGAAGCCAAAAGTGAGCTGGTTTTGCTCGACAACATCGAGCTCCTCTTCGATGTTCGCCTGAAGCAAGACCCTTTGCGTTTGCTGCAGGGGTTGTCCCGGAATAAGACGCTCGTGGCTGCCTGGCCAGGCAGATATGACAAGGGAATTCTCTTATATGGCGATCCCGGACACATAGAGTACCGGCGTTACTCGCGTGAAGAAGTTAAAGATCTTATCATCTTTTCGATAGATGGAGAAAAGAATGAAGGAGTCTGAAGTTGAGAAAGCAAGAGTAAACTATAGACAATTAAGACTTTTTTCATTGTCACCCCGGCAACTCTGCAGGCAGATAGGGCTCAATTGGTTGGCAGCCCTCCGGTTGCGAGATGCAGGGTGGCTGAGTTTTGATCCGGAGGCAATATCTGATTTGAATGAAGCCCAAGAGGCGGAGCTAACATTCTTAGGGTCTCTTGTAGCTACGGGATGCGATGAGCAGATGTTAGAGCAACTTCTCGAAGGTTTAAAGAAGCCTTACAGTTATAGGATAAGTGAGCTCTACTACGCATGGCATGAAAAAGGGTGGCGGCTTCTTCCGTCGAATACCCCTACCTTGGAAATGGTCGAAGAGTGGATTGAGGACATGGTCGCCGATGAAAATCTGGAAGCCCTTACTGAGGTTTATGAAAAAATCGAAAACGCGATTTCCAGACTGGCGACCGATGAAAATGGCGAACAGGAGGCCGAGGAATGAGATACAAAGACCTAATCCAATACGAGCCCATCGAATCCGTGGTTCAGCTACGGCATGCCGATAATGCTGTAACCGCCAAACAACTGGTCAGCACCTATGTTATCTCTGACGAGATGGCCGAGCGGCTTATCCACGTTGCCATCCCCAACCTCCAGTTCGATCAGACGACTGACAACAAAGGGCTTTTAATCGTTGGAAATTATGGTACCGGTAAGTCGCATTTAATGGCGGTGATCTCCGCTATTTGCGAGCACGCAGACTTGCGGACCTATCTGAGCAAAGCACAGGTGGCACAAGCTGCGGAGCGGATCGCCGGCAAGTTCAAGGTGGTCCGCACTGAGATTGGGGCTACCACTATGTCACTGCGGGACATACTCACAGGATCACTCGAGGAAGCACTCACTGCCATTGGCGTGACCTACACCTTCCCGAGTGCCAGCCAGGTCGTAAGTAACAAGCGGGCCTTCGAGGAGATGATGGCCGCGTTCCATCAGGAGTATCCGGACCACGGCCTGCTTCTGGTCGTGGATGAACTGTTGGACTATCTGCGTACTCGTAAGGACCAGGAGCTGATCCTCGACCTCAACTTCCTCCGTGAGGTAGGTGAGTCTTGTCGCGACCTGCGCCTCCGCTTCATGGCAGGTGTGCAAGAGGCCATCTTCGATAGTCCCCGTTTTGCCTTCGTGGCTGACAGCATCCGCCGCGTCAAGGACCGCTTCGAACAGATCTTTATCGCCCGCAAGGATGTGAAGTTTGTTGTTGCAGAGCGTCTGCTCAAGAAGACCGACGCACAGAAGGTCGAGATCCGAGAATATCTCACACCGTTTTCCAGATTCTACGGCCATATGAGCGAGCGGATTGATGAGTTCGTCCGTCTTTTTCCGGTCCATCCCGACTACATCGACACCTTTGAGCGCATCACAGTCGCAGAAAAACGTGAGGTGCTTAAGACCCTGTCGCTGGCCATGAAAAAACTGCTCGACCAGGAGATGACGAAGGAGCGGCCTGGTCTCATCGCCTTCGACAGCTACTGGACCTCCCTGAGCGAGGACCCTGTCTTCCGTGCCGTCCCGGATATCAAGGAGGTGATAGATTGCAGCCAGGTGTTGGAATCCCGGATCGAGCAAGCCTTTACACGGCCTGCATACAAGCCCATGGCACTTCGCATCATACATGCGCTCTCCGTCCACCGGTTGACAACTGGAGACATCTATGCACCCCTCGGCGCTACGGCCGAGGAGTTGCGCGACGCACTCTGTCTTTACCAGCCGGGCATCGAGGATCTGGGGGGTGAGCCAGCGGAGAATTTGCTAACCCTGGTTGAAACTGTGTTGAAAGAGATTCAAAAAACTGTTAGCGGGCAATTCGTTTCCCACAATCAGGATAACCGCCAGTGGTACCTGGATCTTAAAAAGACCGAGGATTACGATGCGCTTATCGAGAAGCGTGCCGAAAGCTTCGATGCCTCCCAGCTCGACCGCTACTACTACGAGGCCCTGAAAAGGGTCATGGAGTGCACCGATCAGACCTACGTAACCGGTTACAAGATCTGGCAGCACGAGCTCACTTGGCTGGAGCGCATGGCAGCGCGACAAGGCTATCTCTTCTTCGGCGCACCCAATGAGCGCTCCACGGCCATACCGCCCCGTGATTTCTATCTCTACTTCATCCAGCCGTTTGATCCACCTTACTTCAAAGACGAGAAAAAGGCCGATGAAGTGTTCTTCAGACTTAAAAGCAGGAACGAGGAGTTTGATAAAAAACTCCGTTTCTACGCAGCGGCATTTGACCTTGCCTCGATTTCGAGTGGCCACGCCAAGGCTACCTACGAGTCCAAGGCTACCAGTTTTCTGCGGGACTTGGTGAAATGGCTACAAAAGCACATGGCTGATGCCTTCGAAGTGACCTACCAGGGACGTACCCGTACGCTTCTCGAATGGGCCAAGGGCAAGTCCATCCGCGAGCTTTCGGGGATCGGTTCCGAAGAGCGTATCAACTTCCGCGACCTAATGAACACCATTGCCGGCATTGTCTTGGCTGTACACTTCCAGGACCAGGCACCTGAGTACCCCTTCTTCTCGGTGCTCATTACAAGTCAGAACCGTGGGCAGGCTGTCGCAGACGCTCTGCGCGCCATCGCTGGGCAAAATCGAACCAAGCAAGCGACCGCTGTGCTCGATGCCCTGGAGCTCCTCGACGGCGAGCGGCTCGATCCGTACCATTCAAAATATGCCAAGCACATCCTGAACATCCTCAAGAAAAAGGGGCATGGCCAGGTGGTCAACCGCTCTGAGCTGATACATGAGATCTATGGCGTTGAGTATTTTGCACCCGACAAAGGCTATCGCCTAGAACCCGAATGGGCTGTGGTGGTCCTGGCCGCGCTGGTCTACTCCGGTGATTTGGTGCTTTCGATTCCAGGCAACAAGTTCGACGCTACCAAACTACCGCAGCTCGCCGCGACACGCATTGACGAACTGGTTCACTTAAAGCACATCGAGCGGCCCAAGGATTGGAATGTACCAGCCCTTAAGGTACTCTTCGAGCTGCTCGGACTCACTCCAGGTATGGCGCAGCTCGTTACCCAGGGAAAAGACGAACCTGTTCAGGAGATGGAGTCCCGCATTGCCAAACTCGTGGAACGTGTGGTTTTGGCGCAGAATGCCTTAAAACAGGGTATCCCATTCTGGGAGAAGAAGGTTCTGGATGAGTCAGCACTCAGTACTTATTCCTCAACACTGGAACGGCTGAAAGGCTTTCTCGAAAGTATTCAAGCGTTCAATTCGCCGGGCAAACTCAAGAACTTCCGCTACGATGCCAATGAGGTAAAGCACCAAGAAGATGGTTTGAAGGCACTCTCGGAGGTCGAGTCCCTGCAGGAACTGGTGAGTGATCTAGGCCCATTTGCCTCATATCTCTCCACCGCCAAGGCAGTGCTGCCGACGAACCACGAGTGGGTTGAAAAGATGAAGGTGACCCAGAATGTGGTGCTTGCACAGGTATCGGACCCGGCCCAGCGCATGTCCAGCGCTTTCCGCCAGCTGACCCTGAGCAAGCTCACCGACCTCAAGAAGTCTTACGTGCAAACCTATCTCGCCATGCACACCCGGGCTCGGCTGGGTGTGAATGAGGATAAGCGCAAGAGCAGGCTCCTGAAAGATGCACGATTCAAGATCCTTCAGCAACTCTCCACCATAGACCTTATGCCGCGCCAACACTTAATCGATTTCCAGGAACGTTTGGGCAAACTTAAGAGCTGTTTCGCGCTCACCGAGCAGGATCTCATTGTTACGCCAGTCTGTCCGCATTGCGACTTTAGACCCGGAACGGACGACATGGGAGCACCTGTTTCGACCGTGCTCGATAATCTGGACATGGAGCTGGATAAGCTTCTCAACGATTGGACCCAGACGCTGCTTACCAACCTGGAGGACCCGACCACCCGCAGCAACCTCGATTTACTCAAGCCTGAGGCAAAAAAGATGATAGACAACTTTCTCAAGCAGCGGAAGCTGCCCGAGGCGCTCACACCAGAATTTATCCAGGCGTGTAAGGAGGTGCTCTCCGGGCTGGTTAAAGTCTTAGTGAAGAAGGACGAACTGCGCGTAGCCTTACTCAAGGGTGGCTCACCAGCGACGCCGGCGGAGATGAAAAAGCGATTTGAGGAATACCTCGATGAACTAACAAAGGGCCACGATCCAGGCAAGGTCCGGATCGTGCTGGAGTAAGCACCGATGAATCTTGACGACGTGAGGGCCTTGATTAGGAAGGGTGAGTCTGACCGAGTGGAGTTCAAAAGCTCTACCGGTCAGAAGACTGCCGCAGCCAAGACGGTCTGCGCCATGCTCAACGGATTAGGTGGTTTTGTCATCTTTGGTGTGACCGACAAAGGTGAGATTATCGGCCAACATTTGTCCACCAAGACATTGGAGGAGTTTGCAAACGAGTTTCGCAGGATTGAGCCGCCTGCCTTCCCTGATATCGAGACGATACCCCTTAAAGGAGATAAAGCGGTCATTGTTGTGTACGTTCCCGGCGGCAGCGGTCCATATATCTTCGACGGCCGTCCCTATATGCGAAATGGCCCGACCACCATCAGGATGCCCCGCGAAGAGTATGAACGGCGACTATTGGAGCGGTTACACGCCACCCAGCGCTGGGAGAATCAGCCGGTTCCTGATGAGGTGACGATCAACGACCTGGACGCCGAGGAGATCCAAACTACTCTGGGCAATGCCATCCAGCTGGGGCGTCTGGAATCCACGATCCGACGGGACACTGAATCCATCTTGCGAGGCCTGGAGCTTATCCACGAGGGTAGGTTGCTCAACGCTGATGATTACCTGGAAATTACCAACCCGGGCACGTTTCACTTCGGTATCACGCCGGAGAAGCTCACCCGGCCCCATGAATCCAAACCCTGGAACCCGATCATTGCCAACGTCTTCTACCGCGCTGGGATCGTCGAGCGCTGGGGCTCAGGCACCCTGAACATTCTCGACTGGTGCAGGGAAAACGGGAATCCACCGCCCGCCAGTAACCGGGGACCTTGGTCCCAAGTCTGTCCCAAGTCTGTCCCAAATGACATCTTCATTGCCTTGCTTGAAACCGCAAACAATCCTGTATCGATAGAGGCTTTGATGAAGGTCGCAGAACAGACAAACAGGACCCGGTTCCGCAAAACCATCTTGCGTTCATTACTGGATGCTGGCCTTATTGAGATGACCATCCCGGACAAGCCACGTAGCAGCAAGCAGCGGTACTGGCTCACCGAAAAAGGGCGCCACTTTTTGAAAGAGATCCGTGGAGGAGATGATGCTGATGAGTAAGCACCGGACGCAGGACCAACAAAGCGTGTTCTATCTCGAAAGGCCTGCGACCGTAAACTCGGGACCCGTGACCTGTTTAGGGATGACCTTTGAAAATGACGAGGTACGGCGGGAGCACTTCCTCGGTTTGTTACGAGAAGGACTGGAGGAGCTCCACGCCAAGCTCGGCGGAGTGCCCTTTACGACTGTGGAAGAGGTCGTGGAGCAGATGAAGTTGATAGAAAAGTGGCCGATGGGAGATGATGCGTGTCTCCGTGAGCTCGCAGAGCGCATGCGCAAAGCGCACCGCAAAGAGCCAGAGAAAGACTTGCTGCAACTGTGGAAGGATCAGATCGGCTTTCCGCACGGCTCTATCGGTGACATCTTAAATCTCTCCGATCCGCCGTATTACACCTCATGCCCAAATCCGTTCATCAAGGACTTCATCAACCACTACGGCAAGCCTTACGACCCGAACATGCCCTATAGCAGGGAGCCATTTGCGGCGGACATAAGTGAGGGCAAGAACGACCCCATCTACAACGCCCACTCCTACCACACCAAGGTGCCACACAAAGCCATCATGCGCTACATCCTGCACTATACCGAGCCGGGAGATCTGGTTTTTGACGGCTTCTGTGGGACGGGCATGACCGGCGTGGCGGCTCAGCTTTGCGGTGATCGCAAGGCAGTGGAGTCGCTTGGCTACAAGGTGGACGATGAGGGCGTCATCTATCGACAGGAAGAAGAAACAGACGAGACCGGCAAGATCCGCGAAGTCTGGAAACCCTTCTCCAAACTTGGACCGCGCTACGCGGTGCTAAACGATCTCTCGCCTGCTGCCACCTTTATCGCCTACAACTACAACACGCCCGTGGACGTGCAAGCCTTCGAACGCGAGGCAAAGCGAATTCTCGCGGAGGTAGAAAACGAATGCGGGTGGATGTATGCGACGCTGGCCAACCTCAAGGCGGGCGAAGCAGAAGCATGGGCGGAAAAGCTACGGACTTGCAGGAGTACAGAAAAAGCCCGCGAGCTCGTTCGCGCTATCTCTGGTCGCGGCCAGATCAATTACACCGTCTGGTCGGACGTTTTTGTTTGCCCGGAATGTACTCAGGAACTGGTCTTCTGGGAAGCCGCAGTGGACAAGCAGGCGGGCAAGGTGCATGATGAGTTTCCCTGCCCGCACTGCGGCGTGATGCTTTCGAAGCGCACCATGGACCGGGCCTGGGTTACGAAGTACGACAAGGCTATCGGTCAGACCATCCGCCAGGCAAAGCAGGTGCCGGTGCTGGTCAATTACAGCGTCGGTAAGAAACGCTACGAAAAGGCACCCGATGCTTTCGACTTGGCGTTGATCGAGAAGATCGAGGAGCTGGACATCCCTTACTGGTTTCCGACGGACCGCATGCCGGAGGGATACAACACGGAGCAACCGAAGGTCTCGCATGGCCTCACCCACGTGCACCATTTCTATACGAAGCGGAATCTTTGGGTGTTGGGGGCGCTGCGAGCGACAGCCAGAGGCGCACACAGGATCTCGCAGCTTATTTCTTTGTTAATTGAGGCCTATGATCTCACTCACAGCACACTCATGACTAGACTGATCTTTAAATCTGGAGGAAAGAAGCCAGTTCTTACGGGGTATCAGTCTGGGACACTGTATGCGAGTTCGCTCCCAGTAGAGAAGAATATCGTAAATGGAATCAGTAACATGAAATTGGACCTTTTTAAAGACTGTTTCTGTAAAGTTGGATTGTTGGAGCTGGCAGAAACCATGAGTTCCTCGTGGGCCGGCGTCTGCGGAGACAGCGTCGATTACATCTTCACCGACCCTCCTTTCGGTGGCAATCTGATGTACTCGGAGCTGAACTTCCTCTGGGAAGCCTGGCTCAAAGTCTTCACCAACAACAAGCCCGAGGCGATCGAGAACAGCGTCCAGGGCAAGGGGCTGCCGGAATATCAGCGGCTCATGACAGAGTGCTTCAAGGAATACTATCGTGTGCTCAAGCCGAGCCGGTGGATGACGGTGGAGTTTCACAATTCCAAGAATGCTGTCTGGAACGCCATTCAAGAAGCACTCCAAACCGCCGGCTTTGTCATCGCTGATGTGCGCACGCTGGACAAGAAGCAGGGCTCGTTTAAGCAGGTCACCAGTGCCAATGCGGTGAAGCAGGACCTGATCATCTCCTGCTACAAGCCTAACTACGGCCTTGAGGAGCGGTTTAAGCTTGAGGCCGGCACCGAGGAAGGGGTGTGGGATTTTATACGCACGCATCTACGGCAACTTCCCGTTGCCGTTGTGCGAGGTTCGGGGTCTGAAGTGCGTCAGGAAGGAAAAAACGCACCACGCACTACGCACGGCGCACTGGAGATAGTTACCGAAAGGCAAAATTATCTCCTTTACGACCGCATGGTGGCCTTCCATGTCCAGCGGGGCGTGATGGTGCCCCTTTCTGCGGCTGAGTTCTATACCAGGCTTGCTCAGCGCTTCCCGGAACGTGACGGGATGTATTTTCTCCCCGATCAGGTGGCGGAGTACGACAGGAAGCGCATGAAGGTGAAGGAGGTCCTTCAGCTTACGTTTTTCGTTACTGATGAAGCATCCGCCATCCAGTGGCTCAAACAGCAACTCTTCAAGAAACCGCAGACCTTCCAGGAACTCCATCCGCAGTTCCTCAGGGAGATCAGCGGCTGGCAGAAGCACGAGAAGCCGCTCGAACTGATGGAACTGCTGGAACAGAACTTCTTCCGTTACGATGGCAAGGGGCCGATTCACGCGCAGATAGTTTCATGGCTCAAACAGAGCGATGAGATGCGCACGATGATCCGCGAAGAAATCGAAGCCGGACGCGCCCATGAGGAAAACGGAGCGCTGCATTTTATCTTACTCAGTCCCCAGTCCTCAGTTCTCATCAATCGTGCGAAGGACCGCTGGTACGTCCCGGACCCGAACAAAGCCAGCGACCTGGAGAAGCTCCGTGAACGAGCCCTTCTTAAGGAATTCGAAGACTACCGGACTTCCAGTCAGAAGCGTCTGAAGGTGTTCCGCCTCGAGGCCGTCCGCGCCGGGTTCAAGAAGGCATGGCAGGAGCGCGACTACGCCACCATCATCACTGTAGCGCGCAAGATCCCCGAGAACGTCCTCCAGGAAGACCCCAAGCTCATCATGTGGTATGACCAGGCGTTGACGAGGACTGAGGGATGAGTGCTGAGCACTGAGTTAAAGCAGGACGGAGGTGAAAGGACTGAGGACTGAGCTATGGCAAAGATTGAGCGATTTGAGGATTTGATCGCCTGGCAGAAGGCGCGGGAACTCACACGAGCCATATATGAGGCAACGCAGCAAGGGGCCTTTGCAAAGGATTTTGGGCTGACTGGTCATGTTCGGCGAGCTGCGGTTTCGATCATGTCAAACATTGCAGAAGGCTTCGATGGTGGGCGCGGGGAGTTCCACCAGTTTCTTTCAACGGCCAAGGCATCCTGCGCCGAGGTCCGTTCGCAGCTCTACATAACACTTGATGTGGGTTACATTAATCAAACGAGTTTCGACCGATTGATAAAGCAGGCCGAAGAAATTGCTCGCATTCTTGGTGGGTTACGGGCAGCCGTTTATAAGCAGAGGAAGGAAGCGAGAAGATGAGTCGATCCCATCAGCCCCCATCGCTTAGCCCTCAGTCCTTTGCCGAAGGAGACTGGGTCCTTGTCTACCCACAGAACACCGTCGGGAAAATCATTGAAAAAGTGTGCTTGTGGGGCAACACTTCTTTTCGCGTATGGCTTCCAGCGAGCGATTCCATAATTCGCGTTGATGCTTCCGCGCTTTCTTCTGCTCAGTACTCAGTCCTCAGGACCAATCACTTGACCTATCTTGCCGCCGCGGCGCGAGTCGCCGATGCGCTGACCCAGGACGTCCTGCTTGCGCCGATTGAATCATCCGTCATCCCGCTGCCCCATCAGATTCGAACGGTTACCAGAGCTGTATCCAATTACCGTGTGCGCTATCTTCTGGCCGATGAAGTGGGTCTTGGCAAAACCATCGAGGCAGGTCTCATTATGCGTGAGCTCAAGCTTCGTGGACTCGTGAGACGTACGTTGGTGATTGTGCCGAAGGGCCTGGTTACGCAGTGGATTGCCGAAATGGCGATGCACTTCAACGAAAAGTTTCACCCCCTCATGTCTGATGATTACAAGAGCCTAAAGCGTATATCGGCTGTCTACTGCACTGAGAACCAAGGACTGAGCACTGATTGTGAAAAGACCAACTCAGTCCTCGTAAATCAGCACACGGCACTCAGCGTCATTAGTGCGAACCCTTTTAGATCCTTTGACCAAGTTATTGTATCTATGGATTCTGTTAAGCCCCCATCAAACGCTGGCGGAGCAGCATGGGAGCGTTTTGAGAACCTGATCTCCGCCGGTTGGGACCTGGTGATCGTGGACGAAGCGCATCGCCTGGGTGGGAGCACAGAGCAGGTCGCCCGTTACAGACTCGGCCAGGGGTTGGCCGAGGCCGCTCCCTACCTGCTTTTGCTCTCTGCCACTCCGCACCAAGGGAAAACGGATCAATTCAGACGGTTAATCTCGCTTCTGGATCCACAGGCTTTCCCCGATGAAGAAAGCATCACCAAGGATAGGGTACAGCCCTATGTCATCCGCACAGAAAAACGCTGCGCCATCGATGCGGATGGCAAGCCGCTTTTTAAGCCCCGGCGAACGGAGCTGGCAACCGTCTCCTGGGAGGATCGCCACCATGACCAGCGGCTGCTCTACGATGCGGTCACCGAATATGTGCGCGAAGGATATAACCAGGCCATGCGTGAGAAGCGCAGCTATATAGGATTCCTCATGATCTTGATGCAGCGCCTGGTGGTCTCCAGCACGCGCGCCATCAAGACGACACTGGAGCGCCGTCTTGAAGTGCTGGATATTGAGGATTCAGAACTTAGTCAAATGACGTTGTTCGACAAAAATTTAAGTCCTGAGGAGTTTTATGATTTAGACAGCGAAGAACAACTGCAACTGCTATTGCGATCCCATCTTCGGGGAATACGTGACGAAAAGGCTGAGGTGGAGATTCTCTTGGAAATGGCAAAACGCTGCGAAAGCCGGGGCCAGGACGCTAAGGCCGAGGCGCTGCTGGACTGGATCTATCGCCTCCAAGCCGAAGAAGGTGATCCAGATCTCAAGGTGCTGGTTTTCACCGAGTTCGTGCCAACCCAGGAGATGCTGTACGAGTTCTTGACCGAACGCGGCTTCGAGGTAGTGTGTCTCAATGGCTCTATGGACATGGAGGAACGCAAGCTGGTCCAAGATGTCTTCGCCAAAGATGCCCGCATCCTCATCTCAACGGACGCCGGCGGCGAGGGCCTTAATCTCCAGTTCTGTCATGTGGTTATCAACTATGACATCCCTTGGAACCCGATGCGCCTGGAACAGCGCATAGGCCGGGTGGACCGCATCGGCCAGATCCACACGGTACGTGCCATCAACTTCGTGTTCGAGGACTCAATCGAACACCGCATCCGCGAGGTCCTGGAGGAGAAACTGGCGGTTATCTTCGAAGAGTTCGGCATCGACAAGACTGGTGACGTACTCGACTCGGCAGAGGCGGAACAAATCTTCAATGATCTATATGTGGAAGCTATTCTCAACCCCGATATGGTGGATAAGAAGGTCGACGAAGTTCTGAAAAGCATCGAGGAGCAAGCTCGAGAGTCCCGTCAAAGTGCTTCTTTGCTCGGCGAGACCTCGGACTTAGACCCTCATGATGCCAAGCGGCTGCTGACCCACCCGCTGCCGCATTGGGTGGAGCTCATGACTGTAAGCTATCTGCAGTCTCACGGAGGCAAGGCGGAAAGGAAGAACGGCGCCTGGGATCTCACTTGGCCAGACGGTGAACGAATGGCATACATTGTCTTCACCAGCAAGGAGGCTGAAGAGAAGCCGCTTAGCCGTCACTTGACGATGGAAGATCCCAAAGTGCGTGGCTTGTCTATGCGCATACCTCCCTTTGTCCCGGAACAACCAATCCCGGTTATTACACTTTCTGGACTTTTGCCCGAAATAATTGGCTATTGGTCACTATGGGAAATTTCTATTCAGGTTGAGTCAGCACTCAGAACTAAATATTCAGCACTGACACGTCAGCGGCGGATGCTGCCTTTGTTCATGGCTGATGACGGTCGAGTGTTTGAACCGACTGCCCGGCACATCTGGGATCAACTGGTGACCACTCCATTCGAGATCTTACGGCATTTAGACATCGAGATCTCTCATCAAGCCTTCGAGCGGCTCCTTAAAGTAGCGGAGCAAAAGGGGAAGACAATATACGACGAGCTGGTAGCCGCTCACCGGGAGCGCCTGGTAAGAGAGCGGGAGAAAGGTGAGTACGCCTTCGCTGCACGGCGCAGGGCCATTGAGCGCATCGGGTTGCCCCAGGTACGCAACCATCGTCTAAGTCTCCTGGAACAGGAGGAAGAACGCTTTCATGAACAACTCAAGAGCAGGGCCCAAATCTTACCGGAAATGACTCCCCTACTGATCGTGCGGGTGGAGGGAGGCACCAATGGGTAGTTGGCGTGACCAGATTCTGAAAGAGTTTACACCCCAGGTCGCTCGGCTTACCCTGGTCGCGGATCCGGACGGCATGCTACTTGAAGAGGGTGTCCTCGAAGGGATCAGGGAACGGGGCTTTGAGCTGATTCCGTTTGAGGATCACGTTGCATTCCGCTATGCTTATGAATCTAAGTTTCGGTCTTGCTGGAACCGTGGTGAGAAAACCGATCTGGTGGTAGTGCTGAGATCTCCTTCGAGCGATCTTGATGCTTTGCCATATGATCTCCTGGAGGCTGGCCGCAAGCTCTCCTTTTCCTTAAGCGACCTATTCCCAAATCTCAGTTATCCCGTGATCGCAGCGCTCGACCGATCCGGCCTTAACGCCTTGTTCGATGCTCAGTCGAAATATGCACCGGGACCGCTGGGTGAAAACGCTACTAAGGATTTTATCCTCCGTCATGTGTTCGAGATTACGCCGGAGCTCATCAAAGAGCCTAAGGACATGCTCCTGGTCTTGCTACGTCGCCACTACCGCGGCAGGCGCCTGCCAGCCATCCTTGATGAGCGCTTGATCCAGCTGCTTCGTCAAAACGTCATGTTCGATGATTGGCCTCTGGAAACCATAGTTCCGGATGCGCAAGCATTTTTTGCATTCTTGCAGGAACGCTGGCCGGTGTTCCTGGATTCACTTGCTAAACAGGATGACCGTGCCATCGGCGAGGCCGCAGCAGAATACAGCTTCGAGCTACCAGGCCCGGCGCTCTTGCCTTTTGACCACCACGACGTTCGCATTTACATCGACAACCTTTTTCTCGAGGGATTCCTCCAACCGGTTCCTCACGATCAATCTCCGGTGCTCGCCAAGACTTGGGCAGCTTACGGCATCCTCGTCTCTCCCATAGAGAACCGTAGCCGCCGCATGGAGGGATTGCTGGATTCCATCGAAAAAAGCCTCCCCACGGTGGATGCGTACTATGAGGAGTGGTTTCGTTTCGCTTACAAGTGGGCCCAATTGAAAGTGCTGAGTGCTGAGGACTGGGAGTTTAGTGAAAATGAAGCAGCATTTAGAAAAAGGATTGAGAGAATCACAGATCAGGTGGATAATATATTTCTGGAGTGGGTGGTTAGGCACTATGTAAGCCTCATCCATCTACCGGCAATTAGCCCGGTAATGCTCCATCATCTACCAAGATTCTTTGCCCACTCAATGCTTAACACCCAACGATCAAAACTGGCTTTTTTGCTGGTTGACGGCCTAGCCTTGGACCAATGGATCGCCATGCGCGAGGTACTCTTTGATATGGATTCGAAGCTATATGTCCGTGAGAATGCTGTTTTCGCCTGGATTCCTACCATCACCACGGTCTCCCGTCAGGCTGCCTTTGCTGGCAAGCCGCCATTCTACTTTCCAACGAGTATCCATACCGTCGAGAAGGAACCAGTCCTTTGGAGGCAGTTCTGGGTCAATCAGGGGCTGACAAAGTATGAGGTGGCTTACGCTAAGGGGGTAAGTGATGGGAAGTCGGACGAGTTATCCGAGCTGCTTTCCCATCCCAGGCTACGTGTCGTCGGGTTGGTCATCGACAAGGTCGACCGCATCATGCACGGTATGGAGCTGGGTGCAGCTGGGATGCACAACCAGATTCGACAATGGGCCTCACAAGGTTTCATGCGGGACCTTCTCAATCTGCTCCAGACCAAAGGTTTTCAGGTCTACCTTGCCTCTGACCACGGCAACATCGAGGCGAAAGGTGTGGGCCGACCTGCTGAAGGTGCTGTTGCGGATCTGCGCTGCGAGCGCGTGCGTGTCTACAACGATTCCAGGCTAAGGGCTAAAATCAAGGAACAATTTCCGTCATCTATGGAATGGCCGCCAATAGGCCTTCCAGAGGACTACCTCGCCCTCATCGCCTCGAACCGGGCAGCTTTCATCCAGGCGGGAGAGACCATAGTTGGTCATGGGGGCATTAGCATTGAGGAGCTTATCGTCCCTCTTGTTCAGATCGAAAGGAGGGAACGATGAATAGTCGTCTAACTCATACGCGTCCGGCTGACCGGGATCGGCGCGGGCAGGTCGGATTCAGCCAGCGGATCAAGCTTGAATGGATGGAAATAACGGCGAACATGGTACTCGCCGGCATGGATAGGTCATCCATCGAGAGCGCCCTTCGAGAGCTGCTCAAGGACAAGCTATCTATCGGCGGGAATGCCAAACGTGGCAATCGGGAGAAGGTAATCACCATCCTGATGAAAATCTGGGCACACCCCCCGCGTCTTCTACACCCCCTTCAGGAAGGGGGTCTCAAGCTTCTATCACATCTACCGCACGAGGAGCATATCGCGGTGCACTGGGGCATGGCCATGGCAGTTTATCCGTTCTGGTGTTATGTTGCGGCCCATGTAGGGCGATTGCTAAGGCTCCAGGGAAAGGCCAGTCATGCTCAGGTTCGTCGTCGGATTATGGAGCAGTATGGCCAGCGGCCAACGATCAAAGACGCAGTACGAAGAATTTTGCGCTCCATGGTGGACTGGGGTGTGCTCAAAGACACAAAGTCACAGGACACCAAACGCGCTGAAGGAGTTTATGTACAAGGGCCTACACTTACCATAACACAGGTGGAGGCTGTTGCTTGGTTAGTCGAGGCCTATTTGTACACCCAACCCAGCAATTCGGCGTCTCTGAGAACAGTTCTCGATTCCCCGGGCCTATTCCCGTTTCACCTTGAACCCGTTTCCGCGTCATATCTCGTTGCAACTTCCGGGCGGCTCGACGTGCTTCGGCACGGCCTTGATGAGGACTTGATCATTCTCCGCCACGAAATCCTGCCAACAGCTGGCGTTACTGCATCATGATTAAACCCTAACTTCCCCATCCTTACGTAATATGTGCCTCTAATTTCTCCAAAAATGCCCTCTCAAAGCGAACAATCGGGATCTCACCTGTGGTGCTGTGGAGTTGATGTTCATTATAGCGCTTTACCTCATATGCTAATACTTGCTGTGTCTCACCAATTTCTATAATCCCTTCTCTCGCACAGGTACGTACAAGCCTGTCCTGAAGCCATCGGTATGGCCTTTCGATTTTTCCTTTCGCCTGAGGTGAAAGTGCGTAGGTTAACTGAACACGGATATCCCGGAGAACCTTCCTCCACTGTGTATCAACATCATCGGTGAAGAGGCGATGTTTTCTCCACACGCTGTCTATGATTATCACCATAACCGTTTTTATGGTCTCTACACAAGAGTTCACTTTTAACTTTTAAATCTATCAGAATCGGTTCAATCTTAACTTTAAGATAACAAAAAATTTTTTATTAATTGACAAAGAACAGCGAAAAATATATAAAAAAATAAAAACAAAAACCTTATAAGGAAAATAAAACTTACGGTAACTTTTACGGTAACTAAAAACCAATAAAATTGTAATATATTGAAATCAAAAATTTTTTTAGATTATTTCGAATCCTACTCCCTCCGCCAGTTTATATATTTATTATTTCTTGACTTTATTGCCTTTTTCCTCTACAATAAATGCGTTTTACCTTTTGGAGGTGTTAAAATGGGAATTGGATTACTTGGA
>Ga0116165_1001159_pt1 | contig 21097 bp, 14 predicted proteins | sample AD_JPNMR1_MetaG_FD_89885 | JGI IMG/M metagenome (GOLD analysis project Ga0116165, IMG submission 89885) | Active sludge microbial communities of municipal wastewater-treating anaerobic digesters from Japan - AD_JPNMR1_MetaG | ecosystem: Engineered > Bioreactor > Anaerobic > Digestate | place...
CCCGTTCGGTTTGGTATTCTTGTTTTAAAGCCTGATATTCAGTTTGCAGTTCATTTACAAGCGCAGTATTCCCATCCAGTTGTGCCGCCACCCAAGCGAGTTTAAGTTCGTTGAATTGGTATTGGTACTGAGCATCAAGTTGGATGAGAAGTTGGTCTTTAGTGTGCGATATTGATGCTGGTTCTGGTTCTTGCGGTATTGATGCTGGTTCTGGTTCTTGCGGTATTTCATGTATTTCCCATGTTTGCCCGTTCCACACTAAGTATTGATTTTCTCCTACAGTAGGTGGTTCTACTTCCACACAACCACCAGGTATCAGCCAAACACCATCAAGAGGACTAATATCGCTTTCGTTTAGTTCAATAGGGCCAACATATTTGCCGTTTTGGTCTGTTTGATAGACTATTTTTCGCATAAGGTATACCTCCTAGTATTTGATACAATACAAAAGTGCTACGTTGCGGGGACGTGTTTCGGGGCCACCGACATCTTCAACTAACTGGTTTCCTGCCGCATCAGTATCGAACCACTTAATTCCGCTAACCTGGTCGGCACCAGCCACACCAGTTTTTGATGAACTATGTCCCATTTGGAACGTAGAACCAGTACTTGAAGAAGATGACTTTAACCTATGGCGATGCATTTTGAACTCATCAGCTTGCCAACTACCAAAAGCACGTCCACTATCTACACCGCGCCCGTCATCCCAGCCACGGATAAACTCGCCACGCAGGTCAGGTAGATTAAAGGTTGTACTACCGTCACCAGCACCGAACGTTGTACTAATTACACCAAACAAGGCGGTATATGTTGTGCGTGATACTGCGGCACCGTTGCATTTGAGGTAGCCGGGAGGAGGTGTTGACATAGCAATAGCTATAATAGTCCCTGTTGGTACAGACGGTATTGGCGGTAAATTCTCCTGCGGCACTTTTCCATTTTCATCAAGTACAAGAACATTATTTGCTCCTGTTCCCGGCGTTTTCCCGCCTACAGTTGCGGCGTCGCCTGTAATACTTGCAGGCAACTTTCCATCGGTATTAAGGCGTAATATTTTATTAGGTTCGGGTGTATCCGTAACTTCTATAGACGCAGCGGTCGCAGCAGCGGCGGCTGCGCTATTTTGTGCTTGATTAGCGTAATTTGCGGCATCGTTGGCATGGTTTTGCGCGTCCTGCACATAACCTTGCAGCAATGCAGCAACATCGTTGGCGGCGTTTTGCGCCGCTGTTTCGGCGTTAGCTTGTGCCTGTAACGCTGTATTTGCGGCTTGTTGTGCGGTTGACGATGCATCAAGAATTTCGCCTAACAGCTTGTCCCCACCGCCATCGGAGTTGACAGGTAATTGCACTGACCGCGATAATGCTTCTTCGTGTTGCTGGGCAATCATTGTAAGCTTGTCGAGCGCAGATTCTATAGCTTCCGCAAAGAATGGCCCCTGGTTAACTAAATCCAGTTCTTGCGTCAACGGGACAACCCGTAATAAGGTAATTTGCCAACCTTCCGGCAGGATTGGCGGCTGTCCTTCAACTGGTGGTTCTGTCCCTGGTTCATAACCCGGATAAATAACGCATTGAGCATCAACATCTATCCAGTAATCGCTCTCAAGCTTTGTAACAACACTATCAGGATCAGTAAGATAAACTTTAATTTCATCCGGCTGGGTAATCTTAAAAGAATAGGGCCACTCAGTAGTGACCCCATTTCCTTTATAAGTATGCTTATTTAGCGATGATGCAACAGTCAATTGTCATCCCTCCTTTATTACCGCTCCTCTAGCGGCCGGCGCTTGATTAGGTCAGTAAATTGCGGCTCCATGCCTTCGTTCAGTATGTCATAGGCATTCCAGAACCAGTCATTGAACTGGTCCGGATAAGGTACAAGGAATGCGCCGAATGTTGACGCCGCCTCCAAGAGATCTTTGGTTTCTTTGTCGCCTTTTACCCATTTAATGGTTGTGCCTACGGTCCGATGCCCGGCTTCGATTATCCCCTGGATAGGCGACATCCTGTAGCCAAAGGTCTTAACACCAAGTACATGATCAAGAGCGATGGCCGCAACTTCGCCAACAATGGGAAACAAGCGGAGCGGATAGCCTAATACCTCAGACACCCATTTGGCTAACCATTTATCGCCGTCTTTATCTTCGTCCGGCCAATCACCGCCAAGCCACATTGACGCAGCAACAAACAGCCACCACCGGGACGCGACAAAGGCCAGCAGCCTGGGCACGTCCTTTTCGGCGACGAAAATTTTATATTCCCGTATCCAGGCATTAAGCTGCGTGTTCATAAAGGACTGGAACATAGTCAGGGTACGTATTACCGCGTTGCCGCGCAAAATAAGCGCAGTGTCAATCTTACGCCCGCTGCCGGTGGTCCGGTCGATAAGCGTGTCGGCAAAGCGCACAGCTTCATGCTCAGTTGCACCCTCGTTGATTTTTTTATGGTAAGCCTCCAGCCACATGGGAATATTGGCTAGGTTGTCAGTTTCAGCCAGCAGCATGGTGCCGAATTTGACCACCTTGGACTGTTCGCCGGTCACTTTGTCGCGCAGCTCGTGCAGGATAAAGTCCGGCGTTTCCAGCTTGTCCCGCATAAAGGCCGACTTTGACAGCACAAAATCCCGCATCTGGCGATAGCCACTCGGCGTCCAGTACCCAAACACTCCCCGCTGAAAAAACGCCCGCCGCGCGTCGGCATAGGTAAATCCATCTACCTGGTCACCGTACAAGAAAGGGTTAGCAAGGTTCTGCAACGCGGGCCTCAACCTTAACATAAGCTGAGCAATAACCACATGTTCGCGCAAAATATTGGCAGTCCGCTCTAAATATTCAAGTCCGCGTCCCAAACCGGCCGCTTCGGTTTTAGAGTTAGCCGCGGCGGCGACAAAATCCAGAATTGCATTGTATCCTTCCGGCCCAAGTTTGCGCTTCATTAGCCGCTCAAAATCAGGGTTTTTAACCAATCGCCTTAGATCGGTCACCACCGGCCGGAAAGCAATGTCGTGCGCCACGTCAAACAGGTGTCTAAAAATATTTGATGCATCCAGGCTTACCGGATACACCGCACCGGTACGGGCGTGAGTATAGCCGGTCCGCGTGGTCAGGTCCCAAATAAATGACCGCTCGGTATACAGTGGGTCTTGCTCGGCTTCACTCCGCTGCGCCGATTTGAGCCTTGACCGGCTGTCCTCTTTGAGCGGGAAATAACCGCCTTTGATATTAATCCTGCTGCCATCGGCAAGCGTCTCGGTAAACGGTTTAGCTTCGACTTTTTCCATGGAGTAGCCGGTCATTTGTTTGTGCATGGCATTCGCCTGCGGCCATAGGCTGTCAATGATATCCCAAATGTCCTGCACGAATTTCCAGTCCCTGGCGTCAAGGGTACGGCCAAGAAATTCCATTACCCGCGCTTCGGTCTCCTGCGGCTTGCCTTCTACCCACAGGCTGGATTTTTCCAGCCCAATCGGCGGTACGCCAAACAGCACGTGCCGGTTGCTTGCACTGCCCGTATGCAAGGCCATCTGGATAATGGTCATTTTTTTTGCTGATACGCCCAGCTCTGGGTAATATTGTTTCTTATTGACCATGTCGCGCAGTTCTTTTTTGCTGTACAGTCCATAGGCTTTAGCCAGCTTGGCCTGGAGGCCGTGCATAATGTCACTCAGATTGTTGGCCGCTTGATAAACTCTTTCGTACAACAGCTTGTAGAAAAAGCCGAAGTCCTTGTTACCGTCAAGCTCGTTGACTAACTGGGTGAACTTCCTAACGCTGAAAAGATAGCCGCGCCGCCAGTTGCCTTTGCGCTCGGCTTCTTCCTCGCCGAATTCAGGGATGTAAACATCTTTCCGATTAGCAAGGCGCTTTTCAGCCTCTGCCACTGCCGCATTAATTTTTGCTTGGGCAAAGAGAGTGTAAAAAGCGTCTTCTTGCCGGGCCAGATGCTTTATATTGCGCAGGGCGTTTTCAACGTCTTTTAGCTGCTCTATCGTCATGCGCTTAGGCATGTTCTCGTATGTTTCATCAAACAGCCAATCAGCAATGGATACGGCCGCCGTTTCCTCGTTCATCCTGGTTGCCCATGACTGCAGGGTTTCCCGTCTGATATTCGGGTCATACTGCTTGTGCGCATAGCCAAACCGCCTGAGTATTTCCGCCGCCTGGACAAAGTGTTCTTCTTTCTTCCAGGTATCACGGTCAGCCTTCTGCTGCCGTTTAATGTACTTAGTAATTCTTTCAAACTCCCGGCGGAGTCTCAAGCTTTCCATGAACATGGTATGGCTAATGAGCTGAGCTTCTTTATACTCCCGCGCCTTGGCCAGATCGCCTTTAGCCATAGCCTTGGCCGCTTTTTCCGCTGCTCGGCGTTCGGCAGCAATATAGGTATGCAGCTTCATCGCTTTCTCTAGCGGCATCGCCGCCATCTTCTCCCGCGCCACCGCTTTGGCGCTTTCCCTTGCTTGAATTGCCGCTTTGCGTGCTTCTTCTCTGGTCTGTATTTTGCCAAGCGCTTCCTGAATAAACTGATTTTCAAGCGCAATTAAGGTCGCGCCGTCGTCAGAGTACATGGCTTCCTGCGCTTCCTGCCTGAGCGCCTCCGGATTTTCCAAGATGTCACGGAACTGACGCATATGCGCTTTCAGTTTAATCTTTACCGCTTCGCCGAACGGCGGCTCGCTGATAATCTTGCGCAAAAGCTCATCACCAGAGGTAAAGCCAAAAATTTCCGCTATCAGATCAGCGGAAAAACCGCCTTCGTTGACAACCATTTGCCGCGGGATTTTGTCGGCCAATTCCGGGTGCTCTTCCATCAGTAAGGCCCGGTTCAGCTTCAGCCCGCCGCCGTTGTTCATGACGAATTCCCAGCCAGGTGTGCCTTGTTTTAGGTTTATGTACTCATCGTCCGGCGGGATTTCGCCAAAGAAGTCGTCTATATAGCCCTTTTCAAGATGCTTTTCGGCTATCTCGCGGTATTTCTCGTACATCTTGGGCGGCATCCGCTTGGGCTTTTCGCCCTCGGCCACCGGCTTGCCGTCCTTCACCCAGTCAATATACTCTGACCAGGCCTTTGGCAGTTTTCCGCCGAGTTCGGCTAACATATCCCTGTACCAGTTATGGTTGCGCGAAAAACCGGCGGCAAATACCCATTCACCTTCTTCGGTCTGGGTCGCGGTCTTTTTCTCTACGCCTAGCTTGGAGTTTCTTACAAGAACTTCGATATACTGCTCGATTTTTTCTTCAATTCTTGCGGCAATTGCTTTGTTGATTTCTTTCTTGTTCGCCGGCGCCATCATGGCCGCTCTGGCCATGTACAACGGGTCCTTAGCCAGTTCCTCGCTGATAAACTTCTGCGCGGCCGCATATTCTTCCGCCAGTGTGTACTGATTGTCAGCGGAAATAAACCGCATTATCCGGGCGCGCAAATCGTTTTCCGCCTGTTCCCTGGCCCTGAGTATCGCGCGCTCAAGCTCGTCTTTTTGTGCGTCGGTCAGTTTGTCCCATACCTCTTGCGGCAGCCGCTGGTGATACTCGCCCAACATTTCAACCTGGGCAATTTCTTCTTCGGTTGCCAACATCCGGTCAAATACCGCGCGGATTTCGGGAGTAATATTGACGCCCAAATTTTTGACTGTCTTGTAAACCGCCAAAAGCCAATCCTTGAACCGCCGGAATATGCCGCGCGTTTCCAGCGATGGCGCCTTGCCTTCCATGAAATAGACTTCGGCTGCCCGGGCCAGTTTTTCATGTGCCTCCCTCTTTTGTTCCTCGCTGGCCAGGTCCCAATCCGCGATGCCTACCCAGTCAAGAATAGTCTTGCGGTCACGCTTCATCCATTCGGGTGCATCTTTTTTGGCGCCCATTTCAATTAGGTTTTGCATGAAATAATGCCCAACCATCTCGTGAATTACGGTAGACGCGTCGGCATTTTCAAAGAGGGTAATAATTGCGCGGCCTTCTTCGTTCCAGTGGATGGAGCCTTTGGGCGATCCTTGGAAGATTTGCATAAAAATCTTCGGATTGGTCGGGTCGAATGTGCCGCGGTTGCCGGTGGCGGATTTGATTTGTTCGGGGCGGAAGGCGACAAAAGACGTTGTGTTTAGCTCTGTATCATTCTTCACTATGACGCCGTCAAACCCGCGAGCAACCAGGGACGCGCGCCATTTGTCGGCCGATGCATAGCGGCGAGCATCGGACCACATGGAATCGAACGTTTTGTATACGCGCGGATTGGAAATGGACAAGTACACCGGGTATGTCACGCCTCTTACGAAGGGGCTTCTGTCGGATACATCTCTGGCGGCAAACCAGAATCCAAGGCGGGCCATTCTGCTAGCCTCTTTTGCGTCCGTATTCTGCTCCGTGTTGGTACCCAACTTCGACAAATCGAACTGAGTGATGTCTGTCGCGTCTGTGGTGTGATACACCACCAGCGGCCGGCCCTGTTTGTCCACCACACGGCTCGAACCAAACCATCGCCAGAAGTTGCGGATGCCCTCCTCGGTCGGGTAGATCGGCTGACCCGCGCTGTCGCGGGTCTGGCGCTCAACGCCGTCTACTGTGATGGTGTCGGGCAGCCCCGAAACCGACAGATCGGGAGACAGGGAGAAGCGGATGTCCGGACCGGCATACTGGAAGTATCCGCTAGCTTCAGCCGCTTTACCCTTCCTAAATAGCGGAGCCTTAGTCCTTAGCCAACCGGCCGGGTCATCGGGCGACATTACATGCGCGTTTTTAACCAGTGCAACCAGAGCCGACTTCGCCACTTCCGGCTTAACACCGGCATCCAGCATGTTCTGATAGATTGCGTCAGACGCTTCCTTAACTTCCCGCTCGCGCCGTTTTACTTCTTCCTGCGTCCGTTTGACGTCGCTAACATTCTTTTCTTCCAACCGGCGCAAGGTGTACCCTTCCTCATCAAAGGCAATGTCGTCCTTCAAAGCTTGATGCATGTCCGGATGCTGGACCGCAACAGCGTTATATGTGCCCTCCGGAACCTCAACAAACTGGCCTTCTTGGGCAGCACGAGTAACTTCTTCAGGCGTTACGCCAAGCTTTTCTACTGCTTCGGGGTTTTGCGCCTGGTACAAGACCAGTGCCTCAGGATCAATGTAGATCTTATCGCCCTCAGCAAGTTCATTGCCAAACTTCTCGGCAAGCTCAGGACTTAGATTGACTATGCCCGATTTCGCTAATATGTTCTGCTGTTGTTCAAGGTGGTTAATGAAGTTTTTATTGGCCTGTTTTTGCAAAGAAACCTTAACAGCCCCACCGATCAGGCCGAATGGAGCTGCAACCAAGCCGGCATATAACCCTTCCTTGGTCGTTTGCAAGAAGTCGTTTAAAAACTGCTCGACAACCTGTTGCGTGTTATATTCTGGGTGTTTTGCGATAATATCGGTCAGCGATTCCGGATATTGTTGCACTGCTTCTGTAAAAGCTTCCGCCAAGGTACTTTTAGCGATTTCCCTAGCCTTAAATAGACGAGATGTTCCGGCCGGAATTTTGCTCATAATACCACTGGCAAGACCAATGCGTTCCAACGGCGCCTGCAAAGCGGCATTGGCTAACCCGGTACCTAGTGCACGTTCAGGCGCTACGCCCTCTTCGCGCTGTCTCTCATAGTGGCCGCCGGCAATCTGCGCACCCATAAAAAGCATTGACGCGGTACCTCCGCTAAGGAGGTAAGCGGCAACTTGCGCTGCAAACTGAGGCAAGAAACTAGCAAAGTCTAAACCTAACTGTCCCAGCGGCCTATCCACTATCGGGATATTGGGCCCCCAGTCGCTTCGGACTTCCTCGCCCTGTAAATATTTATCTAAAACCTCCCCGACAGCTTTTCCCGCGGTCTTAGCCCAAGGCACCGGCTCTCTTAATTTGCTGCCTTCACCGATTGTTTCAAGAGGTGCTTGGATTCCGAACCTGCCCAGTGTCCGGATAAGGTCCAATATTCCGTACCCAACCGATTTTGCCAGTTTCCAGGAGTATGATTCGTTTTCCATATCGGCCAAAGCTAAAATTTTTTGTTTTTCGCGGACTATAGCCATATGCAGCGGATCACTTAGAAACGAATATGTTTTCGGGGCTATCTTACCGACATCTTCAAAGTCAGATGCGCCGATTAAGTTTTGAATAACTGCCGTGGGGGGATACTTTGCCGCCTCATCCGGATCAAGACCGGTCGCCGTGGCCAGCCGCAAAATCTTGACGGCCTGATCCCGCGGCATTTCCGCCACGGCAGCCAAAAAGTCATTCTGCGGTACACTATATTTTTTATTGCGTTCAATAAATGCTTGTTCTTCTTCCGGTGTTAGTAACATCTACTAACCCTCCTAATAATCTAAGTACAAGATGCCACTATCGTCAGAATTATCATTGTCGCCAGCAGCGCTGTTGGCGGTAAATAGTGGTTGCGAAAGAGACTCGTTTAATTTATGCTCGCGGGAATATCGGCTACCCTTCACCGATGCATATGCATCATCGTAAGTCTGCGGGTTTATTGCTGTTTCCGTACGGACAAGCAAATCAAGCGCTTTCTGCGCAAAAGCATCCCCGCTTTCAATGTCACGGCCAATTTGCGATAAAAACTTGTTTATCTGCCACCAGTCGCCATTCCAGCCGATACGCTTAAAACCTATTTCTGCAAGGCTTACAACGTTATACCCAAAGGCGTTTATTAATCTTTGTTTCTCAGCATTGTTTTGAGCGGTGAAGAATAGAATTTGCCCCTTATTTTTACGTTCAGTCTCAATAAGTTCTATCGCACGTTCATACCTTGCAGCGCCTTTCACGCCCTCTTTATCCAGGCGGTCTTTGATTTCGACAATAAGCAGGTCATTTTTTTGTTTGTCGCTACGACTACTTCCCTTATACGGGCCGTTAATGTCCAAATACTCCTGCCACTTTTTATCAGCAACATTGCTTTCTTGATCAGTGATTTTTCTCTCGATTTTGTATGCCTCGTCAGAGTAACGCAGGTATTGCTCGGGCGTAAGGTACTGGGCATAGTTTTCGACGTCTTGCTGCGTAAGCGTGCCATTTGCTATTAAACGGTTAAGCTGCGCCCGTGCCGGTATGCTCTCTGCCTCTCTAGCCGCTTTTTCTATGCCAGCAAGCAAGTTGCTTTTTTGATACGGCTGCAAGCCCGAATTACGGATTATATCCGCCTTCTCGGCAATATCTGTCACACCTGCCAGGGCATTTTGCACCCTAATTAGTTCATCGTGCTCCGCCTGCGCCTGCATCTGCCGCCTGCGTAAATACTCAATCCGCAGCTGCTGCTCGAGTTTCAGCAGATATTCCTTCGACACTCTTTGCCCGCCACCGTAATCACCCCGATAATCGCCGAGGTGCAGATGCAGGCCGCTCCCGGCGTCGTGGTACAGTACTTCTTGCCAGCCGATTGCTTTAGCCACATCAATGACTTTGGCCACCCGGGGGTCATCGGCGGACAGACGGTTGCCGTTTTCATCAGCCAGGTATATATCCACAGCATCACCACTGTCGTGCCAGGACCGGCCGTCACCGTTTCGTTTGCCTGAAGTTATTTCCGGGCTTAGGCCCATTGCCTTTAACTGGTCCCAAATTTGCACCGTGCCGGCCCTAGTCTTTTTACTGACATCCCGCCAGTTAGGGTTATCAGCGCTGGAAAAAACAAGTTTGCTCTCGTCAATGCCGCCTTTGTTTTGCACAGCGGCCAGGGCGGCTTCAACGCTGCCATACTGGTCCAGCAAGGCCTTAGCCTCTACCTTGATTTGGGTATCCTGGATTTTGTCCGTAATATGCAGGTTGTATTTTGACCACGTGTTTGGGTCAAACTCGCTGCGGTACTTATCAAGGTATGCCTTGGCAGCTTCCGGGTCCTGGGCCAAAATGTTCTCCAGTCTTGCAGTATGGGCCTTGGATATTCTTTCGACGGCTTTTTGTTTGACTACAGATTCACCATACACACCGTAAACCGTCCATAAGGCGTCATATAGAGCGGTTTTTTGCTCTTCAAAAGCTTTGTCGGTCGTCGCCAAGGCCATGGTGTCGACGATTAGGTCGGCATCGGCTTGGGCCTTTTCAATTTTTGCCGTCCTAAGTTCCCTTGCTTCATACGCCGAAACGTCGTACAATGCCGAGTCAATCCGCGGGAAAACCTTGGCCTTAAACAGTTCGCGCTGCCGGTCATTATCCAGGCCTGCCATATACTTGTTGGCTAGCTCCTGCAACTTTTGCTCGCTTTGTTTATATATTCCGTTTGCGTCAAGACCCTTTTTGGTGAACACGCCAGTCTGTTGGTCATACAGTAGATTGCGCTGCTCTTCGGTAAACTTGGATAAAGCGTCAAAAACTTTGGTCTGGTTCAGCTCCTCCTGCATCTCCATTGCCCGGCGGTGGAGCAGTTCGGCAACATCCCCCATTGCCTGGCCTAGGCCGGCCTGCGCCTTGGCAGTACCTACGCCAAAGGCCATTGGATCAGCATTAGGCGAGTAGCGCACGCTAGGGAGCGGTGCAGTATTTACTTGTCGCTCATATACAGGCACTCTCGGCAATTACGACACCCCCTAATACCTATTCATAGCCTTTAAATCGCCCATGCCGACGTAAGAGTTACTTGTCGATATCTTCGTCTTCGGATAATTCTTCCGATATACCAACCACTTATCGGCCACAGACGCCGCTCCGGTCAGCAGGCTACCTATCGCATTGTATCGGCCCATAATCCGCGCGTTTGCGGCGGCTGCACTGTTTTGCGCCGCATCGGCATAGTAATTCTGCGCCTGCGCCAAATAGCCGTATTTTTCAAGCTGGGCGTTATAGCGAATTGTCGCCGCGTCAAGTTCGCTTTGGTAAGCAGTGTCCTGCAATATGTCCAGCGGGCTACCGGAAGTTATTGCCGTGCCCTGACTTGCAAGCGCCGCCCTTTGCGCGGCTTTCATTGCTGCGGCTTTACGGCGCAGTTCCTGCTCCCGCTCAAACCCGCGCTCGGATGCATCCTGCGCTTGTCTTGTGGCTAGTTCCGCATTGCGCTTATTCATTTGCTCCTGGTACTCATACATATTCGCCGTCGCCTTGGCTTGCTGGTTGGCGGCTGCGACAGTAGTAATAGCGCCCAGCGCTTGCAGGCCCATACTCAAGTTTTGCATTACTCCGGCTACTGCCGGTAAGCACATAGCATTAACCCCCTTTCTCCATCCAGAACCGGTGAAACGGCAGCCTTTCCACTCCATACGTCGCTGCCGGTTCAAACTTAAAACCGCAAAACTTCAGCCAGGCTATCGAGAGCACATTCCTGGCATCAACATAGTTTTCCAGGTAGCCGTACCTATCAAGCATTAACTGTACAAAATACCGGCTATGCCGGACAAACGGTAGCCAAATATCTCGGATTTCATCCGAACCTAATAGCCAGGGCGACGCCCCACCATCGGTAAACGGCGCCGCCCCGAAGATGGCAATTACTTTATCATTGTGTATGATTGAAAAGGCCGGGTCAGACATGCCGAACGACAGTTTCAGGGCATGGTACCCACTCAGATGATGCGACGCCCAGACCTCGTCCAGGTCTGCCTGCCTGAGCCTGGGCGCCAGTTCATCTACATGCTCATATGTAGCATCGGTTACATAAGTGTTACCCGAACGAACGTAAATTTTAGCCACCATGCGTCACCTTCGGTATTACTGCCAGGACGGTAATCGGCAGCGGATCGGTCTGCCTGATAAACACCCGTCCGCCTTTGTCATAACCTCCCTGCAACGTAATTTTTTTGTCACCGGTAAAGAGAGCGATTGGTTCGCCCCATGCCTCAGTCGCCCGCATCTTGATCTCGTCCAGCTTGTCCGGGTTAGGCCCTACCCAGCCGCCCCGCGTGTTCTCCAGGCGCAGCGTAACTTCGGATATCTTTTTCTCCCTGCCCTGTGCGGTGCCGTCGCTAAGGCTATATTCGATGTTCAACGTCTCCAGGTCACAGGTGTATGGCAGCCCTACCTGGACCCGGGAAGCAGGATAGTCAATGTGTATTTGCCCGTTTGTTACTGTTTGCCGTGGCAACACGTTGCCGTCAGCCAAGATGGCAACCTCACGGCCTTCCAGATGTTCAAGGCCGGAAAATACGGTTGCCGCCGGACCGTCATACGACAGGCCACAGTCAACGAAAAAGGCTTTGGTAATATCTGCGCCAGGCAGGCGCTCAGTCAGTCTTTCAACATAGCGCTTGTCGCCGCGCTTTACGACAAACCAAATTTCGTTTCTGTCGGTGCCGGATATGGCGCAGACACTTTCAAATTGGCCGTCAGTATCATGCCGATGCCAGGCCCAGACTTCGTGCTCTCTTAAGTATGTCAGGCCCAGCAGCATGCCGTCGTCCCTCACCGCCCAAACAATGCTGTCCGGCTCCTGCTGATAGTCCCAGTCAACGATTTTATGCCCTTGAAACAGGTGTCGCGACAATACCGACAGGTCCGCACCAGTAAAGCCGTCCACACTGATGTCATAGCCCAGGTCGCGCACGGTAGCGCCTTTTTCCTGGACAAAAATAACCCGGTTGCCGATAATCACTGGGTCAACGGCCGCCGATCCGCGGTAGCCCTGCACCTGGGCGTTAAATTTGTCGGGAGTTAACACAGCGTTCTGACCGCTGGCGCTGATTTTCCATTCAGCGGTTGACGTGAACACAACTAGGTCATTGAGTGGGATAATTGCGAGTATTTTACTTACCTGGCGCGACGCCAATGTCCGGGTGATAGCATCATCGTCCTTGACCGGCACCGACGTGCCGAAGTTGTTATAATCACCTACCTTCGACAGCCAGAGCGTCTGTGGTTCATACGAACTACAGGCAAAGACCAGCCTGTCGCCAGGATAAAACGCCACGCATGACGGATAACCGCGCACTTTTGACCAAGCGCCCTCTGCCCAGTCCTTGGTGGCATCCGTACTGCCAAACGCTTTTTTAACCACAGCCGTCACATGCCGGGCGTCAGTGTAGCCCGTCACCTGTGCCCAGCCCTCGTAATAGGTCATCGCTCCTTCCAGAAGGATATAGCCCTGATATTGCGGCGTGTTGTCCTTGTTTATCTGGGTAAACGTCGTACTGACCAGCCGCATACGGACAGGTTCATCAACCTCACCGCTTACCGAGTAATTTTTATCTTCGTTGCCGGAAAAGGTCCTTAGCGCCTTCCATGTTCCAGTGGTTTCATCGTACCGCTCAAGCGTAAAACTGCCGCGCCAATAGCCGGACGTTTCCAGCCGCCAAGCGGAATAAACCATGATTTCCATGGTGTCATTATCACTGCATTTTTCCCAATGTGTAGAGTCCTGATCAGGCGGAGTGTTGCTGGTAACGTCGCTTAGGCAAAAATACATTTTGCCGTCATATTTGACGACGTTATTGCGCTTGTATGCCGTACCGCTCACCCACGCCGGCGCGTTAGGATAGCCCCAACATCTTTGCGACGCTACGGTATGCCCTAACTTCCACAGCGCCCCGACATGGTCAGGCAGAAAAACATCATCCGACTCCGACGCCGTTAGTGTCACTGTCCCGGTTGTAGCTGACGCGGCAATAGTGGTGTCGGTCGCGTTCATGGGCAAATATGGCCCGTCTTTATATTCAAAGTCTGCCAGTGTCCAGTCGGTATGTCCACGCCTGGACAATGTTTTCGGCGGATATTTGGGGTGGCAAATATAGAGTACATCCGCCGATTGGGTAAATTTCAGCTGCCAAATTTCATCCTCAGTAAACGGTGTCGCCACTTCATACGGCGAACCGTTCAACATAATCTGCCCGCCGTTCATGTAAAAACGGATGTACTGGTGGCCAAACTCCAAGACATATGCCTGCTCGATGGAAAACTGAAACGGCACAAGCCGGCATTTTTTATCGTTATACTTTGCACTCGCGATATACTCCGTCCCGGGGCGGTTTGATGCCCCGCCATGAGCGTGAACAAAGAAGTTGCGCATGGTCCTGGCGCCTACCGCATACTTTGCCAGGTCTACCCGCGCCCACATTGCCGGCGCCAGTTCACCGGCGGCAAATGATGGTTGTATCACAAACAGCGGCATTATCGTCTCACCTCGATATAGGACCTGGACTGTTTCACTTCGTCTCGGCCTTCACTCGCGTTATTTCCCCAGGCTGAGGCAATAACCCGCTGGTACATTCCAAGGCAATGTTCCCGCAGCTTAGCATCACCGGCTATCGGTACAGCGAGATCTGCAGCCAGCTTCCATGCCAGCGCGTCAATAAACTGCGGGTCATAAATATTCGGGTCAGTTATTCTTGCCGTGTACTCAAGGTACGCATATTCAATATTACAGAGCACCACACGGCCAGAAGGAGTATTCATCACCACAAACGCGGCCGGTTTTACATCGTTAACCGTCGCTTCGCTGAACACCCGCCGCGCATGCAAGCAGTCGGACGGGTACTGATAAGCATAATCCCAGCCTGGCACGGTTACGTCACTAACTAGCGCTAGCCGGACTATTTTTGATGCAAAATTCCACGGGAATTCGCGTAAAACAGCATTCCTGACAGTGTTAAAAATCAGGTTGCACTGCCGCGCCCCCTGTGACGCCTCAGTCAAAGAATTGATTGTATCGCCGCCGAAACGGGTCAGCGCTATATTGCAGATTTCAACGACGCTGGGCATATGTCCTTACCCCTCCTTAAAGGCAAAGAGGGGCAAGTCACCCTGCCCCTCTCCTCCGTTTTACTTTTACTTCGGTTTCCTCCTCTTGCCTTTGCACCTCGCCACTGGGCGCACCTTCTTTCGCAAAATGCTGGCACTTTTCAATGCCAGGAATATACCCAGTAGTCTCGCCTGGTTCCCAGTACCTGCCGGCAAACGTGCAGGCCCTTATTGCCCTATACAACACTTTAATTCACCTTCACATCAGGCGCCAGAAAAGCATCAAACTTGCCGGCAGTCAGCGGGCCGGTGTCCACGTTGTAATACAGCCGCAGATACCGCTTGGCACCAGGCGGGATACGCACTTTTACCGGTTCAGCGTTCAAAGTAAGCGCCGTTTTGGCAATGGCGCCGCTGTCGTACAATGTAACCGGCGAGCTAAAACTAGATGCAGAGTCAGTCTGCAGTTGGAAGTTTACCGTGGCCGCGCCGGTGGCTGCAGCCGCTTGGCGTACTTGCACAACCAGGAAAAGCTCATTGCCGTAAGCGTCACCGGCAGCGCCAAGGTCAATAATGTTTTGCGATGCGGCCGAGCTAGTCACAGCCTGGGCCGCGGAGAGTTGCAGTTGTTTATCGAGTATCATTCACTTATCCCCCTTTCAGATTAGGCGATCGCCGCTTCGGTGTTCAGTATGGCGTCGCAGCGGCGGACCGGAATGCCGAGGAAACGGGTAACCGTCAGGCCGTTTTGTAGGTCTTGGATGGTCAGCTGGGCATTGGTCTTGTTCATGGCTTTAATTTCCAGGGCGGTCTTAACTTCTTTGTTGCAGTACCATGCTGCCCGGCCCATCCGGACATTAGGTACCTTGTTAACGGCTTTAATCATGAGGTTAATTAGGTTGGCCGAACTATCGCTGGTTTCACCTGCAGTCAATAGGTTAGAAACGTCGATATTGCAGATGCGAACAACATACCGCCAGTCGCGTACGGTCAGGCCGCAATCCCATTTGTAATGGGTGCGATAGCCCTGGTATTTACCGCCATTTGCGTCGATCAAAGTTACTTCGCCAAGGTCATTGTGCTGTAGGCCGGCCTTTGACCCTTTGGGGAAGATGCCATGCACAGTATTTTCACCCCAGACCACCAGCCACAGCGAAGTGTTGTCACTGCCGCTGCCGCCGGCACTGATTACGTTGGCCGAAGTTTCCGCGCCGCTCAAAGAGTTATACCGCGGCGCCAGGCCGACAAACCGCTCAGGATATACCTTGGTGTCGCCATAAAAAACGGTCTTGGCCATCTCTTGGTTCATGGCCTCGATGAATGCGCGGTCTTCAGACAGGCGGAATTCGGCGGTATTGCCGTTAAGGTCAGCCAGGGCTTTATCCACCTCGGCATAAGCCTCAAGCATGCCGCAGGTATCGGTAATTTGTTTAGTGGTGGACTTCGACGGTTGGACGCCGTAGTTCAGCATGCGCCAGGTAGCGCTGGGCAGACCGGTGCGGACCGTGGTCTTATGCCCGGTCGGCAGGTTGCCTTCCACCCAAAGCATGTCCTCAAGCACTTCGTTGGTTTGCGAAAGAAGTTCAACTATCTTGTCAATCTTGCCATTGGCATCAAGGCGTTTAGCCCAATCAGCCAAAGTTAATGCGGTACCGATGGTTGCCATCTACACATTCCCCCTTATTTTTTGATCATGCTAGGATACAAAATTTCCGCCGCCGACTTCGGTGCGTCTTTGCGGCTGCCTTCGATAAAGCCGTCTTCGGAAATGGCTTTGCCGACGTTATAGAAAAACTTGATTACCTCCGGATGGTTGCCTAAACCAGTGTTATCGAGCACCTGCCTGAGCTCCGGCGTACCGAATTTGTCCAGTGCCTTCACGGCCACACCGATGTTTTTGTCAAAATCGGCGCCACCGATAACCGGGTCCTTTTTTGCCTGTTCGGCCCAATCCTGTATTTGTTTCTGGAAGGCTTGGACCTGCGCCTGGTACTGTTTTGCGTAAAAATCGACTAGTTTTTGCGCCTGGTCCTGTTTTAAGCCAAGCTCCTTTGCTACTGACTTAAAGTCCGCCGCTATGGCTTGGTCGTATTCAAAACCATCCGGTAAAACAAAATCAGTATACTCAATAGGTTCAGGCGTCGGCTTTTCACTTTCCGGCTTCGGCTGTTCGCCCGTGGTCTCAGGCTGTTTTACTTCTTCCGGCTTCTGCTCCGTCCCCGCAACGGTGTTATCCTGGGCGGGAGTTTGGACTTGGCCGTCAGTCAGCATAATCGTCATCCTCCTTCATTATGGCATTGTCTTCTATTTGTAGCTCGGCCTGCTCGCGCTGCATGAGCGCAAACGCTTCAGGCATGGCCTGCATCATGTCGTTGAAAAACAAAAGGCCGAGATTTCTCTGTCCTTCGTTGAAAAACGTGGTTGAATTGCCGGTAAAGCTCGTCCGGAATATCCCGGCCTTGTCAAAAAGCCGCCAGACAAATCGGCGTCCTTCGGCAGTGTTCAGCACCGCCCGCATGTCGTTTAGTTCCCTTTCCCGGATGCGCCTGGCTAATTCCTGTTGCCGTCTGGTGCGTACTTCTACTGTGTTCATTATGTATCACCCATCCCGGTTAACATCGCCAGCGCGTTTTTACCTTCAAGGCTGGTATCTGACAATGTCTTTGCGCCTTGTACAGCGGCCATGGCGTACTGCGCGGCCTGCATTTGCGCCTGCTGCTCTGCCCTAGCTTGGCGAATTTTGGCCACCTGGTCGTCTGATACAATCACGCCGGGCGGCACGCCCAGCATGTCAGCGTACTGGTCGATGGCCTCGTCAAAGTCAATCTTGTCCAGTACGTCCGGCTTGGCGGCAGCAACGCTCTGGGCAAAGACCAGCATTCGTTCAATGCTGGTAGTCCCCACCATCTTCTGTGCCTGGGCCAGCACGCTGATGTATTCCACCTTTAGGTACATTCCCTGGAGCTCTCGGGGCGGCGGCGGGATAAGCCCGTTGCGGTTCATGATACTGAACGTCCGGTCAATGAGCGGGTCCAATAGCTCACTTTCCAGGCGCTCCAGTACCGGCCCTAGCATCAGCAGTTTTTCCTCGTGCCGCTCAGCCACTTCCCGCGCGGTCATCTGCCGCCGGTCAGACTGGGCCAGCATAAGAAATAGATCACTAAAGAACGTCTCCCGGATAGCCTGCTGCACTTCCTGTATGGCCAGCGTTATTCCCTGTAAGTCCGGGTTAATCTGGTAGGTCGGTTTCACGCCGACATGTGACATTGTTTCGTCATGGAATGTCACGCCGCCCGGCAGCAGGTTTACACCACCGGCCCGAAGTACACTCGCCGGCGCCGTCATCGGCGGGTTTACCAGCTTGTCAAGCGCCATAAGCTTATCTTCTTGCATCTTCTGCAGCTGCTTGCTGTCGCCGAGAGCATCCCAGCCGGGGCCCTTGCCGTAAATGTCAGCCCCGACAATGTCCCAGCGCGGCGCCATGACCGGAAATTCATCGAATCCGGAAACACGCAGGTACTTTTCTTCGCTCGTCCCAGCCTCCCAGTACACTGACCTGAATGGCTTGTTGCGCGCGTCCTTGAGGTCATGTATGCGGTCATCATTTGGTTCAATGAGGTGATAAACGTTCACCCAGCGCCCAAGCTGGTTGTTTTCCCAGGCGTTTTTCACCCCCAACGAAACATTGTCTATGCCGAATTCCTGCACCAGTTGGGCCACCGTCATCCAGAGCTGCCTGGCCAGGGCATTTACCCTAAGGTCCGGCCCCGTGCCTAAAGCATACTCGCCGATGGTAAACGTCCTGCCGCGGATAATATCATCGAAGTCCTCAAGCACAATCATGGCCGCTGTACCAAACGCGCCGACTTCTTCATACACACTGTGCAGGGCGTTATAGATATTCGACATTGAGTAAACCGCCATCATGCGATTCTGGACCTCATCAAGCCAAAACCTCACCGGAGCAAACTTGGAAAGATCCGGATCAGCTACACCGAGCTTAAACCAGGGGCGGCTTGGCGATGTGAGACCGCTCATCATGCCGGCGGCCAATACGCGCGCCGCCCGGATGGGCGTGCCGTCAATGATAAAGTTGTCTTTGCGCTCACCCCGGTTAGGGCTATCGGTAAGAAAGAACCCGCGCCGGGGCAGGATGTACCTGGCTAAGTCCTGCCATGTCGGCTTCCAGGTGTTCTGTTCGTCGAATAGTTCCTTCCAGCGCCGCTCAAGTTTTTGTCTTGTCAGCATAATGCATCACTGCCCCAGCAAAGTCTTGCGCGTCGTTGGCGCACTGCCGAGTCCGCTCCCAACTGTAAGATACGTCGATTGCAAACCTGCTGCAAGCCGCCGCTGGCGTTTGCGTTCATCAACTCGCGCAGTTTTAGCCATTTCGCCTTGCACTTCCTGCATTGTCGGCGCTGGCGGCGGCGCTGGCGGCGCGGCCGGGGGTTTTGGCACCTTGGGGCGGATAAAACACATGCAAATCAACTCCTTCCAAACAAGTCATATTTGGTCTGAGCAAAATACAGGCCGTTTTGCTGGTGACCTGCTAAAGTGGCTTTTGGCATAACCGGATAGGCAAAAGTTAAGGCCAGCGCGTCCGCCAGGTCGGGTGACGCCAGGCCTCGTTTTTTCATGTCTTCTTTGCGTTCAAGTTGAATTTTGCCGGTAGTGGTAAAAGAGTACTGCGGCCCTATGAGGTCATCGCGTAGGTCACTATTGTCCGGCAGCACTCCGCCCTGCTCCAGCCACTCTTTCATCAGACACCACATTTCCGTCCGTTTATTGGCGTATTTCTCGTTGGTGGCTGCCCCGCCGAAATTGACAGCGATCGGATTTCTGCCCATCTGTTTCAGACGGTCGATTACACCGGTTCCCCATCCAACATCGATAAATATTGCATCGGTCTTATACTCATCTTCATACTGGGCAACCAGCCCGGCCAGCGTCATATTGTCTATGCCGCACCAAGTACCGAGAAGTTTGCTCATCAGCCCCTGGCGCAAGAAAACAGCTGACCTATCGTCACCGTACCAGGCGACGTCAACACCCAAAATTTTGGGCGCGTGGCCGTATTGGTCCTGCCTGAGATGCTTGCCCATTCGCCGCTCTACTAAATCAAGCGGTATGAGCTGGACAATGCTGGCGCGTGGAAATTCGCCAAGCACACGCACGCGGTAAACATCGCTATCCTCGCCGTACTCGCGCGCTACGTCTTGAACATAGGACGGGTCAACAAGCGGCGAGTCAAGACATGAGAACTGTAACCGTGTCCAGTTGTCACGGTTTTTGTGGTGGCTGGCGTAAAAATAGCCGGTCAGCTGTGTCGGGTTGGCGCACATGACAACGCGGGCCAACGGCGTAGACAGGGCACCCCGGGCGACTTCAAACACTTTTTCGTCAACGCCAGACGCCTCGTCTATGATAAACAGCAGATTATCAGCATGAAAGCCTTGCAGCGCATCCGGGTTCTCTCGCCGGGCGGTACGGGCGACAGCAAACTGTGTTTCTTCCGCCCCTTTTATTTCTACCCTATCAGACTTAACAATTACCTGCTCCCGAAACCAATCAGGCATTTTGTTTCGCCACTTGGCAATCTCAGCCCAGAGTACGTCCTGGAGCTGGTGCGCTGACGGCGCCGTGCAGGGAACCTTGCAGTTCGGATGAGTAATCAAAAACCAAAGTACCAACCATGCTAAAGCTGTAGACTTGCCTGTACCGTGCCCAGAGCGAACAGAAACTTTCGTGCCCGGCGCAGCAACCGATCGTAAAAGCTCTTTTTGCTGCTCGGTCGGGCTGACCTTGAACATTTTTTCAACAAAAAATACCGGGTCATCCCGGAATTTACGCAACAGTTCTTTGAGTTTGTCTTTATCCGTCATAAAGCTCCCTCAATGCATCAGCAAGGCTGACGTTGACGTTAATTTCTTGCTCGGTCTTATCGCGCCAGCCGTAATTGTTTTTGAGGTTGAATATGACGCCAGCAACGTTGCCACCCTGAAACAAGCGTTCCTCGGCATAACATTCACATTTGCCCTTCGCCTTTTTTATCGTGTCGTAAAATTCATCATCTGCCGAATAATTAAGCAGCCTTTGCCTATCCATACCCAGCGCCAATGCTAGCCCAGTAATGGTATAAGGCCGGCCTTGTTCGTCACATTCTGCAAAATACTGGTCAATTCTGTCCTGCATCTCTTTGGCAGACTTGTATTTTCGCGGCCTGCCTCTAGCCATACTATCACCTCCCGGCTGACTATCTCGCATTTTAAAGCAAATTTCATTTTGTTAACAAGGGCCGGCCCCACCCCTGCCGAATCGTGCCTTGTGTTTTCCCACTTTGATGCCTAATTTTTATTCAACTCGCGCCTTGGCTATTTCCACGTATTCCGCCTCTCGCTCAATGCCGATGTATTGGAACCCCTCACGCCTTGCCGCTACAAGCGTTGATCCGCTGCCTGCGAACGGATCAAGTAC
>Ga0116165_1001166_pt1 | contig 21013 bp, 18 predicted proteins | sample AD_JPNMR1_MetaG_FD_89885 | JGI IMG/M metagenome (GOLD analysis project Ga0116165, IMG submission 89885) | Active sludge microbial communities of municipal wastewater-treating anaerobic digesters from Japan - AD_JPNMR1_MetaG | ecosystem: Engineered > Bioreactor > Anaerobic > Digestate | place...
ATTTGATCACTGGTAAATGGAAAGATGGAACGCCTTTGACTAAAGGTGGTATCGGTTATGGAGGAACAGAAAGAGTTAATTATGCATTTCCAGATGATCCAGCCAATAGTACAGGATGGAGTATGTGTACAGCGTCAGCTGGACAAGGTGATAGAAGAACCATTCAGGCTACTGGACCTTTGGTGCTTAAGCCAGGTGCTTTGAATGAATTGATCGTAGGAATGGTATGGGTACCAGATCAGCAATATCCTTGCCCAGTATTGACAGACTTATATACTGCAGACCAGTTGTCTCAGGATTTATTTGATTTCTGTTTTAAATTGAAAGATGGGCCTACTGCTCCGGATATGGATATAGTAGAGCTCGACAGAGAGCTAGTATTATTGCTTTCAAATGACAAGGGGTCTAATAATTTCGAAAATACTTTATATGATTATCATGAGTCAGGATTGGGATTACCTCCAGGTGTTGATTCATTATATGTATTCGAAGGATATAGAATATTCCAATTGGCAGATGCAGATGTAACACTAAGCAATAATACAATCAATGATCCTTCAAAAGTAAGAGAGATATTTACTGTGGATTTGAAGAATAAAGTTAAAAAATTATACAACTGGACATCGGTAGACAATCCATTTCCAAGTTCAACTTTTCCTAAAGTATGGTCACCTCAATTGATGGTAACTGGTTTGGATGGTGGAATCCGAACTTCGTTTTCTGTAAAAGAAGACCAGTTTTCAACAGGTGATCGAAACTTGATCAATAATAAAAAATATTATTTCATCGTAATTGCTTATGGTTATAATAACTTCCAGAGTTACGACGTGGGTAATTATTTTGGTCAGAGGATTACTTACTGTCCAGGTCGTCTAAACCTTGGACCGAATGGTGATGGAAAGCCTTATCTTGGTACACCAAGACCTCAAGTTTACGAGAAAGTTAAAGCTAAATATGGAGACGGTGTTCTAGTAACTAGATTAGATGGAATAGGAGCAGGAGGAAATTTCTTAAGACTTAAGGAAGGAATGGCAGAAAAAATTTTAAATGGAACTGCAGATGGGAAAATAGAATACGCAGCAGGAAGTGGACCTGTCAATGTAAAAATAGTCAATCCAATATTAGTAAAAGATGGTGATTTCGCTTTAAAATTTGTTGATGCAAATCCTACTAATACAACATTAGACAAACCGATTACTTGGACTTTGATCAATAAGTCAAATCCAAGTGAGGTTATTCAATCAGACGTAGATCTTGCCACTTTAAACGAACAAATCATCGGTAAATACGGCTTCTCAATAAATATTGGGCAGACACAAGATGCTGGTCAAGACACCTTTGGAACGAATGGCGTGATCGGCGAAGGTTTAGAATATGAGTATAAGGATCCAAGCAAAGCAAACTGGTTTATTGCTCAACCAAATAATTCATTTTTAGATTTTATTCCTTCTGGGATCGGAACCACTAATAATAAACTTGATCCAAATAAGAATTTTGAGATGCTTGGAGAAGGACTTGAAGCTGGTACATGGTATCCATACAAAGTGTGTGAGGGTGTCGGAAAAGTAGTTACTCCAGCTTGGACTAAAAGTGATAATGCGACTATTTTAAATTTCATGAGATTGGATTCTTTGAATAATGTGGATATAGTTTTCACTTCTGATAAAAGCAAGTGGTCTAGATGTGTTGTCATTGAAACTTGGAATACAGCAAATGGAAATACAGATCCAATTAATGGAATACCAAACTTTAGTATTAAGAAAAATCCTTCAGTAGGTAAGTATGATGCCAATGGAGATGGATTTGCAGATCCAGATGGGGATGGCACAGGAATGGGTTGGTTCCCAGGCTATGCAGTTGACGTTGAGACTGGCAAAAGGCTTAATATATTCTTTGGTGAGAATTCATTCTTTTCCACAGATCCTTTAATACAAAATTGTTTGAAAGGTGGTAGACCAGTTGGCAATGATATGATGTGGAATCCTTCTGATCAGATTGCAGTTCAAGGAGACACATGCGCTCAATTTCCATTAAATTTGGTACTTGGAGGTCATCATTACATCTATGTGACTAAGCAACCATACGATTCATGTAAAGCAATTCGTCCAGTATTAGTACCTACAGCCAGTGTACCTATCAGACTTCGTGCATTGAGGGAAATAACTTGGTGTACCATGCCGCTGAGCAATACAGATCTCAATGCTTATGGTAGTGGTGAAACTGGACTTATTCCAAACGATTTGACTGTGCGATTGAGAGTGGACAATCCTTATCAATATGCAAAAGGAACCAACGAAAATTTAGGTCACAATTTATATGAATTCAGCATACAAGGTAAACAAGCTGATATCGTTGACACAAAGTCAGAAGTAGAAGTGGCATTGGATATGGTCAACGTAGTACCAAATCCTTATTATGGATTTTCAGCCTACGAGACAGGTCAATTCAGTAATATCGTAAAGATCACTAATCTTCCTCCAAAATGTCAAGTAAGTATATTTTCTATTGATGGAAAATTCATCAGACAATACAATCGCGATGAAGTACCTCAGAAAGTAAATAGCCCTTATCGTGGCATCACAGAGAGACAGATTAGTCCAGCATTGGAATGGGATTTAACCAACTTTAAAGGAATTCCAGTTTCTTCTGGTGCCTATTTGATTCATATTAAAGAAACAAATACAGGTGAAGAAAGAATAATTAAATGGTTTGGTGTAGCACGTAAATTTGATCCATCTGGATTATAAAAAAATAAAATTACCGAGACCGATAGCAATATCGGTCTCTATTTTCAAAACGATATAAAGCCTAGTTATGAATAAAATTTTACAAATATTTGCACTTTGTTTATTCACAAGTTTTGTAAGCACTCTTATTGCTGGTAATCCTGATAGACAGGGAGAGGCAGGAGCTTACGAATTATTAATGAACCCTTGGGCTAGAAGCTCTGGTGTCAATGGGATGAATGTATCCTACGTCAGTGGCGTTGAGGCCAATTGGGTCAATCCTGCTGGTCTAGGCCGCATCAATAAGACACAAGTTGTGCTTTGCAATACAAGATGGCTAGTCCCAAGTGGAATCTCAATCAATGCTTTTGGACTTTCGACAAAAGTGGGCAAAAATGGGACACTAGGATTGGCACTTACAGCATTGAGTTTTGGAGATATTGCTGTGACGACTACAGAAGCTCCAGAAGGAACTGGTGCCACTTATAGTCCGAATTTTTTTAATATCGGTCTGGGCTATTCTCATATGTATGGCAACAAAGTAAGTGTTGGATTTTTAGTTCGAGGTGTATCCGAATCGATTCAAGATCTCAATGCATTTGGTTTGGCGATTGATGCAGGAGTGCAATATGTTGCTGGTCAAAACGATAATTTTAAACTAGGTATTTCATTGAGAAACATCGGTAGCCCAATGAAATTTAGTGGAGAGGGTCTTGCTACCCAGTTGAGTTCATCAGTTAATTCAAAATTGACTTATGAAGTTAGACCTTCAAAATATGAATTGCCCTCATTATTGAATATTGGTGTTTCTTATAATTTCAAAATAACTGAAATGATCAATGTTATGCCATTAGCAAACTTTACTTCAAACTCTTTCGGAAGAGATAAGTTGGGAGTTGGAGCTGAGTTGGGTGTGACTGAATATTTTAGATTTAGAACTTCTTATAAAACAGAAATCGGAAAATCTGCAGCAGCTGGAAATTCTGCTCCAACTGGATTGAGCGCAGGAATAAGTCTTTCGACACCTATCAAGAAGAAAAGTGATTCAAGGTTAAGTCTTGATTATGCATATAGGCCATCAAATCCGTTCCAAGGAACCCATAATATAGGCTTAAGATTTGATTTTTAGACATTTTGGGAACTTTTTCCCCTTATGTTTTATTAATTAGTATATAATATTTTTTATACAAAGAACGTGTTCTGGAATCAGAAGACGTTCTTTTCGTTTTTAAATTATAATTTATGAGTGATATAAGTTATTTATCGCAAGAAGGATATGACAAGATTAGAACTGAACTTGACCATCTGAAGACAGTGGGAAGGCAGGAAGCTTCTAGAGCCATTGCTGAAGCTAGAGAAAAAGGAGATTTATCTGAAAATGCTGAATATCATGCTGCAAAAGATGCACAAGGAATGTTGGAAATGAAGATCAATGAACTTGAAAAGAAGATCATGAATGTCAGAATATTGGATCAAAGTGATGTTGACACATCCCGAGTAAATATGATGACTTATGTAAAGCTAAAGAATCATAAAATAAATAAAGAACTGACCTATCAAATCGTGGCAGAAGCTGAGGCTGACATTAAAGCTGGTAAGATTTCTGTAAACTCACCTATAGGTGCTGGATTACTTGGAAGAATTATTGGAGATAAAGCTAAAATAGCCACTCCTGCAGGAGAGATGATTTTAGAAATTTTAGAAATCACTGCATAATTATGGCTGGCATTTTTTCAAGAATAATTTCAGGTGAAATACCAGCACACAAGATTGCTGAAAATGAATATTGCTTTGCATTTCTTGATGTGAAGCCGCTCGTAAAAGGTCATACTTTGGTTGTCCCAAAACAAGAAATTGATTATCTATTTGACATCCCAGAAGATCTGTATAATGAATTATTTTCTTTTGCAAAAGTCGTAGCAAAAGCAATCCATCAATCGATACCTTGTATTAAAGTAGGAATGAGTGTAATAGGATTGGAAGTACCACACGCACATATCCATTTAGTGCCAATGAATAGCATGCAAGATCTTAATTTTTCAAATCCACGATTGGTCTTAAGTCCTGAAGAATATAAAGAAATAGCCACAGCAATATCGAGTAAATTGAGTTGATCAATCTCTATGAAGGCTTGAATTTTGTTTGAAGATTCTTTTTAAAGAATGGTTGATTAGTGGTTTACTGTTGAAAAACATAGCGCAGCAAATTCGCGCCCATTCGTAATGCATTTATTCTGGCTTCCTCAGGATCTTTATGGACTTCGCGATCTTCCCAGCCATCGCCAAGATCACATTCATAAGAATAAAAACAAACTAATCTGCCTTGCCAAATCAAACCAAATCCCTGAGGCGCTTTATCTTCATGTTTGTGGATCTTCGGCAAGCCGTGTGGAAAATCAAATTTTTGATGATAAATCTCATGTGTGAATGGAAGTTCAATAAAGTCTAATTCAGGAAAAACCCGCTTCATACTTGGTCGTACAAATGGATCCATCCCATAATTATCGTCGATATGTAAAAATCCACCTGAGAGAAGATACAGCCTGAGATTCTGTGCTTCAAGTTCTGAAAAAACGACATTGCCATGTCCAGTCATGTGAACAAATGGAAAATTAAATATATCTGCACTACCTACCTCAACAGTCGCATAGCTTTGATCCACGCCCATATTCATTTCTTTATTGACGAATCGAATGAGATTGGTCAATGAAGTAGGATTCGCATACCAATCTCCACCTCCGCCATATTTGAGCAATGCAATCTTAAGAGGAGCATTAGCAGTACTGAAAGCACTAAAACTAATGCAAATGAATATTAGAGCACTAAAACTAATTCCTTTTTTCATTAATGGTCTTTTTTTGTGCAAGTATCGAAGAAGCAACGATTCCAGCTGTTTCAGTTCGCAGTCGAAAGTTGCCAAGATCAACACTTAGAAATGATTTTTCCATCGATAAGTTTATTTCATTTTTTGTAAAATCTCCTGCTGGGCCAATTAAAACGAGCACATCTTCATTTGGATTGTATGTGACACCCAAATTCCCAACATAATTATTTTCACAGTGGCAAATAAACCTTTGAGAAATATCTGACTGATTGATGAGTTTTTGAAATGGCATCAAATCATGGCATATCGTTAAGTTTGCCCTTAGCGATTGTTTGGCACTAGCCAATATAATTTTCTCCAATCGCTCTTTTTTAATTCTCGTGTTTTCTGTTCTTTCGCATTGGATTGGAATGATTTCACTCACCCCACATTCCACAGCCTTTTCTACAAACCACTCAAATCTATCCATCTGTTGGGTTGGGCTTATCGCAATGCTTATTTTTGGCATTTTCGCTTCAGTTGAATAGATTGATTCTACATTAAGGAATGTAGAATCAGCGCTGATTTCTTGTATATTAGCAATGTAAATGCTCCCATCAAAGTCACTTACTAAAATTTGATCAGCTATTTTATGTCTTGTGACACGACTACAATGGTGATGGTCTGGGCCATTGAGGACGAATTTGGTATCATTAATTTTAACTCCCTGAAATAGATCTTTTGGCATAGATAGGATATATAACAATGAGTGAAATATATAGTTTTATTATATTTTAAGGACTCTTGGTCTATCTTTGTGCACTATTTTCAGGTATTGAACTAATTTTTGGGTTTAATCGTTAAAAGACCGTAGATTTTATTAGCATGGGAAATTTTATAATGATTAGTCAGTTTATCCTAAGCTTGACTATTTTAGTAGTATTGCATGAATTTGGGCATTTTTTACCTGCTCGTTGGTTTCAGACTAGAGTTGAAAAATTTTATTTGTTTTTTAATCCTTGGTTTTCCTTATTTAAGAAGAAAATTGGGGACACAGAATGGGGAATAGGCTGGCTACCACTAGGAGGCTATGTGAAAATCTCTGGAATGGTAGACGAAAGTTTTGACACCGAACAGTTGAATTCTGAACCTAAGCCCTATGAATTCAGATCAAAGCCAGCTTGGCAGAGATTGATAATTATGTTAGGAGGCGTGACGGTAAATTTTTTATTAGGATTTTTATTATTCGCACTCATGCTATGGTATTATGGCAAGGAATACATTCCCACTACTGAGTTAAAATATGGCATCGTTACTGATAGTCTTGCCAAACAAATGGGATTTCAAGACGGAGATAAGATTGTAAAACTTGGGAGTACCAATTTTGATAGATTCGATCGAGGTAAATTGGTCAAAGCAATGGTTTTGGATAATGTGAATACAGTTACAGTAGATAGAAATGGTCAAATGCAGGAACTTGTCATAGATCAAAGCCATATCCAAGCCCTGACCAAACCAGAGAATAAGAATATGAGATTATGGGAAATTCCAGTTCCTGCAGAAGTAGCTAGTGTTGAACCGGGAAATGGTGCGGACAAAGCGGGATTGAAAGCAGGAGACAAACTTCTAAGTATCGATGGATCATCAGCTAAATTTATGCATGAAGTTTTAGCAAATTTGCAAAATAAAAAGAGCACACCTATAAATTTAAGTATTCTAAGAGGCATCGATACATTGAATATAAGTCTCACCACTAACGAAAAAGGGCAAATAGGTTTTAAGCCAAAACCATTTACAGATTATTATAAAGTACAGTCAATTAAATATGGGTTTTTTGAATCTTTTCCATTAGGGATTGCACAAGGATGGGACGTGCTGACGAATTATGTCAAAAGTATTAGACAGATGTTTTCAGGAAAAGTGAAGGCTAAAGATTCGCTTGGAGGTTTTGCTTCAATAGCTAATATGTTTGAAAAAGTTTGGGACTGGGAATCATTCTGGAGAATGACGGCTGTGTTATCTATCATCTTAGGTTTTATGAATTTATTGCCTATTCCTGCTCTTGATGGTGGTTATGTGATGTTTCTCATTGCAGAAGTTGTTTCAGGTAAGAAAATTGATGATAAAATAATAGAAAAGGCAACCATGGTGGGGTTCTTTTTACTTATAGCATTAATGTTATATGCGAATGGAATGGACGTCGTGAGAGCCTGGTTTAATTAATTCGATCCATTGATGCTGAGTTATTTCGATTATTACAATATTCCATGTCAATACAAACTGAATCAATCTGAATTAAGAAAGTTATTCTATAGTAAAAGTAAGGACTTGCACCCAGATCAATCTAATCAGATAGACGCAATTGATCAAACAAGTGTAAATAATGAAGCCTACAGGATTCTGTCAGACCCACACTTAAGATTAAAACATATTCTTGAAATTTTTAATGGTCCAATGGACGAGTCTAAAATGCAGCTTCCCAAAGCATTTCTTATGGACATGATGGATATCAATGAAGAAATAGAATTTGTATCTGATGAAAATAGAGCATCCTTACATGAAAAAATTAAATCATTAATTCAATCAGAAGAAGATCATTATAACATCATTATTCAAAATTTTGATAAGCAAGATCACTCTGAAGAAGTCTTGCGGAAACTGGAAGAGTTTTATTTTAAGCAAAAGTATTATTACAGGATGCTACAAAATATGAATCGAGAAGAGGTGGAGATGTAAGTGGATTTTGAGTCAAATTAGGATTTTTATATAATTTGAAATTCTAGTAAATTTTATTTTTTTAAATAAATAAATTTAAGTAATTAACTTTGCGTGTTATTTTTTTAAAATACTGAGATATTTTCCCCAGAAAATCCTTTGAATTCCTAAGCTTTAGGAATAAATTATTAATCTATTAAATTTATATATGAAAATAACAAGAATTGTTTTATTAAGTTTGTTTCATTTTATACTCTTGAGTGTATGTCAATCACAAGGGAAGATAGTGAACGATGGGAAATACCCTGAATCAGAAATTCATGCTGCAATCAATCCTACGAATTCTGATAATATTGTAGTTGGTGTAATGGGAATTTCTACATTTTTTGAATTAGTCATCTATGTGAGTATGGATAAAGGTTTAAGTTGGACTAAAAGTGATTATAATGGTATTTCAAGTAACTATACCCAAGCAGCAGATCCAGTGTTGAGTTTTGATATGAATGGCAATGTGTATTTGTCCCATTTGGGAATGCGAAAATCAGATGAAATAGTTGAGACTGTATTAGCCAAATCCACTGATGGAGGAATTACATGGACAAGCCAAGTGGTGAATGTTGATACCGATAAACCATGGTTATGGATAGATAAATCAAATAGCTCTTCATTTAAAAATTTTAAATATATTTCTTATTTAACTAGCAATATTACTTTATCAAAGTATGACACAACTGATATGCTACAGCAACCTTCAACAAGAGTGAGTACATCAGAAGATCAAAAAAATAATTTTTCTGTATTAACTACGAATAAGCAAGGAGATTTGTTTGTGTGTTATAATTCAAAGGAGACTCATAGTAATCAAATTTATATTTCAAATTCAAAAGATGGAGGTAAAACATTCCTAAGTGAGAATATAATCGTGCCGTTGAAACTAAATATTTATGATGGTGAGAAAATTCCGGGATTTGAAGAGAAGATATATAATTGTCCAAATATTGCAATTGATTATTCTAATGGTAAATATAGTAACAGAATGTATTTTTCATATACTGATGAAGAGCACGATCAGTTGGCCAATGACCCTACTAGCACATTGTTGGATGTGTTTATTTGTTATAGTGATGATGATGGGAAAACGTGGAGTACACCAATCCCTGTGCATAAAAATTTATTAGGATCACAGCAATTTTACTCCACTCTTGCAGTAAATGAAAAAGGTCAAGTCATTGTAACATGGTATGATCAAAGAGACCCTGTAGGAAGTGGCATCACAAATTATTATATGGCTATATCTAATGATGGTGGAGATCATTTTATTGAAAAAAAGCTTAGTTCTTCATCTTCAGATTTTAATAAAATTGGATTGAGTAATGGCAATTTTTCTATTGGAGAATATACAAGCACAGTTGTGACTGGTGATCTTGCATTTGCATTTTGGGCTGATGGCAGGACCAATGATGGGGATATTAATGTTTATTATTCCATAGTTGATATTAAAAATTTTGAAACTGCAGTTCCAGAGATTTTTCTGTTAGCAGAGAAAGTAAAAATTTCTATACATTCTCAAAATCAAGTGACCAATGCTATTAAACTCAATATTGAAGCTAATCAAACATTGGATGTATTGTGTCAATTCATTAATGTCTCTGGTAAAATTTTAGACTCAAAACGAATGACATTTGTTGAAGGCAAACAGATAATAGAAATTTCAATTCCATTAGTTGTAGAAGGTGAAATTTTCCTTCGATTTATTGATGAATCAAATAAGGCACTATTAAAGACGATTCCATTAATAAAATAGTTCGTTTCAGATTTTTTAAGTTTGAGTTGAACTAATCTAAGTGTTGACCTCGCTTCCATTTATTAAGCAATAGAATACATATTAAAATTAAATTATATATGTAAATTCTTTGATTTTCCTTAACTTTGCAACTCAAATTCAGAATATGAAGATTAAAATCACTTTTCCTGATGGGCGTGTTGCAGAGTATGATAAGGGAACTACTTCTATGCAAATAGCCAGTTCAATCAGTGAAGGCTTGGCGCGCAATGTGTTGGGAGCTAAAGTAAATGGTATAGTCGTCGATGCTTCTAGACCTATTCAAGAAGATTCTACGGTGCAATTGCTCACATGGAATGACAAAGAAGGAAAAAGTACATTTTGGCATTCATCGGCGCATCTTATGGCGGAGGCATTGGAAGCACTTCATCCTGGAACAAAGTTTGGTATTGGACCAGCTATTGAGAATGGATTTTATTACGACATCGATACAGGTGATAAAATATTGTCTGCAAATGATTTTCAAAAAATCGAACAAAAGATCATTGAATTGGCAAGACAATCCAATGAGTACAAGCGCACCGAAGTATCAAAAGCTGATGCGATAAAATATTTCACAGAAAAAAATGATGAATATAAGATCGAATTGCTACAAGATCTTCAAGATGGTCATATCACATTTTACAATCAAGGGAATTTTACTGATTTATGTCGTGGACCACACATTCCAAACACTGGATTTATCAAAGCTGTAAAATTGCTCAATGTAGCAGGAGCTTATTGGAGAGGTGATGAGTCTAGAAAACAAATGACTAGAATTTATGCCATCACATTTCCAAAAGCAAAAGAGCTTGAAGAGTATTTGGTATTATTGGAAGAAGCAAAAAAGCGAGATCATAGAAAGCTAGGGCAAGAGCTGGAATTGTTTATGTTTTCAGAAAAAGTAGGAGCAGGACTTCCTATTTGGTTGCCAAAGGGAACTGCTTTGAGACAGCGTCTTGAAGATTTTTTGAAAGCAGAACAAATAGCCCGTGGATATACTCCGGTGATCACACCACATATTGGACATAAAAATTTATATGTCACCAGCGGACATTGGGAGAAATATGGAGCAGATTCATTTCAATCTATCAAGACTCCAAGAGAAGGAGAGGAGTTCATGCTCAAGCCAATGAACTGTCCACATCATTGTGAGATATTTGGACACAAGCCGCGATCCTATAAAGAACTTCCATTGCGCATCGCAGAGTTTGGTACAGTGTATCGATATGAGCAAAGTGGAGAATTGCATGGATTGACTCGTGTAAGATGTTTTACACAAGATGATGCGCATCTCTTCTGTACACCAGATCAAGTGAAAGCAGAATTTTTGGGTGTATTAGATTTAACGATGCACGTGATCAAAAAACTGGGCTTTGAAAATTTTACGGCTCAAATTAGTCTCCGAGATCCAGAGAATAAATCTAAATATATCGGTTCGGATGAGAACTGGGAAAAGGCTGAAAGAGCCATCATTGAAGCGACGGAGGAAGTAGGATTGGCGACTACTACAGAGTTGGGAGAAGCTGCATTCTATGGACCGAAATTAGACTTCATGGTGAAAGATGCATTAGGCAGATCTTGGCAATTGGGTACGATTCAGGTAGATTATAATTTGCCAGAGCGATTTGAATTGGAGTATATTGGTTCAGATAATCAAAAACATAGACCAGTGATGATCCATCGCGCTCCGTTTGGATCTATGGAGCGATTCATTGGTGTATTGACTGAACATTGTGCAGGAAAATTTCCGCTATGGCTCACCCCAGAGCAATTTGCAATACTGCCTCTGAGCGATAAATATCTTGACTATGCTCATGAAGTTAGTAGACAATTGCATTCAGCTGGTTTGCGAGGTAGCATTGATTCTAGAGTAGAATCTATTGGGAAAAAGATCCGCGATACAGAATTGAAAAAAATACCATACATGCTCATCGTCGGTGAAAAAGAAGCAGCAGAAGGAAACATCTCGGTAAGGCGACAGGGCTCTGGTGATCAAGGTGCAGAATCTATTGAAGATTTTATCAAAGATTTGAAGGAGCAGATTGGATAAGTATTTAGTCCATATGTATGGCATGAATTTTGCATGTGATCATGTGCAGAACATTACACATCTATCTTTATAATTCTATTAAACAATTTAAATTTATTATATGAATACTTTCTCAAAATCTATTTTAAAATTTGCCTTTTTAGGTCTAATAATTTTTGCTTTTTCTTGTAGTAAATCTGATTCAGAAGATACTACTACTACTACAAAGGGATGTGAAAAATTTGGACCAACTTCTGGAAGTGCTGTGATGAATGGAAACAGCAGCTATAATATTTTAATTTCTCAATATATTAGTAATGAGGATTTAGGTGATTTTGAGCATACTTTCCAGATCGGCGGAGTTAGTTCTGATTGCAATGAGTTAAAGACTTTTTCATTTAGTATTGAAAATTCTAGTTCATCACCAGCTGGAACCTACCCAATAAAGAGCTTGTCAGCAAGTGGTAAAAATACAGCCACAGGCGATGTAACTCAGCAAAAGATTTCTCCAATTTCTCAATCATTATTGGACATGAAATCAGGTGAATTAATCATCAAGGATTTAGGATCAAAAAAATTTGAAATTAATCTGAATGCGGCCCTGACTGATCAAAGTAGTGTAAGTCTAAAGTGCACACATCAGTTTTAAACTGTTATTAGATAAAAGAAAATCTGAGTTGATCTGATGATGGACTCAGATTTTTTATTTTATCTTAGATCATATTATTTTTTTGAATAGAACATTAAGTTTTAAGTATAACAAAATACTTATTTAATTTTGGCAATCACAAAACTTAGAGTTAACATTTATTGTTGGTATTCAAAACGAGATCATTAGATTTAGTGAATATTTTCATGGCTATAATAAAAACAAATCTTCCTCTTCAATCAATATTAAACTACAAGGAGAAAAGCTATGATTATATCGATAGTTTTCAAGATTCCTTTCACGACAAAAATCAGTCAATAGGCCCAAAAGAAATATGCAAATTATTTTTTGGAACTGGTCCCCAATGGGTGGACAAATTATTCCAATTGAGAAATCGCATCGTCAAAATTTTTGGTTTAAAAGTTTCTAGTGAAGTCAAGGATAGACAATCCTTATTGGATAATGTAAAGTTCCTGCCAGGAGAGCAAATTGGCTTCTTTAAGTTTTATAATATTACAGACAATGAGATCGTCATGGGTGAGGATGACAAGCATCTAAATTTTCGTGTATCTTTATTTTTAGAACAAGATGATATAACTGATCCTCATTTGAAAAAATTGACCATATCTACTGTGGTCAATTATAATAATTGGTTTGGACGACTATATTTCTTGCCAGTAAGACCATTTCATCAATTGATTGTGCCATCTATGATGAGGGGAATCATTCGGGGATGTAATGGGGATTGACTAACATGATCGATCGTAGAGACTTCACAGTTTAGCTTAAGGGGAATTTAATAAAAAAAATTAAGCTAGGTTGAAACCAGCCTAGCTTAATTTTTTAAATAGTTGATTAATCAAAATTATTTCAACTTGTAAGTCAAACACAAAGAGCCGACAAAATTCGTAATATTTAATCTTGCTAAGGCATGGTCTAACAAGCTACCATATAAGGCACCCACCTCGATGCCAAACCTATTGTTGAGTTTATATCCAACTAGTGACTGGAAATCAATGCCATACAGAATTTCTTTCTGATCATTCCAGTAATAATGAGTATTACTTGCAAATTTATATGAATGAACCAGACCAAAATTTGTATAAAATTTCTTACCTATTGAAATACTAACCATCATGGGTATTTCTATAAAAAACATTTTCTCGTAATCAATTTCACCGTTCCCAAAAAAATCTTCTGTATAAGCCCTATTTGACATTCCAAGTCCAGTCAATACCTGCAACTTGTTTGTTACTCGATAGTTCGCACGAAATCCAACCTGGAAACCTACCCCTGTTTTTCTGATGGAATTATTTCGGTCACCTAATAAAATATTTGAAATTGAAGTCCTGTTCACACCTGAATAAATATCGAAACTAAATTTTTGTGCTTTTAGTTCAATTGAGAACAAAACGACAAATAAGTTAATAATATAAATAATGTATTTCATAAACTATTGAATTTAATCATTACATGGACATCCATTTCTACAAATATAATAGAAGAAATAGAATCAACTAAATTGCTCCAAAAACACACCATCTAACTTTTCTTAATTTAGGCACACCTCTAGGTTGCCTAAAGTGGTGTAGTTTGTCTGGACACAAATTTAATTTAAATTTTTGTAATGGAAAAGTAAAAAGTAAGGTATTTAAATCCTATATCCTAGCTTCATTGACCATTTAGCATTAAATTTGTCAGAGCAGACATTTTGTGATTTTTATGATTATCAGGATTTCAATTTTTGATTTATAAGTCAGCACTAATCAAGCACGAACATACGAAGAATTAGTAGATGGTGTTTACCAAAGTATACTCTTAAATTACCCTAAAAACCCCCATATAGAGTTTAATAAAACTCCAGTAGAATTTAAAATCGATTATCTTTGTAACAGAATAATAACTCAAGTGAGCTTAAAAAGTCAAGGCTATTCAGGCATCAACAACTTTCTACTTTCCACTTTCTACTTTCCACTTTCCACTTTCCACTTTTTACTTACAACTTTCCACTTCTATCTCAAATACCGTAGCTGAGTAAAGAATCTTTTATTTGCAATACTTAGATCTTTTGCGACTTCACCTGCAATGACGACCTCACAATTTTTTGGATAGTGTCTAGGGATTCTTCCTACCACTTTTGCGTATACTTTTCGCTCACGGATAGGGTTGGTGATTTCGATGATCGAATTGATTTTTGCAGTGCGATGGAGTGCGTAGTATTTTCCATCATCTTGATATGATTTTTCCCAGATTCCTAGACCTCGTGTGCTAGAATTAAATCTATAGTTTTCTTCATCAATAAATTTGTTTACTAGTATGGATTTTTCTGGTGCTGTGGCTTGAATACTATCTATTGATGTGAGTTCTGAATCTTGATCTTTGTTCAGCCATCCTACAAGAATCACTTTATTTTCAGTTGACTTATTTTGATTGAGATGAGGATTTAATTTTTTTAATTGTTCCCAGTTGAGATTTAATTTTCCGATCAAGAGAGAAAAACTGGTTTCTTTTGCATTGGGTCTGTAATATATTTTTTTGCGCTGTAAAGGTTTTGGATCAATTTGACTTATGATTTCTTTTTGAATTTCAAGTTTGATTAATTTATTTTTTACCAGTCCTTTTTGATGATCTGGATTGATGGAGATAATCTTGTCTATGTCCATTCTGAATTCTCTGCTGAGAGAAAATAGGGTTTGTTTTGGATTCACCTCTTGGATGAAGAATATCTCTCCCTTTTCATTCTTTTCTATAAAAATACTATCATTTTGCCCAAAAATGCTGTTAATTTGGCAAATAAATAGCAAACTGCAATATTTGAATAGGCTATAATATGATCGCATTGTACTCAAATTTAGCTACAAATATATAATAAAAATATTTAATATGTGTAAAAATGACTAATTCTTCTAAAAAAATCGCCATCATACCAGCTCGATTAAATTCCACACGACTAGAGCGAAAGCTATTGCAGGACTTGGATGGAAAATCTGTATTGCAAAGGACCTATGAGAGCGTATTGAGCTCAGGATTGTTTGATGAAGTCATTTGCGCCACAGACAGTGATGAGATCGTACATCATGGTCGCATTTTTAATGCCTCAGTGCAGATGACAAGTTTAGCTCATCAAAGTGGAACAGATAGAATCGCTGAAGTAGCTCAGAATTTTTCAGAAAATGATATAATAATTAATATTCAAGGGGATGAACCCTTTATCTCAACTGAGCATCTTAGTAAAATCCTATCCTTGTTCGATAGCGAAATCCAAATAGGCAGTCTTTGTGTAAAAATAAATTCTGTTGAAGATTTACATCATCATGCTGTAGTAAAAGTATGTCGAGATAAGCATGGGCGAGCCATTTATTTCAGCAGACATCCTATTCCATTTATGAGAAATATTCCTTCACGTGAATGGCTCCAACATGGCAATTATTATCGACATATAGGCATTTATGGATTTAAGAATAGGACATTGCAAGAGTTGGCAAAGTTGGAAGTTTCTCCATTGGAGAAAGCGGAGTCATTAGAGCAGCTGCGATGGATAGAGAACGCTTATACTATACACATGGCTGAAGTGTCATCTATGAGCATTGGCATAGATACAGAATTAGATTTGATGAATGCTAGAGAATATTTAAAAAAGTTAAAAACTTAATGTTGTAAAAAATCAGGATTGAAAGAAAATGGTAGAATCGAATTGCAAGAATCAAACACAAAAGTAATTCTATCTGGATGGCCCAGAATTAACTCTATGGCAGCTTGGTTCTGTATCTCGAATTCATTCATTACTTGTCGACAAATTCCACAAGGGGAAGGTGGATAAGAATGGTCTGTGTCTTCATTTAAAATGCTTACTGCAAGTTTTAATATTTTTGTATTGGGGTATTGTCCATTGACACTATAGAGCGCAGTGCGTTCTGCACAGATGCCGCAAGGATAAGATGCATTTTCTTGATTATTGCCTGTAATTATTTTTCCATTTTCCATAAGAATAGCGGCGCCAACATAAAAGTTAGAATAGGGCGCATAAGCATTTTTTGCTGCTTGAACTGCTGCTTGTAAAAGAAGGAACTGATCTTGTTTGAGATCAGTTCCTTTTTCATACGATTCGTAAGATATTATTTTTTTTTCTTGCTTCATTTTTTTTTTAATTATTTCTATTGATTGAAAATTTTTGTCGGAAACTTTCATTAGTACTGATGATATTTAGATAATAGAAACCATCCTTAAGAGAAGACACATCATAATTTATAAAATTTTTACCAACTATTAATGTTTTTATCTCGCTTTTTATTGTGTTGCCATTGACATCTATGGCTTGTATATTTACCGAAGAAGCTGCACTACTATTATACTCTAAGGTGAGTTCATTAGTTGGTGTCGGATTAGGATAGATATTAAGTCTATTGGTAGAAGTGTATGAGTTCAATGATGAGATGACTACAGAATACTGACTCATTCCATTTTGATCTACCATGCGAAGTCTGTAAAAGATATTTTTAGAACTCGTCGAATTATAGTTATTGATTGAGTATGACTTCAAAGATGTAGAGTTCACAGCTGCTTTTACATTGACGATGGAATCAAATTTTATTCCGTCTAGAGATTTTTCTACAACAAAGTATTTAGAATTTTTTTCAAGACTGGTTTGCCATTCTATGATTCTATAGATTCCAAATTGCCTAGATTTGAAGTATGTTAAGTTAAACTCCGCATTTGAAGTTGTATTGGAATTACTAAATATTCCAAGGCCCAAACCATTTAGTTTTATTGTTGAGAATTCAACCGTATTTGTTCCATTTGGTTCTTTTGTATAGGTATATTTATTTGGAGCTAGAGTGCTGCTATATTGAAAAGCATTAAATGAAGCATACGTGCTTCTCTCGTGATTACTTTCAGGATTTGGATTGGCAGGAGCTGCTAGTGAATACATTAAGAGATTTGTTGTGTTGGCATCGCTATATTTTGATCTGATATCAGCTAGATCACTATCGCTGTAGGAATATTTTACTTGCACTTCCTTGGCTGGTTGTTTTGTGGAGATGATCTCCCAATATTTATTAGCAGATATAAAATTTTGCCCAATAGGCACATAAGCAGCAGTAATCAATTGTGCTTGATTGGTTCCATATTTAGACGTTGTATGTTGAATGATAGTAAGACTTCCATCAAGTATATTTCCAATATCTTGTGCCTTTCTGTTGATGGACAATAGAAGGATATCATCGCTCTGCGAGATTGTGTTGTTGTCATAGTAATAATGAGTATAGATGCCATCATGACATTCTACATTAGCTCGAATATGTTGATTCGCAGTAGTTACTAATTTTTGTGTAGGGATATAACTGCTTAAACAAGTTGAAGAATTTATTTTTGCTCTAATTAAATTTCCCGGTTCAAGACCAAGTCCTAAAGTAAGGTCTACACCTGGTTTGCCAGTATTATAACAATAACTCATTAATGTTCCTTTGCTTGGCGTTGGACCAGCGGCACAGCTACCCTCTTGTTTTGCACAGTTATCTATGGCTTGATTTTTATTTGGTCCCCATACACAGGCATGAGTATGTCTCGATCCCAATATATGTCCCAATTCATGGGCACAAACGAATACATCCCATGAAAAAGTGGGGAATGTGCTAAATGATCCCTGAACATTTGTAAATGCATAAGAATAGTTTTTCATGCAAAGACTATTGACATATGCAAGTCCACCTAAAGCTGGATTACCGTTGCGTGAGAATCCTGAAACTAAGATCATCGCATTGCCAGTATAGCTTGGGTAAGAAGTCCTGAAGAATTCAAGATCTTCTAGAGCCGAAGTATGTGGCATTTTATCATCTGAAGCATGAATGACGAGTTCTGCGATTGCGATTTGAATATCCTCTTTGCGATATATTGCTTGTACATTATTAAACACACTCATGATGTAATTGCTCACTTTATCCTTGCTTAGTCCCATCTTTTGATACAGTGCATAATCTGTATGAAGACTTAATTTAACTATTTTACAATTGTCTTTTGATCTTGTAGAGCTGATTGTTTTGTCATCAATAAAATGTCTATAATCATCTGTTTGACATCCCTCAAAATTTTCAGCTGTTTTGGCTTCAGTTTCATTAGTCAAGATAGTATGTATGAATTTATTGTCTTTTGAAATCGTACGAATAGAATAATTCACCCCATCTTCCATAAGTATCGTGCCAAATACCTCGTCGAGATAGATACTCATACAAACTATTGAATTGGATTGTCCCTCGACAATGCCTTTGAAATGAACAGACTTCTGCAAAGTGAATGGCGTCAGTTTACCATCTTGTAATGTAGATAGTTTAAACTGCTCATCCAGAATATTTGATTTGGTAAGTAATAAGCTTAGTTTTGTTTTTCCATTGATTTTTATGCTAGTCTTAAGCACACCATCTTCAAAATGTAACCAATTTTGGATGTTGGCTAAAGAAATTTTTGTTGGAATTGATGTAGTATTTGATTTGTTTACTTCAACATTGGTATTCGCAAGAGGCATATTTATCACATCATTTGATTCCATTTTTGAATAAATCAAGAAAGGATCATAACTTTGCGCCTGTGTTTCCACTAACATTAAGCAAAATATCGAATACAAACTTAATAAAAAACGGTTTTGGTACAGATTTAAATTATACATGGTTACTTGGTTTTATTGTGACTTTCAGGTTTCAACAGCAATCAACATATTATAATTTTATTTAATATGTTGAAGAAAATACAAGAACTATGCCAATTTTGGGAAAGTGCGTTTGAACCTCTATGTACTAAGCAGGATTTTTACTATATTCAGAATAATATTTTAAAAAAATATAGAACACCAACTTTAAATGTGGATGGATTTCAGCTTGAAAATGTAGAAGATGAATTTTTAAGGGTAAGGCAATGTCTGGAGCAGAAGATGCCGATTCAATATATTTTTAATGAGGCATTTTTTATGGATCTGGTCTTATACGTTGATGAGAATGTGCTTATACCAAGACCTGAAACAGAAGAATTGGTGTTTTTGATTGAAAAAAAACTTGGCCATATCAAGAATCTGAAGGTATTAGATATTGGCACTGGATCAGGTTGCATTGGTGTATATTTGAAGAGAAAATTTCCATCATGGCGTGTTGAGGCGCTGGATTTTTCTATTTCCGCTTTGGAAGTTGCCAAGAAAAATGCTAAACTTTATGATCTTGATATTCAATTTACTCAAGCAGATTTTTTAGATTGGGAGTCAGAAAGGAAATATGATATTATTGTTTCCAATCCGCCTTATATAGATACAGAAGAGACCATAAAAATGGATGAATCTGTTTTGAAATATGAACCACATTTGGCATTGTTTGCTGAAGGAGATGCATTGAAATTTTATAAAAAAATTGCTGGTTTTGGAATTCAGCATTTGGAATCGAATGGATTCATTTTTTGTGAGTTAAATGAGCATCTTGTGGAGGAAACAATGAAAATATTTGATATTAGGTCGGAATACAAAAAAGTTGAAATTCACAAGGATATGCAAGGCAAAAATCGAATGTTGGAAGTTGAAATTGGCGATCAAAAGTCAGTGAAATTTTAGATTTGTTAATTATTGAAATCAATGAAAATCATGAAAAATTATTTCCTCTATTTTGTAATTATTTTAATTTCTTGTAAGACAAAAACTGATATAGGCAAGCCTAGTTTGGTGGATGACAAGGTGCAAAAAACAGGAAATAATTTGGATCTAGAAACAGTCCAAAGTCCAATAATAAAAGTAAGATTGGAAAAACTGTATTCAAGGGAGAAAATCTCGTTGTTGCAAGTTAGGGATGGTGTGGATTCTTATTGGATGCTTAGTCCTGCAAAGGAATTGCAGGAGGGTAAAAGTTATTTGTATAAAGGTCGATTGCTCAAGCTAGACTATTTTGACAAGGAACTCGATAGAAAGTTTGATACTGTTTATTTAGTACACAATTTAGTCGAGACACAAGAATAAAACTTGTTTAAGTTTTGCGCTCTTTCTTCTTAGCAGCAGGGAATAAGATATTATTTAAAATCAAGCGATATCCTGGAGAATTGGGATGTAGATTTAAATCAGTAGGAGGATCTCCAACTTGATGTTGATAGTCTTCAGGATCATGACCTGCATAGAATGTCCAAGTTCCGAATCCTTGTGTTCCATGGATATAGCGCACTTCATCTAAAGCAGCAGTTTCACCTAGGATCAGGACATCAGATTTGATCAATGCTTTTTTGAACGCTGTAGTTTGTCCCATGAA
>Ga0116165_1001172_pt1 | contig 20936 bp, 9 predicted proteins | sample AD_JPNMR1_MetaG_FD_89885 | JGI IMG/M metagenome (GOLD analysis project Ga0116165, IMG submission 89885) | Active sludge microbial communities of municipal wastewater-treating anaerobic digesters from Japan - AD_JPNMR1_MetaG | ecosystem: Engineered > Bioreactor > Anaerobic > Digestate | place...
CCAGGAAATTGCCGACGGATCGCCCGGAATATCGGACGCCTGCGGTTTTGCGAGGGCCAGTCGCGCGCCTCCGTTGGACAGGCTGCCGCTCCAGGGACCGAAGACATTTACGCCGGGTGTCAGGGAGCTGTTGTAATAAGCATTGAAGGCGTTCAGCCGTCCGGATTCGAGCACCGGGTCGAAGGGGACGATGACTATTTTGGCCCCCGGGGCCAGAGACAGTCCGGACGGGAAGGGAAACGAAACCGCATTGTCCAGCCGCCAATTGCCGGAGCCGTCGGGACTGGTTAGGGAAACACTCGAGCCGGTTGGGTTGAACAGTTCAATGTATTCTTCCGCGCCGACTGCATTCAACGGATTGTACATCAGTTCAGAAATAACGATGCCTGCCAGGGGAACAGCGTTGGATGTGCCTCGTGTGCCGGTCATTCGGAACCAGTAGGCACCCCCGTTCGGATACCGTCCCATTGAGATGCCGTTTTCCTGTCCTTTGAAGCGGATGCAGTCTACGATTCGGTCCGTGCCTGCGGTTCCCGGCAGATAGGAGAGAAAGATTGTCTCGCCCACTTTGTCGAGGCCGAATCCGCTGGTCAGGGGATTGTGAAAACCGGAGATTTCATCAAAACTGACAAAACCGGATGCCGGAACAGTTATGGATGGAATCGCCCATTTTTTCAGGTTGGTGATGTCATCGCTCAAATACCAGTTTCCGTCCAGTGCAATGGGGGATGCAGTGGGATTGTATAATTCAATCCAGTCGTTGCTGTCATAGCCCGGATACATCGGGTCGCTGAAATCGGTATGAGCCATAAACTCGTTTAGGACGATTGACGCGGTCGGTGTCGGGTCTGCTGCGCCGGGCGAGCCGCCGATATAAGCACTCTGACGCCAGCTGGTGCCGTAGTCGAGGATTCCGGCCTGCTGGTCTTCCATGGTCCACCAGCCGACCGGCACAAGGGAATGCCCGCCGCCGTCCGCGGCCTGGGGCCAGCCGAATCCGTCATTGTAGGTGAAGGAAACAATCATCCCATTCCAGGTATCGGAGATGTCGATGGTCTCTCCGTCATTATTCAGTTTTCCGGAATACTGTCCGGCTATTTTTGAAGACAGGCCGGGATATCGCAGGTTGAAGGCCGTCGGATTGCGGACAATCAGAACGAAGTCGCCGGGGGCCAGGGTTGTGACGGAAGCACCGGCAAAGGAGAAGGTGATTCCGTTGCTGATGGAAACGGTGCTTAAGTCCAGCGTTTTGCTGGTACTGGTGTTGGTCAGCTCGAGAAATTCAAACTCTTCTTTGTCGTAGCGGCCGAGGGGGTCCGGGGCCGGGTTATACATCAGTTCGCTGACGCGAAGATAATTCAGCAGGTCGGCTCCAATGGCCTCTCCGGCGGTAAATTCAATCGGTTCGGACCAGTGGCTCCAGCGACCGGTGTTGTCTTTCATCCGGCAGCGGACTCGGTAGGTGCGGCCTGTCCGGACAACCGAGCCCGGAATTTGGATGGTTCGATTGGCCGGGTCGGTGATTTCATCGCTCATCCAGGTCGGCTGGATTTCGTATTTATTTGACTCGGAAGCCAGACCAGCTTTGACCGGCTCTGTGGTTTGGGCGATGAGGGCGACATCGACGGAGAAATCACTGCTGGTTGTCGATGCCTGAAGAGCGTGAACGGCAATCACGTTGTCGCCGGTTGTCAGATAATCATAAGGTCCTGACAGGACAATCTCATCGTAGGCGTTCGCATTGTCTGCCTCGTGATTCGTTGTGCCTGTCAGACTGTTGTAGTATTTGTCCCCGGCGGTGCAGTACAGACGGGCGACTTCGACACCGTTAATCCAGATAATGCAGCCGTCATCGATACGGACGCGGAGTTTCAAAGACTGAATTAAGTTTTTGTTGGGCACTTCAAATTTCTTGCGGAGATAGACGGTGTAATAGCTGTTTTTCATATCCGACAGGGTGGTATTAAGGTCGCTGTCTCCGTAGCCGAGAGCGGTCTGGCCGAGCAGCCATTCCTGATCATTGAAGGAAAGCTGCCTCCATTCTCCAAAAACACTGGAGGGCTCTCGAGTGCCCTTGAAGTACCGCCACTGGCTTGCAGGGGCAACGAGGGCCAGTTCCGTTGTTGTGGGAGGCAGCGAGAAATTGAGGCGATGTTCTGCAATCCGCCACTGGATAGCTCCGAAGGTATTGCTGCCCTGCGGGTCATTGAATGCACTGGTCTGGAACCGCAGGTCGTTGACGGGATACCCGGCGGTGCCGATGTAGGAAATCGTCGGGGTATAAGGAATGGATGTGGAGTCGCCTTCGGCCCCGGCCAATGCCTCGAGGTTGGCTACCGTGCCCGGCCAGGAAGGATCGCCAAACCACGGGTCGCCTGTCCAGCTTCCGCCCTGCCAGGCGAATTTTTTCAAATCCGCCACTACATTGCTCAGCGGGCCGTCGTCCCGGGCGCCCTCTGCAAGCGGATTCAAACGCCATCGGTCACGGTCTGCCGGCACCAGTTCGGAGATATGATAGGCCAGTTCATCAATCATTCCGTTGATGATTTCCGGCTTCCAGTGCAAATCGAGGAACTCACGGATAAAGTTGCGGTAGGCCTGTTTGATGGGGGCTTTGGCCGACTGGATGGTCATCTGGACCGGCTGCCCTTCTGTGACATAATATTGGTCAAAAATGGCCGCCGCTCCGTGGTCGATTCCCTGATTGAAGAAGGGTCCCCATGTGTCATCCACATCAAACGGCAGAATCCACAGACGGCCCCAGTACTGATTTTCCGGCTTATAGTCGGGGTAGAAATACCACGCGGCGTTTTTCAGACAGTGGAAACAAGTCGGTCCGGAGAAGACATCGTAATGCCGAACGGCCTCTACGATGGTGTGGTAGCGAATCCACATGTCCGTATCGAGCCAGGCCAGGACCTGCGCAGCGGTGGCATTGGCGTTCAGGTTCCACCGGATATTTTCATAATCGGATGCATCATCCACCGCATCGGGGCCCTGATACCGCAGCTGCCGGAGGCCTTCGTAGATCTTGTCGGACAGTTTATACAGATTTCCCTTGGGCATATCGTGGTTGTCCAAAAAGGCCCCGTCGTAATCTTCCCAGGCGAGATAGAGTCCCCAGAAGTCGCCCTCATACTGGCCGTTGAGGGTATTGGGGGCTTCGTTGGGGCCGTCGATAACACGGAAGTGGAACCACCAGCCCATTGGAGCCGGCACACCGACCTGATTCCAGAGCATCATATCGAGCATTTCGTTGATGGCGTATCGGCCCTGGAGGCGGTTGCCGAACATTTTGGCGGTGACCAGATGCTGCCAGCGGGCGGGGAACTTGTTTCCGTACAGGTCGCGAGCCTGGAAATAATGACCGCGGTTGAAGCGGAATTTCATGGAGCGTTTTCCACCTTGCCCGTAGTTGTAGCGGCCGTTTCCGCCGCGCAGGCGATAGCCGATGTTGTCATAGACTTCGCCGTCATAGACGAAGGTTCCCGACCAGTTATAGACTTTGCCGGCCTCCTGATTGTTGTAGTTGGTGGTGCCCTGCTCGATTCGGTCGGCGCTGTTGTAGCCGTGGCTCTGGAAGAAGTCCTCCGCCCGTGTAATCAGATGATAGACGGGCACCGAGGTGAGAATCTCGGAGCTGTACACATAGCCCGGACCGGAGGACTGCACAGTATCTTTGCTTGCTACGTAGGGGGGCACGCCGTTGTACACAAAACAGGCGAAGTTCAGCGAGGCGTCATCGACATACGGGGTGCGAACAGAGCGGCCTGTATTGTCAGCTGCCTCGATGCGATAGCGCACGAGGGTTCTGTTGCTTTGGGCCGGCAGGACCGCGGTGTAAATCGAATCTCCGGCAACGGCATCTCCGCCGTTACCGTCATCCCGCATCGGATAGGTCTGCCAGTTGGCGGGGTTTTCAAACGCCGGATTTTGCGGCTGAATCTGGTGCGGATTGGCCAGCAGGGAGGCAATGGGAATCGGCAGATAGGCAGGGATGTACTGTCCGGGCAGAACGATTTGGACTTTCAGATTGACGGAGGCCACGCCGTCCGGGTCAGTGATTTTGGCTGTTATGACAATCGGTTCCGTCGATTGGGGCTGCTTGGGGGTGTGCTGAACCTGACGGATTTGCGGCGGGGCATTGTTGGTAAAGACACCGTTGATGCGGCCGGGTGTGGGGGTTCCGAATGCCTCCTCCGGGCGTGCGGCTGTCGGCAGAAAGCCGGAACTTCGCCAGCTGCCTCCTAAATCATTATCCAGATAGGGATTGAGCAGTTCCATCGATGCTCCTTCTCCGTCAGCGGCTGTCGGCCACGGGAAGGAGGGACCGTAATTGACTTCATCGATTTTTTGCCCTAGCGGGTCCCGAAGAATAATCCGTTCTCCTTCATTGCTGAGTTTGCCCTGCCAGGGGCCGAAAGCAGAGACCCCGAATTTCTGGTTGACGGCGGCCGGATTGGCGGCGATGACGACGAAATCGCCCGGGGCAAACGGACAGGATGACGTAAAACGATATTCTACGGCATCTTCGAGGGACCAGCCGTTCAGGTCGATGGTTTGGGCGCCGGCGTTGTACAGTTCGATAAACTCCACCGGTTCCTTGTTGGAGTCCGGGTGATAATGGATTTCATTGATGACAATCAGGGGGGTTGCGGTTTCCTGCCAGCCGGCAGCCAGGGTGGAGAAATCCGCCAAGTCCACAAATCGGCTTTTATCAAAGTCAGCACAATCATATCCGCTGCAGTTTACGGACTGCATCCACTGGACAGCAAAAACAACCAGGTCGTTCAGATCGATCAGGCAGTTTCCGTCCAAATCTCCCGGCAAGCAGGCAGGAATCGAATCACTGGTTGAAAAGGACCAGAGGTCGCCTTCTACATCCGGTCCGGAGGCGGAGTGTTCATCCACCCGCCAGAAATAATCACGTCCGGGTTCCAGGGGACCGACCCAGTAGTTTGTGTCCGGGTAATTTTCCTGCAACACCTGCAGCGTGGAAGGAGAGGTTCCCAGCAAAATGCGATGGCCTGCGGCCTGATAACCGGCCTGCCATTGCAGGGTCACTCCGGCCGGAGAAACTCCGATTGTGCCGGGTACAGGGCTGGGGTTATTGGCTTTTGGATTGACTGCCAGAAAACTCCACACCGGGCCGCTGAAGATGTATCCGGAGGAAGTGACCTCTTCGATGCGCCAATAATAGAGCTGGTCTCTTTCGAGAGGAGCGGAGGGGGTAAATGTCCTGTCCGTTGAAGGTTTGGTGGTCTGGTACACGCCGGCAGTAGTAGTCGTAGCGGTCAAAACAGTTCGGTAATCTGTTCCCAGATAAACACGATGATAAAGAATAGCCGGGTTGGGGTCTGCGTTCCAGGTGAGAGTCGGCAGGATTCCGGCATTTTGTCCATTGGCCGGGCTCGGATTGGACGGGACTGAGTAAACCGTCGTCGGAGAGTTGGGTCCTGCCTGATAACTGGCCAAGACCATGGATGCATCAAATGGAATATTGTAGATGCGGAATTCATCGACAGACCCGTTCAGAAGGGGGTCCCACGTATAGCAGGATTTTCCAATGAAGGCAAAAGCCGGATGAACATCAGTCAGTAAATGCGTGATATTGCTTGCGGAGGCGGCCAGGTAGCCGTTTTTGTAAATTCTCATCTGACGGTTAATCCCGTCATAAACGCAGACAATCTGTGTTTTTGTTCCTGAAGAGATCAGAGAGGAATCGACGGATTGTTCCCCGGTTGAATATCCCGGGTATCCGGTTGTTGAAATGCAAAACCGAGAACCGCTTCCGCCGGCGGAAGGGCTGTAAAAAAGATAATAACCGCCTTGATCGGCATATGTATCTCCAAAATCGAAAAGCCGGTTCCAGCCCGATGAGACATTCAGGGTAAACCAGGCCTCTATGGTAATGCTGTGGTATTTGTTGATGCCGATGACGGCGGGGGGAAGTTCGAGCCATGCATTGGAGCCGTCCAGGACAAGCGCGCCGCCGGATACGGCAGCTGTGCCTTTCAGTACACCGTGAGCAGAGCCGACCAAATCATCGGCATTAGTGTTGAAAGAATAGCGGTGAACCATTTCGGCCGGCGTGTATGCGGAAATAAGCATTCCGAGAAGACAGAAGAAAGTTCTTTTCACAAAACCTCCGTTTTTAAGTAATTATCCCTTTTTTTCTCAACTTATGGGGTTCATCGGAAAAACAAATGTCTCTGTTTACGATAAAATAAATCCCCATTCAGAATTGTTCTTTTTCGTCCTATAAAATTATACCTTTTTTTAAGAAGGAATGAAAGGGAAAAATCCTTCACTGGCTTTTCTGCTGTTTTTGAATACAATGGGTCTTTTTGAAAGGAAGTAAGGGTTTTTGTGAGGGAAAGGATGATCATAATGTTGTTCAAGAAGGCGGCAATCAAGAGATATTTTGTTCTTTTTTTCTTTATAACGACAGGGATTCTTCAAGCGGCCCAAACATCCCTTGATTTATCCGGAAGATGGAGGTTTGCTTTGGACCCGCAGGATGCCGGTTTGCGGGAAGAGTGGTTTCGAAAAGACCTTTCGGATGAAATTCGGCTGCCCGGTGTTCTCCAGGCCCAGGGATACGGCAGCCCTATCAGCAAGGATACGCCCTGGGTTTTGTCTTTGTATGACAAGTTTTGGTATCTGAGGCAGGACTATCAGCCCTACGCGGAAGGCGATGTGAAGGTTCCGTTTCTTTCCCAGCCGCCTCGGCATTATCTGGGAGCGGCCTGGTATCAGCGGGACATTGACATCCCAAAAAACTGGAAGGGCCGGCGGGTCGTTCTGTTTTTGGAGCGGACACGATGGCTTTCCACAGTGTGGCTGAATGAGCGGCAGGTTGGGTCAGACAACTCCTTAGTTGCCCCCCACGTGTTTGATTTGGGGCTCTTGGAGCCCGGCCGGTATCGGCTGACCATTCGGCTGGACAATCGAATGCTGATGGATTATCGGCCGGATGCCCACAGTGTTTCGGATTCGCTGGGCAGTACGTGGAACGGGATTGTCGGACGGATAGAACTGATGTCCACATCCCCGGTCTGGCTGGAGGATGTGCAGGTTTATCCGAATATTCGGGACAAGACGGTCCGCGTTCAGGTGCAAATCGGGAACAGCACGGGGCAGCCGGGAAAAGGGACCCTGAAAGCCGGACAGGTTCGTGTGCCGGTTTCCTGGACGGCGGAAGGCGGAGAAGCGGAGCTGACGGTATCCTTGGGAAAGAATGCTCGGCTTTGGGATGAATTTGAGCCGGTGCTGCATCGGCTGACGGTGGAATTGAAAGGCACAGGGGCGGATGACCGCCGGGAGATTCGCATCGGGCTTCGGCAGATCAGCACAGACGGCCCCAATCTGCTGGTCAACGGACGCAGGAGTCATTTTCGGGGGACGCATTCGGGCGGGGATTTTCCGCTAACGGGATATCCGGCGACGGATTTGGCGTACTGGCGAAATCTGTTTAAGACCTGTCGGGAGTGGGGCTTAAATCATATGCGTTTCCATTCGTTCTGTCCGCCTGAAGCGGCGTTTGAAGCGGCGGATGAGCTGGGCTTTTATCTGCAGCCGGAGGCGGGAATGTGGAATGCTATCAGTCCGGGCACGGCGATGGAGGCACGGATGTACGAGGAGACGGAGCGGATGATTCGGGCCTATGGGAATCATCCGTCGTTTGTGCTCTGTTCGCCCAGCAACGAGCCGGCCGGACGCTGGAAGGAGTCGCTGCCGAAGTGGGTGGAGTATTACCGCCAAAAAGACCCCCGCCGGCTTTATACGACGGGCACGGGCTGGCCGCTGATTGACGACCCGGGGCCTGTCAGGGGGGCGGATTTTCTGGCGGTGCATCGGGTCGGTTTGCGGCCGGTGCGGGGCAATCGGGCCTGGTTCGGCGGGGATTATCTGGCCTCCATGCAGGGAGTGGATGTTCCGATTATCGTTCACGAACTGGGGCAGTGGTGCGCATATCCGGACTTTGACATCATCCGGAAGTTTACGGGGTATCTGCGGCCGGGCAATTATGAGATTTTCCGAGAGTCTGCGGCGGCGGCCGGACTGCTGGCCAAAAACAAGCCGTTTGCCCTGGCCAGCGGGATGTTTCAGACGGCCTGTTATAAGGAGGAAATTGAGGCCAACCTTCGAACCCCCGGTCTGGCGGGTTTTCAGCTGCTGGATTTGCATGACTACCTCGGGCAGGGCACGGCTCTGGTGGGGGTGCTGGATGCCTTCTGGGAGGAGAAGGGGTATGTTTCGGCACGCCGGTGGCGGCGGTTCTGCACAGCGACGGTGCCGCTGGCAGTCCTGAAAAAACGCACGTTTACCCAGGATGAGCCGTTTGAGCCGGAGATTCGAATCGCTCATTACGGGGCAAAACCGATGGGCAAGACGGAGGTCTATTGGCGGATTGCGGACAAGAACGGACGCATCGTTCGCCAGGGCGGCTGGAGGGTTGACGCCATCGAGCTGGGCAGCGCTTTGCCGCTCGGGCGGGTCCGAACGGAGTTGGCTGATTTGCCCGCCCCGGCGATGTATCGGCTGATTGTCGGGCTGACCGGGACGCCGTTTGAGAATGACTGGAATTTCTGGGTGTATCCGAAGGATTTGCCGGAGCCGGCCGCAGCGGATATTCTGATAACCCGTTCGGAACAGGAGGCCTTTGAACGGCTTCAGGCGGGCGGCAAAGTGCTTTGGATGCCGCACTATAACCGGCTGCGGTGGGACTGTCCCCCGATCGGCCGGCTGCCGATATTCTGGAATCGGCTGATGGGACCGAATTGGGAGCGGTTTTTGGGGATTGTCTGTGAGCCGAGTCATCCGGCCCTGAAGCATTTCGCAACGGATTTCTATTATGACTGGCAGTGGGAGCAGGTTTTTCAGCCCGCCTGCCGGGTGCTGAATCTGGCGGATATGCCGGCGGAACTGGAGCCGATTGTTCAGGTGATCGATGACTGGCATCGGAATTATAAACTGGCGGCGATTTTTGAATGCCGGGTCGGCGAAGGGAAGCTTCTGGTTTGTGCGGCGGATTTGGAGACCAACCTTTCGGAACGTCCGGCGGCTCGGCAGCTGCGGTCTAGTCTGCTGACTTATATGAACAGCGAACGCTTTGCTCCAAAGACCGCTGTCAAGGTCGAGCAGCTGCGAGGTCTGATTTTTGACAACCAAATTATGAAAAAATTGGGCGCAAAGATTCAGACCCAGTGGGAGGATGGACGCAACGCGGCGGCCAATGCCGTCGACGGCAACCCCAATACGTACTGGTTTACAGGGCGGGCGAGCCGGGAAAGACGCCGTCCGTTTGAGTTGACGATTCAGTTTGAACAGCCGGTTCGGATGAAGGGGCTGGTCTGGATGAATCGGCAGGACCATCGCGGGCACGAAGGGGATGTCCGGGAATACGAAGTCTGCTTCAGCGAGGATGGGCAGGAATGGTCGGAGCCGCTGAAAGGCCGGCTGGAATCCACCTTTCATCCGCAGCAAATTGATTTCGGCGGAACGGTTTGTGCCCAAAGGATGAAGATTCGGGCCTTGTCGGGCTTCGGGGATGACCTGACGGCTTCGGCTGCCGAAATTGCCGTGATTGCCGATGAAACGCCGCCGTCCGGTCAGCCCTCCCAGACGGGAGTGTATCAAAGAGTCCGGACGGCTACGGAAGAAATGTTTGAAGGGGTTGATTAAGAAAGGGAGTCTCTATGAAATCGAAGTTGACTTTGTGGATGTTTGGTTGGGCTGCTTTGTGTCAGATGGGGTATGCAATGGACCGGAGCCATACGATTCAGAGTCCGGACGGACGCGTGCACGTGGATTTTCTGCTGGAAGAGGGCAGGCCGTTTTATTCCGTTCGACTGGGGAATGAGGTTCTTCTGGAGAAATCGCCGCTGGGAATCAAGCGAAGCGATGCGGATTTTACCGGGCAGCTGACGCTGCAGCGTTTTTCCAGGACAGAAAAAGTATCAGAGAAATACACGATGCCGCACGGCAAGCAAAGCCGCATTGCCTATCGGGCCAATCGGCGGACGGCAACCCTGGCCAATCCCCAGGGACAGCTCATCCAGATCGTCTTTCAGGTCTCCAATGACGGGCTGGCATTCCGCTATCATTTTCCGGAACCGAGCGGTCTGAAGGTTTCAGTGGAGGCCGAACAGACCGGCTTTGCCTTCCCGTCCGGAACGGTCAGCTGGCTGCATCCGATGCATGATGCCAAAACGGGCTGGGAGAAGACCCAACCGTCTTATGAGGCCCACTATGAGATTGAAAAGCCCGTCGGGCTTCCTTCGCCGTATTCGGCCGGCTGGGTGTTTCCGGCGCTGTTTCGGGTGGGGCAGTCCGGCTGGGTCTTATTGAGTGAAACGGCGGTGGATGAGAATTACTGCGGCTGCCGGCTGGCGCAGCATTCGGATGGGGGCATCTATCGGATTGCCTTCCCGCAGGCCGCCGAGCACCGGGGACCGCAGGACCCGATTGCTCCTTCAGCCGTCATTCCGTTTTCCACGCCCTGGCGGCTGGTTATCGTCGGGCGGGATTTGGGGGCTATCGTAGAGTCCACCCTCGCAACGGATGTGGCGGAGCCCTCGAAAGTGAAGGATGTTTCTTTCGTCAGGCCGGGCCGGGCGGCCTGGAGCTGGCTGCGGTATGATACAGAAGGGACGAAACTGCCGTATCTGCAGGAGTATCTGGAGATGGCCGGCAGGCTCGGCTGGGAATATATGCTGGTGGATGCCGACTGGGACCGTCTGGTCGGCTATGAGAAGATTGCCGAGCTGTCGCAGCAGGCTCGTCAAAAGGGCGTCGAATTGATTCTGTGGTACAATTCCAACGGCGAGTGGAATACGGCGCCGATGACGCCGAAAAACCGGATGCATCTGCCCCAGGTGCGGCGGGAGGAGTTTGCACGGCTTCGCCAAATGGGCATTCGGGGGATTAAGGTGGATTTCTTCGGCGGCGACAAGCAGGCCACGATGCAGCTGTATCAGGATATTTTGCGGGATGCAGCGGAGTATCAGCTGCTGGCGAATTTCCACGGGGCGACGCTGCCGCGCGGCTGGCAACGCACCTGGCCCAATCTGGTGACGACCGAGGCGGTGATGGGGATGGAATACTGTACCTTTGACCAGCGCAACACTGACCGGCAGGCCCAGCACAGCTGTGTTCTGCCGTTTACGCGAAATGTCGTTGCTCCGATGGACTTTACGCCGGTGGTGATGAGCCGCCGCATCCGCGGCGTGCAGCGCAGGACCACACCGGCCTTCGAGATGGCGCTGCCGGTGATTTTTGAGTCGGGGATTCAGCATTTCGGCCTGGCGCCGTTTGAGGCGGAGGCCCTGCCGGATTTCGCCCTGGAGTATTTCAAAGCCGTCCCGACCTGCTGGGACCAGACGCGGTTTGTATCCGGCTATCCGGCCAAAGAGGTTGTGCTGGCCCGGCGAAAAGGGAAACAGTGGTTTGTAGCGGGCATCAACGGCGAAACGGCGGCGAAAACTCTCACGCTGGACTTGTCCTTCCTGCCGAAGAATTTTCAGGGAGTTTTGATTACAGACAGTGCTCAGCCGGACCAGTTGGAGTCCAGGACCGTTTCGGCGGCGGATGTGCGGAAACTAACCATTTCGATGCCGCCCCAGGGTGGAGTTGTGCTGTATTCAAAACCCCGATAGGGCTGGCTGCAATTCGTTTCCAAAAAGAAAAGGGGAGTCCGTCTGTTGACGGATTCCCCTTTTTTCTGCACGCGGGTGGGTTATCCGCGCCGCCGAAGTGAAATCAACCCGCCCAGGCCTACCAATGCCAGTGTCATCGGTTCCGGTACAAGAACCAGCGCCGGTGCTGTGAAGGTTGCATGTTCTTTGGAAGCGAAGCGGTCTTCACAGTTAATCGAGGAGGTGCCGCTTGAATTAATGATCACCAGGGTAACCAGTTTGTTGGTATCTGAAGCCAGGAAATTGCTGAATGCGGTTCCCAAATCGGTGGTGTTGGAACTGAAGGTGATGGGATACGTGGGGGTTCCGCCGCCTGTGCCTGGGGTATTCAAAAACCCGAGCCAGACCAGCTTGGTTTCATCAATCAGATAATACCCGGTGTCCCAGCCCTGCGACGGCTGGAGCATTCCGGGTGCATTCTGATAGCAGAGTGTGGATTCTGTCCAGTTGTCCAGCGTTTCGTCAGTCAGACCGTAGACATCCAGTCGGCGTCCGGTTGAGCTTTTGATGTAAGTGGCATCCAGCTGCAGGATGGCGCCTTCAAATGTTTCGGTTGTCATTTCGCTCAGGTCAAAGCGAAGATACGTGCACTGGAATCGGGAACCGCCTCCGTTGTAGCGGGAGCGAAGTTCCGTCGCGGCCGCGCCGGCTGTGGAAGTAGATCTTACCTGGGTATCATTGCCGATATACGCATCGGCTCCATTCCCGTATTCTGTGGTGATGACCAAAGCCCAAGAAGAGGGCACAAAAAACAAAAGCATTACGAGCAGATAAAAGATTTTTCTTTCCATAACCAACCTCCAAAAAGATTTCGTTTTTTCTTACGAACGGTTTCCTTTCACACACTCCACACACAAACCTTCTCAGGGCAGGTCTTTCCGGCCTGCCCTGAGAAGAAACAGAATCATCTTACTGACAATCGGGATGGATTCCGCACTGGAGCCAGCTTTGCGCAAAGACAGCCAGGTCGGCCAAGTCCACGATGCAGTTGCCGCTGTAGTCCAGCTGGGGACGGAACCGGCAGAAGCTGCCGGCGCCGGCGGCATACAGATCGGCAACCTGGTCAGCCGTCAGCGGATAGTTCCAAATCTGCACATCATCCATCAGACCGCTGTAGAAGGCGTCATCGGCCCAGTTGCTTTCGCCGATGTAGTTGTTGTTCCGGACGAGAATATTGGGCATCTGAGCGATGGTGCCTGTCTGAACAGGCAGGCCGTTTCGATAGAGGGTGACATTGCCTGAAGCGTCCATCACGGCTACATACATCTGCCATTCATTCAGATTTATGGCACCCGTTGCGGTTACAGCACCGGCGCTGGTGCTTCCGCGATAATGGCTGTATGTCAGGTTGGTGGTTGTTCCGTTTCGGCTCAGATAGATGTTGTCGCTGTTGGCGCCGTTGCCGAAATCGACAAATCGTGCCCATGTAGTGACGGCAGCGGGTCTGGCCCAGACGGAGATGGTGATGCCCGGCGAGAAGTCGTCAAATCCGGCAGGCAGCTGAACATGGTCATCCGTTCCGTCAAACGACAGGGCTTGACCGAAGATGCCGGCCGCAAAAGACGGCTCGCCCATGAGGGTGCCGTGCAGATTGTTGCCGGAGGAATCATTTGCATTTCCGTCAAAGGTGTAGTGAGCAATCTTCTGTTTGATGGAAACACGCACGGTGCTGCTTAGAGCCTGACCGGGATTAGCGGCAACGCAGTAATACCAGCCGGCATTCGTTTTGGCCAGCGTGCCCAGAGAAAGCGTGTCGGAATTCGTGCCGACCACGACGTCGTCGTCCGGGGTATTGTTTGCATTGTCCTGACTCTTATACCAGGTGTAAGTCATCGGGCTACTGCTGGAAAACTCTACGGTGATAGCATCGGCTGTTTCTCCGACAAATTTGGCCTGGTAAGACGGAGAAATGCTCACAAAAATAGGAATTGAAGTAGCGGTAAAGCTCCAGGACGGGCCGACAAACAGGTTCGGGTCGACTGGATCTGTGTCGTAGCAATCCACACGCCAGTAATATTTTCCTTCGGGCAGCGGAATGCTGTACCCGGCAAACGAATTGATATTGACGGAGGTCACGGCCGGTGTAAAGGTCAGTTTGCTCATGAGGGCCGTGTTTGGGTCAGTTCCGAAATAGACATCGCATTTGCCGACTCCCGGCAGAAGGTTCCACTGCAGCTGGGTAAGCAGACTGCGGTTGACGAAGGCCTCATTAGCTGGTACCGGATTCACTGCTTTCCCAAGCGATGCATTGGGCATAACCAGAGTCGGATGCTGATAGGTGGTATTTTCTTTCGTTGCTAATTCTGTTTCATCATCCCCGCCGATCAGGATAAAGGTGACCAGGCCGTTTGTATCGGACTGAAGGAACGATGCCAAAGGCAAGCTTGTCGGAGACGTTGTCAAAATCTGAGGCGCTGCCTGGTTGGAAGTCTGAAACGTACCCAGCTGGATGGTTTTTGTTGCGTCCAGAGCATACTGTCCAGGGTTGGCCGGCAGAAACCACGGTGTATTGTTAAAGGTAATCGTTGTTTCGCCCCAATTGTCCAGATTCTCGTCCGTGAGCCCGTATACAGTTACGGTTTTTCCGCCGGATTTCATATAGGTTGTCTGGAAAACCATATAGGCGCCGGACATATCTCCGGTTACCTGGCTGATGTCAAAGCGAAAGAACGTAATCTTGCAGCGGTTGTTGTTGTTGTAACGGAAACGCACTCTGTTTTCCGTCCCGAAGTTTCCATTCGGGCTTTGTGAACTGATATCGTTTGCCACATAGGTATCCGCTCCGCGGCCGAAGGCGGTTGTACGAATAACCTCTGCGCGAGCTGTCAATCCCAGCGCAGCCAACAGGATGAGTCCTCCGCACATCTTGAACATTTTCATGACTAAATCCTCCTAACAGGTGTTAATAATCCGGGCGGGTCAGGCGACCCGCCCGGAGACAGTACACCATTAATTATTGATTAAGGACAATCCAAACTGGTGCAGTTAAGCCACTGCGCGGCCAGCAATGCAACATCTTTCAGGTTGACGAAGCAGTCGTCATTCAAGTCAGAGAGCAGCCGCGTATACCCCGGAACCTGATGGGCTGCATCACAGGGGTTGATGCCGACATAGACGCGGACATTGTCCGAGCCGGTCAGTTCCGTGTCATTGGCTTCCAGCTGGAATTCATACCAGCCGGCATCCGGCAGGGTGACGGTAGTCTGCAACTGGTCGGCCGGATTGATTATCACCGGCTGGGAACCGGCCGGTCCGCTGACCTGTGCCCACAGGACTGTGACTTGTCCGCTGGGAAGGCCGTCATCCGTCACGGTTCCGGACAGGGTGACAACGGCGTCGCCGTTCCCCGTCGCTCCTTCGAGCAGATAAGTCAGCTGAAGGCGAGGACGGTACGCCGGATTCGAATTCTCTTTGGTTGCAATTCCGTAACCGCGGTCATTGGAGTCTTCGCAGGCAATAATGAAGGTGACCAGCCCGCCATCCTGCACCCGACTTTGGATAAATGCTTCCAGGGCCGGACCGGTGATGGTAACCACGTCGCTGGCGATGACCTCCGAAATGCCCGGTACATTGTCATCCAGATCGGTAATCCAGCCGTTCGTGATAGCCGTAGTCATCGGAACCGCACCGTTCCACTCCTGGCCGGCGGCAACGGCGCCGTTTTCCGTCAGGGTTGCTTCACTCCAGTTCTGGGGCGTATTGCTGGGCACATTGTTGAGCCCGTGCAGAGAGAACCGTGCATTATTGATTGTATCGTTCCGGGTTCCGGCCACTTTTCGGAGGGTTAAGGTTACGTCTTTGACCGTTCCCGGACCCAGAGCGGCCAGTTCGGAAAGGTTAAATCGCAAATAGCTGGCATGATCCACACTGCCGCCTCGGACGTCCATATATTCAAGCCCGCCGTAAACGGTGGCGTCCCGAAGATAGGTGTCAGACTCTGTTGTGGTATCTACAATCGTTCGAGTCAGCCAGGCAAACTGGTCTGCACCGGCGTTGACAACCGGGGCGCTGTTGTTGGTGTTGAAGGTCCACACCTTTCCCTGAACATAGGACGGCTGACGGCTGGTGTCGTTGGTGTTGACGACCCAGTAATAGGTTTTGTAGGGCTGCAGCTGCGGCATCGGAACAGAATTGCCGGTGACGCCGGAGGCCAGCAGCGTCAGGCCGTAGTTCGGCAGCAGGGCGTTGGGCTCTGTTTCGCCGAAGTACACATCGCAGGTGATGATTCCCTGCGGAAGGTTCGGTTCCGGATTGGTCCAGCTGAGGGTTTGATAGTCACTGATTATTATTTTGGCATTATTGGCCGGCACAGGACTGGATGCCCGTCTGACCGCATAAGCATTTGGGAAAGTGAGCGTCGGCGGATTGAACGTGGCGTGTTCTTTGGAAGCCACCTCGACTTCATTGTCGCCGCCGATAAAAATCAGCGTGACCAAACCGTTGGTGTCTTTAGAGAGGAAGTCCTTCAAGGGCAGGGCTGTCGGATTCGAAGAGAAGGTGATGGGATATGTGATTGGATCTGCCGGCGCAGCCGGTGTGGTTAACGTACCCAGCTGGGTCGTTGTGTTGGCGACAAACTGGTAATTCCCAAGCGTTGTCGGCGGATTGGGGACCATGCAGGGGGCCGTGTTGTAGGTGATGGTGCTTTCGTTCCAGATATCCATCGGCCCGTCAACCAGTCCATAGACCGTAACGGATTTCTCGCCGCCTTTTACATAGGTTGCATCAAAGGTAATAAAGGCGCCTTCGAGGTCGCCGTCAATACCGCTTAAATCGAAGCGGATGAAACCGGTTTTGGAACGAGTATTGGCCAGCTGACGGAAGGCCCGAATCCGCTCCTCAGCCGAAAAATTTGCTGTAGGGGCTTGCTGGCTGTCGTTGGTCAGGTAGGTATCGGCTCCCTGACCAACCTCGGTCGTGACGACCACAGCTGCGCGGGCCACGAGCCCGAACATGCACAAGATAATTGCGAACCATACAATACGTGCTTTCATAACCAAATCCTCCACAATAAAGTTAATAAGATGAAATTTACTTACCCATCCCTCTTTACGCTTGTATTTATTCCAGTCCCTGTACAATGGTTCTCCACAATTCCGGGTCCTGCATAGGGTCAGAGCCGTACACCTGCTTGTCCAGCACCTCGGGGTTCTGACGGAATTTTACGCTGGCGTCTGAATAGAGCAGGTTGGCTCCGGCATATCCTCCCCGCCGATGAGACATCCGCTCGCGGGCCTGAAGCACATCCAGGCAGATGGAGCGGCTTGGGTGTGTCTGGGAAAGCTTCTTGGCTACGGCGGGGAATTGTTTGGTGCCGACAGTCATTTTCCTTTGGGATGACTGGGGCAGATATGAAAAGCTGATTCGGACCGAGTTGGGATTGCTCGGATTGGCATAGGCCGGGTCCACGGAAGGCCAATCCTGCGGCCCCAGATAGGCCTCGTAGCTGAAAGCGGTCCGTTTGTTGCTCGGGCAGTAGAAAACGGCTCCATCATCGATATACCCGCGGGTCCACAGCGGAGCCAGATTGAAGGTACCGGTGATGCGGGTCTGCGGCGGCTTGGTCGGGTCCACATTGAAAATGAAGTAGGTCGCCGCACCGCCTGTTCGCGTTTCCGTGTAGTAGGCCTCCGGCAGGGAGTCGGCGTTCGCCTGCGTGTAGAGGTGAAGGACCTGACCGATGATTTTCAGAGGTCGGCACAGGCCAGCCGTCCGGCATGCTCTTTGGCCATTTTCAGGGAAGGCATCACGATGCTCAGCAGCAGAGCGATGATGGCAATCACGACAAGCAGTTCGATGAGTGTAAAGGCCTTTTTCATAGGGATGCATTTACTCCAGAATCAGTTTGGGTTGTCCGAAGATGCACCAGTCATATCCGATGGCATTGCGGTCCAATTCAGGGTCGCGGCTGCCGCCGTCGGTGGCAATCAGAGTCAGGAAGCGGTCGGCCTCTGACAGTTCGATTTCTATATTGTCAGCCCGGCCGGCGGCCAAAGCGGCGTGATGACGGACTCGGCCGTCCACCAGGACCCAGCATTCCGCATAGCCGGCGTCCAGATGCGGGGGGGCAAAGTCCAGCAAACCCGCCTGGGCTGTGAATCGCCGAATCGGCGTTTGCAGGCGGCTTCGAACGGCATTCAGGTCAAAGGTAATGCCGCTGTTGGCGTGCATGCAAAGGAACGTTTTTTCCGGATTATTGTAATCGACCGAACCGAGCTCCAGGGATGCGGATTTTTTTTGGCTGTTTTGCAGCAGCTTCTCCGCGGGGGAATGAAGGATGTCGGCGAAGAAGTAGCCGCTGGTGACCGGGCATTCGCGGAACACATGGCCGGCGGAACTGACAATCTGAGGGCTGTTTCCATTGGGTACAAAGACGCCGTCGATGTAGGGATTGGCGGGAACTTTGTTATAGGCATTGCCGCTGCGTCGGTCCCGCATTTCACCGGGGACATCCGCCGGGCGATTGGACGGATTGATGCCGGTTTCTTTTTGGCCGGTGCCTAATCCGGTGCCGCCGCCTACAATATCTGCCAGGTCTATCTGTTTTTCCTGACGCCAGATGAGGTTGTTCTGGGACTGGATATCCCTGGCGAAGAACTGCTCACTGAGCCGGATGGACTGCACTTCGGTGCCGGATTCGCCGAAGCGTTTGGCCTGGCCGGCCATTACATCCAGGACTTGTTTGGTTTTGTTGCTCAGTCCGGCAATCAGAACGGTTTTGCCCTCGAAGACATGCAGTTCAATATCCCCCCGCATATCCGTATAGACCCCGAACTGAGTGCCCATATCAATAATTTTGGATTTTTGGGTCTGCACGGCAAATCCGTTCTGTGCCTGCCGAATGTTCACAAAGACCCGTCCGTAGGTCATCGACAGCTCGTCGGAGTTAACAAAGCGGAATTCCGCAGGAGCTTCGATAACCAGATGCACACCGTTGTCGGTTTGAATCTTGATCAGTCCTTTGATCAGCTGAACCGGAGCGGCTCCGGCCGACAGACGGGTCCCTTTTTCGAGGGGTTCCCGGGACGACCAGGCGGCACCGAGGGTGTCGCTGACGGAAGCCACACCCGACTGGGGGGCTGGGAAAACCAGCGGATAAATCAGAATCATCAAAAGGGCCGCCATCGAAGCGAAGAGAGCGAACAAGGACAGTTTGGATACCTGCGGTCTGGATTTGGCGGCAATTGCAGGACGCGGGACCTGCGGAGACGGCATCTCCACGGGCGGCAGTTCGACGGCCTCGGCTTCTTTTTCGTAATCCCCTAAAATCTGAAGGAATTCGAGCGTCAGAGGCGCACCGGAATCGTTCGGTTCTTCATCCCCGCAGGACAGCGGTGAGGCCAGGACCGGCGTATGGCGAATGGCGGCCTGCAGGTTGCACAAGTCGGTACACAAATAGACGTAGTCGATGTAAAGCTCTTGTGCCTGCGGATAATTTTTTAAAAGACTGCTTAATTCCTCGAACTCTTCCCGGGTGATGGCTTCATCCCGCAAAGCTCCGAGGAGCGTAAACAAACGATTCAGCTGGATATTGGAAAGTTCCATAAGGTTTATGAATACACCTCCCGAAGATTCCGGCGAATGCACAGCAGAAGTTTTGCGTGGATTTTGTTCAGCATTCGATAGAGCACGTGGAGCTGCTTGCCGGTCTGTTCAGCGACCCGGCGTGTCGAGCTGCCCGGCTCGTAGCGCATCTGAATCAGGGACAGCTCATAGGCCTTCAGCTGCTGAAGGCATTTTTTCAGCAGGGGAAGGCGCTCGTCCACATTGGGGTTTTGGAGATTTTTTTCGGCAAGAAGGTTGAGCATTTCTTCACTGAAATACACTTTGTCTTTTTTCTGGTTTTTGTAGTAATTCAGGATTTGGTAATGGGCGATTTTCAGGGCCCAAGCGGAGAAATTGGTGGATTTGTCAAACTGGTCAAATTTGGACCATAAAACGGCCGCTGTTTCCTGAATCACATCATCCACATCGGACCAGTTCGGCACCAGCGCCCGTACAAACCCATAAAGCCGGCGTTCATTGGCTAAATAAAGTTTGATAAAAAGCCGGTAGTCTTCGGATGTCAGATTTTTTCTTTCTTCCGACATAATTTCCCTTTTCAAAAGGGCTTCTCCGTTCTTGGATATAGAAGTTTTCCGAAAAAATTAGAGGTTTTTTTGAAAATTTCCCCATTTTTTTATTTGGAAGCTTAATCTGGATATACTTTTGTATGTAGTAGGTGTTATTTTTGTGAAATTTCTTGTTTCCCTCAAAAAAATCAGTAAAAGAGATTAAATTTGTTCTATTTCCCAATAGAAGCCCATCATATGGGGTTGTGAATAGCAGTGTTATTATGTCTTATATGTCTGGATAAGATTCATTGTTGGACGGCAACGAAAGCATTTTGTGGGGGTTTTATGAGAAGAGGTCTTATTGCTGTTTTTTCATTTCTTTTCCTGCCTTTTTATTTAGCTGCGGCAACAAGGTATATGGAGAATCTTGACAGGGGGGTCATTGCCGTCCGGTCTGGCAATTCTAACTATATCGGATGGAGATTGCTCGGAACTGACCCCGCCGATATTTCATTCAATATCTATCGGGATTCTGTAAAAATTACTTCCACGCCGATTACCGGTTCAACCAATTATTCAGATACGGGCGGGACCCTTTCCAGCACCTATCGGATAGCCCCGGTTATTAACGGGATTGAACGGAAGGCCACAGAACCGATCGGGGTTTGGTCTACTCCATATCTGACGGTTCCTCTTCAGGTGCCTGCCGGCGTAACGACACCGGACGGCTATACCTGTACCTACAGTCCGAACGACTGCAGTGTCGGCGATGTAGATGGGGATGGGCAGTATGAGATTATTGTCAAGTGGGACCCGGATAATTCCAAAGATAATTCTGTTTCAGGTTATACAGGGAATGTTTATCTGGATGCCTATAAATTAGACGGCACATTTTTGTGGCGGATTGATTTGGGAATCAATATTCGAGCCGGGGCGCATTATACCCAGTTTATGGTGTATGATTTGGACAGCGACGGACGGGCGGAGGTAGCGTGCAAGACAGCCCCTTATACCGTGGACGGACAGGGCAATTATGTCCTGATGCCCGGGGATGTGCTGGCGGATTACCGCAACAGCAGCGGGTATATCCTTGATGGGCCGGAATATTTGACGATTTTTGACGGACTGACGGGTGCGGCACTGGCAACGACTTATTATGTTCCGCCTCGCGGGACTGTGAGCA
>Ga0116165_1001196_pt1 | contig 20683 bp, 19 predicted proteins | sample AD_JPNMR1_MetaG_FD_89885 | JGI IMG/M metagenome (GOLD analysis project Ga0116165, IMG submission 89885) | Active sludge microbial communities of municipal wastewater-treating anaerobic digesters from Japan - AD_JPNMR1_MetaG | ecosystem: Engineered > Bioreactor > Anaerobic > Digestate | place...
ATTTATATGAACCTGAAAGAAAAGTTTATTTTCTTGGTATGGAAGGGGAATTGTTTGAAGGGGATGTTTATACTCTCAAAGTGAATTTTTTGTTTGACTTAAATAAAATCCTTGAAATTGAAGGTAGACCACATTTCAAGGATATTTACTGTGACCATGGTAGAGTTGTGGTAGTAAATAATAGTTATTACTACGAAGATTTTGAAAGAGGATACAGTGACGGAAGATTAGCGGAATGGGATGGAAAAAACTGGAGAATTATAGAGAGAACACAGTTTAATACTCTTGCAGGAAGGTGTAGAGGTAATTTAGGTAGAAGTATCTTTGCTGTCGGTCATGATAAAGCATCTATACTTTTTTACGTTTATTTACCTCAAACTGACTGGGTTTTATATAGATTGCCAAGAGCAACACATACACAGGACCACGCATGGACTACAGAATGGCCAAGAATTAGAGAAGTTGAATCAGAAAGATGGTTAATGGATGCTGGAGGTATGTTTTATGAATTACCTGTTATGACATATGCTAATAAAGTTTGGGGTGTAATTCCTATATGTAGACATTTAAGAATTATTCCTGATTTCTGTTCATGGAATGGTTTTTTAGTCCTTGGTGGAAATCAGGCAACTCCTATAAATGATGATAATCCTTTTGTGGGACAGCCACAGGCAAATTTATGGTTTGGTAAAACAGATGATTTATGGCAATTTGGGGGTAAGCCCGCTGGATGGGGTGGTCCATGGTGGGATAAGAAGGTAAATGAAGGAGAATTTTCAGAGCCATTTTTAATTTATGGATTTGAAAAAAAATGTCTTCATATTTCTCATAAAGAAAGGAGTAGAAAAAAGTTTATATTAGAAGTAGATTTTAGAGGTGATGGTATTTGGAAAAAGTTTACAGAAATTGAGACAAAATCAAGTTATGCTTTTTATGATTTTCCAGATGGTTTTTCTGCCCACTGGATAAGGATAGTTTCATTTGATAAAGTTACAGTAACGGCACAATTTTTTTATAATTAATTGGAAAAGGAGTCAAAATGGAATATTTTTTGACAGAAGAACAGAAAATGATTAAAGAACTTGCAAGAAAAATTGCAGAAGAGAAGATTAAACCTAAAAGAGCAGAATATGATGAGAACGAAACATTTCCTTGGGATATTGTAGAAGAACTTGCAAAATCTGATTTGTTTGGTGTTTTTGTTCCTTCGGAGTATGGAGGACTTGGTTATGGTGTTTTTGAATTATGTCTTGTTATTGAAGAACTGAGTAGGGTATGTGGAGGTATTGCACTTGCTTATGCTGGGACTGCTCTTGGTACTTTTCCTATTGTACTTTTTGGTAATGAAGAACAAAAGAAAAAATATTTACCGCCAATAGCAAAAGGAGAAAAACTGGCTGCATTTGCTGTTACAGAACCGGAAGCGGGAAGTGATATAACAAATTTAAATACAATTGCAAAAAAAGAAGGTGATTATTATATTCTAAATGGAACCAAACAATGGATAACAAATGGAGGGGAGGCAGAGATTTATGTTGTAATTGCTGCAACTGATAAAACAAAGGGTCCAAGAGGAGCCACCGCATTTATACTTGAAAAAGGTATGGAAGGTTTTAATTTTGGAAAAAAAGAAAAAAAACTTGGGATAAGAGCATCTGCTACAAGAGAACTTATTTTTGAGAATTGTAAATTACCAAAAGGAAATGTATTGGGTAGGGAAGGTATGGGTTTTTTAATAACACTTAAAAATTTTGATACAAGCAGACCTGGTGTTGCAGCACAAGCTCTTGGTATTGCACAGGGTGCATTTGATGAAGCACTTAAATATGCTCATACAAGAAAACAATTTGGTCAGACAATTATATCCTTTCAGGCAATCAGTCATATGCTTGCAGACATGGCAACCCAGATTGAAGCAGCAAGATGTTTAATTTACCAGACAGCAAAAATGATAGATAGTGGAGCAAAAGAGTTTTCAAAAGAGTCAGCGATGTGTAAACTTTTCGCCTCAGATGTAGCAATGAAAGTTACAACAGATGCAATTCAAATACTTGGTGGTTATGGTTATATGAAGGATTATCCGGTAGAAAAAATGTTCAGGGATGCTAAAATTACTCAAATATATGAAGGGACAAATCAGATACAGAGAAATATAATATCTCTTGAACTTATAAAGGAACTTACAAGGAATAAACCGTAATAAATGAGAGAAATAAGGTTTGATGAAGAAGGGAAAGTTAGAGTTGATAAATATTTAAAAGAGATTACAGGACTTTCTAGAGAAAGAATAAAAAATCTCATAAGAAATAAAAAAATTTTTGTAAACGGAAAAGTTATTGAACCTTCCTATATTTTGCAGAAAGGAAACTTGATAACAATATTTGAAGAAGAAATAGATAAAGAATTTAATATTGAACCTGAAAAAGGTCAACTTGATATAATTTATGAAGATGAGGATATCATTGTTCTAAATAAAAAAGCAGGAATTTTAACTCATCCAACCCATGCGATAAAATCTGGCACTCTTGTTAATTTCCTTCTATATCATACTAAACTTTCAAACATTGGTTCACCTTATAGACCAGGTGTTGTTCACCGTCTTGATAAAGAAACCAGTGGAGTTATTGTATTTGCAAAAACTGATTATGCATACTGGTGTCTTATTGAGCAATTTAAAAACAGAATAGTTAAAAAAGAATATTATGCAATTGTTGAAGGAAGATTTCCTGAAAAGAAAAAAGTAGTTGAATTCAGAGTTTCTCCGGATAGAGAAAATCCAACCAAAATGAAAGTTCACTTTTTAAAAGGAAAAGATGCCTTAACAGAAATAGAAGTAGAAAAATATGTTGGAAATTATACATTACTAAAAATTAAACCGGTTACAGGAAGAACTCATCAGATTCGTTTAACACTTTCTTATCTTGGATATCCCATTTTAGGAGATGACAAATACGGGAAAAAAACGGAAATAATAAAAAGGGTAGCTCTTCATGCATATCAAATTTCATTTCTACATCCGAAAACAAAACAATATGTTGAATTTTCAGCACCATTTCCTGAAGATTTAAAAAAAATTTTGACTGTTTAAAGATTAAATGTTTATATTTAAGAAAAAGGGAGGAAAAATGGAAGATTTGAAAATAGGAATAATTGGTTTTGATACTTCTCATGTTGTTGCATTTACAAAACTTTTGAATGATGAAAATGACCCATTCCATGTTAAAGGTGGAAAAGTAATTGCAGGTTATCCTTCTTTTAGCCCAGATATTCAAGCAAGTTATTCCAGAGTAGAGGGATTTAAAAAAGAACTGGTTGAAAAATACAATATAGAAATCGTAAATACAATTGAGGAACTAATTGAAAAAGTTGATGCTGTTTTACTTGAGAGTGTTGACGGAAGAAGGCACCTGAAAGAAGCGGAAACTGTTATAAAGTCAAAAAAAACATTATTTATAGATAAACCACTGGCTGCAAATTATTCTGATGCAAAAAAGATTTATAAAATGGCTGATGAATATAAATGTCCGGTTTTTTCTTCTTCCTCTTTAAGGTTTGATTATAATTTTACAAAAATAAAAAATGATATAAACATTGGTGAAATTTTAGGTTGTGACGCTTTTTCTCCCTGTACTCTTGAATCTACAAATCCAGGTTTTTTCTGGTATGGGATTCACGGAGTTGAAATTTTATATACATTTATGGGTAAAGGTTGCAGAAAAGTATATTGTGAAAAAACAGAAGATTTTCATTTTGCTACTGGAATATGGGATGATAATAGAATTGGAAGCGTTAGAGGAATAAGAAAGGGTTTTTTAAACTATGGTGCAACTGTTTTTACTGAAAAAAAGGTAATTCATGTAACATATTCAACTGAAATCCCAATTTATGCACAGCTTTTAAAGGAAATAATTAAATTTTTTATAACTGGAAAACCACCTGTTGAAAAAGAAGAAACTCTTGAAATTATGAAGTTTATGGAATGTGCGTTAATAAGTGAAAAAGAAAAAAGGACTGTAAATTTAAGTGAAATTGATTAAATTTAAAAAAATTTTGTTCTGTAAATCAATAATTTGAATATTCTTTTGCTTGAGCCCTTAAACTTAATAAAAGTTCAATATTTGATTTTGTTGTCTTAATTTTATTTATTAGAAGTTCCATTGCTTCAATTGGATTAAGAGGAGCAAGTATTTTTCTTAATAACCATATTAACTGTAATTCTTCTGGGTCAATAAGTAATTCTTCTCTTCTTGTGCCAGACCTGTTTATATCTATTGCAGGAAATATTCTTCTATCAGCAAGTTTTCTCTCAAGGTTTATTTCCATATTTCCAGTTCCTTTAAATTCTTCAAAGATAACATCATCCATTTTACTTCCTGTATCAATTAAAGCGGTCCCTATTATTGTTAAACTTCCACCTTCTTCTATATTTCTTGCTGCTCCAAAAAATCTTTTTGGTTTATCAAGAGCAGTTGATTCAAGTCCTCCTGTCATTATTTTACCACTGTGTGGAACTAAAACATTATAAGCTCTTGCAAGACGGGTTATACTATCAAGTAAAATAACAACATCTTTTTTATGTTCAACAAGTCGTTTTGCTTTTTCAAGAGCAATTTCAGCAACCTGTGTATGCCTTTCTGGTGATTCATCAAAAGTAGCACTTATAACTTCTCCTTTAACAATCCTTCTCATTTCTGTGACTTCCTCTGGTCTTTCAGCAACAAGTAAAACTATTAAATATACTTCAGGATGATTTTTTGCAATTGCATTTGCTATTTTCTGTAAAATAACTGTTTTTCCTGCTCTCGGAGGAGAAACTATAAGTCCTCTTTGCCCTTTTCCTATAGGAGTAATTAAATCAATAACTCTTGTTGTTATCTCCTCTGGTGTTGTTTCCAGTATAAATCTTTTATCAGGATGAATTGGAGTTAATTCTTCAAATGGTATTCTGGAAGAAATATTTTCAGGAGGTTCACCATTTACCATTTCAACCTTTAAAAGTGCAAAATACTTCTCATTTTCTTTTGGAGGTCTTATCTGTCCGGAAACCGTATCTCCTGTTTTTAATCCAAATTTTTTTATTTGTGATGGAGAAACATAAATATCATCTGGTCCTGGAAGGTAATTATAATTTGGTACTCTTAAAAATCCAAAACCATCGGGAAGAACTTCAAGAACACCTTCTCCAAAAAGTAATCCATTTTTCTTTGCCTGTGCTTCCATTATTTTATATATTAATTCTTCTTTTCTTAAACCACTGATTCCATTTACTTCCATTTCTTTTGCAATTTTCTGTAATTTTGTCATACTCAATTTTCTTAAAGTTGAAACATTAATTTCATTAGTTTGATCCATTCTTTTCTCCTTTTTTATTGATTTAAATTTTTTAATAATTCATCAACAATTCTTTTTAGATTTTCCTCTGTTTTTTTAATTGAGCCAGAATTATCAATTATGTAATCAGCTTTTTTCTTTTTGAGAGCAAGTGGTAGTTGATTTTTCCATATATTTTTTATATCTTTTTCAGAGTATTTATCCATTAACCTTTCTTTTATCTTTTTTTGAGGTGCACTTACCACAATTATTTTATCAAATAATTTTTCACTATTTGTTTCAAACAGTAGGGGAATTTCTATAAATATTATACCTCCATTTTTTTTTGTGTCAAATATATTTTTATTAATCTCGTCAAAAACCATAGGATGTAGTAAATTCTCTAATTGCCTTTTTTTTATTGCATCAGTAAAAATAATTTCCCTTACTTTTTCTTTGTTTATTCTTCCATCTTTTTCAATATCTTCTCCAAAAATTTTCTTTATTTTTTTTAAAATATTGTTTCTTTTCCATAAATTATGTACAATTTCATCACATGAAATAACTTTAAATTTCCATTTTCTAAGAATTTCTGTTATAGTAGTTTTTCCTGAACCAAGGATTCCAGTAATTCCAACAATAATGGATTTTTTCATAAAGTTCCTAATTCCCAGGAAGAGAGGTATCTTTCTTGTAAATCTGTTAAACTGTCAATTTTTATATTCATTGTATTAAGTTTATATTTTGCAATTTGTTTATCTATTTCTTCAGGTACATCGTAAACATTTACTTTAAGATTGGGATGTTCTTTTATAAATTTAATAGATAAAAATTGATTTGCAAAACTCATATCCATAACTTCCGGTGGATGTCCTTCTGCACATGCAAGATTAAGTAATCTACCTTCTCCCAGTATAAAAATTTTTTTACCATTTTTAAGGATATATTCAGTAAGTCCATTTCTTATTCTTTTTTTCCTTAAAGTATTTTCTTCTATTTCATCCATTTTTATTTCAACATTAAAATGACCAGAATTTCCAAGAATAACACCATCTTTCATTTTATTTATTTCTTTCATTGTTATTATAGATGTATTTCCAGTTGCAGTAATAAATATATCTCCAATTTTACTTGCCTCTTTCATTGACATAACTAAAAATCCATCCATTACTGCTTCAAGGGCTTTTATTGAATCAACTTCTACTACTATTACCCTTCCTCCCATCCCTCTGAATCTCCGGGCAATTCCTTTACCGCACCAGCCATATCCACAAACAACTATTATTTTACCCGCAATTAAAATATTTGTTGCTCTTAACAATCCGTCTACGGTTGATTGTCCTGTTCCATATCTGTTATCAAAAAGGTATTTCGTTTTTGCATTATTGACTGCAATTACAGGAAATTTTAAAAGTTTCTGTTTATTTAAGTTTTTAAGGCGAATAACACCTGTAGTTGTTTCTTCTGTTGCTCCAATGATATTTTTTATATATTTTTCATTTTGATGAACAAAAGTAATCAAATCGCCTCCGTCATCTATTATAAAATGGGGCATATTTTTTGCTACATTTTCTATATTTTTATAATATTCAGAACCACTTTCGCCTTTTTTTCCAAAAACAGGAATACCCTTTTTAACAAGATATGCCGCTACTTCGTCCTGAGTACTTAAAGGATTTGATGCACACAGAAAAACTTCTGCACCACACTCTTTAAAGTTTATAATTAAGTTCGCAGTTTCAGAAGTTATATGCAAACAGGCACCTATTTTATAACCTTTAAAAATTTTTCTTCTTGAATATTTATTCCTTAAATACTTTATAACGGGCATATGCTGTAAAGCCCAATTTACTTTATTTTCACCTTCTCTATAAAGGTTTATATCTTTTATAGAATATTCCATTTTAAAATTATCTGATATTTTTTGTAAATATTTCTTTTGAATCAGTTTTTTCCCATGTAAAATCCTCATCATTTCTTCCAAAATGTCCATAACAGGCAGTTTTCCTAAAAATTGGTCTTAAAAGGTCAAGTTTTTTTATAATTCCTCTCGGAGAAAGGTCAAAATTATCTTTTATAATTTTTACAATTTCACTATCAGGAATTAATCCTGTTCCATAAGTATTTATCATTAAAGATACCGGTTCTACCTGTCCAATAACATAAGCAATTTGTATTTCACATTTTCTGGCTATACCAGAAGCCACAATATTTTTAGCGAGATATCTTGCCATATAAGAACCTGATCTGTCTACTTTTGTTGGGTCCTTACCAGAAAAACATCCACCTCCATGACTTCCAACTCCACCATAAGTATCTACAATAATTTTTCTACCCGTAACACCGGTATCTGCCATTGGACCACCAATAATAAAACTTCCAGTGGGATTCGTAAAAATTTTCATTTTTTTACTTCTTAATTCTTCTGGAATTACATAATTTATTACAAGTTCTATTATGTCATCTTTAATCTTTTTCTGTGATACACCAGGATTATGTTGTGCTGATACAACAACACTTTCAACGGATACAGGTTTTTCATTTTCATAAAGAACTGTTACCTGTGATTTTCCATCAGGTCTTAAATAATCAACTATTTTTTTCTTTCTTATTTCTGCTAATCTCATTACAAGTTTATGGGCAAGTGTTATTGGCAAAGGCATAAGTTCAGGTGTTTCATCTGTTGCGTATCCAAACATCATTCCCTGGTCTCCTGCACCTCCTTTATCAACTCCTGTGGCTATTTCAGGTGCTTGTTCTTGAATAGATGTTATTATACCGACAGATTCATACTGAAATCCGTAGGATGGATCAATATAACCAATTTCTTTTAATAAATTTCTTGCAAGTTCAGGTATATCAACATAACCAGTTGTTGTAATTTCACCTGCAATAAATAAAAGCCCTCTTGTTGTTAATGTTTCACAGGCAACTCTTCCGTTTTTATCCTGTTTCAAAACTTCGTCAAGAATCGAATCTGAAATCTGATCGCATATTTTATCAGGATGTCCTTCACAAACAGATTCAGATGTAAATAGATAATAATTTTTCACTTTTTTCCTCCTTTTTTCATTTCTTCTTTTAAAATATTTATCTCTTTTATTTCTGTGGGGTCAACTTTATTTAAGATTGCAAGGTAATAACTTATCCAGTCACCAAGTATTATCAAATACATTGTTTTTTCAAGAAGTGTTTCTCCTTCCAGTTTTAATTCCATAACCTCCTTTACTTTTTTTGAAATAATATTTGAAGTTATTTCAATTCTTTTTTTAACTCTTTCATTTTCAATGCCAGAAACTATAAACAGACAAATCGCTTTTTTTATAAAGAATTCAGGAAAATAGAAAGCCATTATTTCATTATGATTCATTTCAGGTAAAATATTAACAAAAGCGAAATTTTTTGAATTTTCTGCTATTTGTGTTTTCCATCTTAAAATTCCTGGATAAAATCTATTTTCAGAATAAATCAGTGGAATATTTTTATAAATTTTTTTTGAAATTTCTATGGCTTTATTATTTTCACTTGAGGGTAAAAATTCATTTACCCATTTTTCAATTTTTTCAAAGAAAGTTTTTTCAAGAGGTGGAAGTATTTTTGCATCAACAAAATATCTATATACAGGAAAAAAAAGATATCCAAAAGCACATCTTGGAGGCATCCCTGAAGGTATTTTAATTAAAGGAATTCCGTCAGAACATGCCATTTTTTCAATTTCTCCATTACTTGAAATACAAATTATTAAACTCTTATTTCCTTTTGCAATTTTATATGTATTTACTGTCTCCTCTGTATTGCCTGAATAACTTTCCACAATAACAAGCGTTTTTGAATCTACATATTTTGGTAGTGAATAATCCCTTATAACAAAAACTGGAATTTCAGCAATTTCTTCTATTAGAATTTTTATGATATCTCCACTTATTGCAGAACCACCCATTCCCGTAAAGACAACTTTTTCAAAATTTTTATTTATTTCTGAAATAGTTAAATTATATCCTTCCAGACAATGTCTTGGAAAATTCTTTAATAAAGAAAACATGTCACTTTTATCATATTTTTCCATAAGTGATTTTTTTAATTCCATTTTTCATCCCCTTTTATTTTAAATTTTTTTTTAAAAAATTTATTATCTCTTCATGTTTATTAAAATTCATAACTTTTTCTGCTATTTCTTTCATTTCAGTGTAACTATTTTTTATAATTTTTTCTTTGACAGATGGGATTGCTACTGGTGCCATACTTAACTTCTTTATCCCTAAACCAATTAATAGACATGCTATTTCCGGAATAGAAGCCATTTCTCCACATAAACTGACCTCAATATTATTTTTTATAGCATTTTCTGCAGTAATTTTAATTAATTTTAAAACTGATGGATGACATGGTTGATATAAATAAGATAGTTTCTCATTTACTCTATCTATTGCGAGGGTATATTGAATTAAGTCGTTTGAACCAATACTGAAGAAATTAACCTCTTTTGCCAGGTCATCTGAAACTAATGCTGCAGAAGGTGTTTCTATCATAATTCCTACCTGAATATTTTCTTTAAACTTTAGATTTTCTTTTCTTAGTTCTTTTTTTGCACATTCTATTATTTTTTTTGCTTCTATTACCTCTTCTTTTGTTGTAATCATTGGAAACATCACTTTTAAGTTTCCATAATAACCTGCTCTTAAAATCGCTTTGATTTGAGTTAAAAAAACATCTCTTTTTTCAAGACAAAATCTTATACCTCTTAAACCAAGAAAAGAATTTAACTCTTTTGGTCCCTGAAAAGCGGAAATAAATTTATCACCACCAACATCTATTGTCCTTATAATAATTTCTTTGTTACCAAATTTTTCAATTATTTTTTTATATGAAAGAAATTGTTCTTCTTCCGTTGGTAAATCTTTTCTTTTTAAGTAAAGATACTCTGTTCTGAATAAACCAATCCCTTCTGCTCCATACTTTAAAGCAGTTTCAACTTCCTCAGGTAGTTGAATATTTGCATATAAATTTATTTCTTTTCCATCAGAAGTTATGGTTTTTTTACCTTTCAAAATATATATTTTTTTCCTGAATTTTCTAATTTCCTTTTCTTTACTTTTTACCTTTTCAATTTCTATTTGAGTGGGATTGACTATTACAGTACCTTCATAACCATCAATTAAAATTGTGTCACCATCTTTTATCTCCTCAATATTTTCTTTTATCCCAACAACTGCAGGAATTTCAAGGGCTTTTGCTACTATAGCGGTATGAGATGTTTCTGTTCCCATAGAAATCACAAAGCCCTTTATATATTTTTTATCAATTGAAACAGTCTGTGTTGGAGAAAGATCATTTGCCACAAGAATTCCATCTTTTATATCTTTTAATCTGTCATTTTTTTTAATTAAATTTGCAATTATTCTTTCAAAAATATCCAGTATTTCTTTTTTCCTTGTTTTAAGATTATTTTCAGAAAATTCCTTATTCAAATTAACAACAAATTTCTTTACGGCTGTTTCAGCAGAAACCCTTTCTCTTTTTATAATCTTTTCTATTCGCTCCATTAAATTTTTATCTCTAAGGATAGAAAGATGAAAAGAAAAAATTTCTGCATATTCCTTATCTGTTATTTTCTTTATGTTGTTTATAATTTGCTGAATTTCATTTTCTGTCTTGGTAATACTTTCATGAAATCTTTTAATTTCTTCATCTACATCTTCTTCTTTTATTTTTTTTATTTCACTAAAAGAAAAAAAATCATCATTCACCTTTCTTGCTTTTCCAATAGCAAACCCTGGGGAAGCTGGAATTCCTTTTATTTTTTTCATTTTTTAATTTTTTTAAGATAGACTATTCAATTTTTCTTCATCTTCTTTTATGATTTTAATTGCTTCTTCTGGTGTTTTACAGTTTCTTAAAGCATTCCTGAAAACTTTGTCTTTCAGTAATCTTGCTATTTTTGCAAGAGTTTTTAAATGTTGACCTATAGATTTTGTCGGTGCAAGAACAAGAAATACTATATAAACAGGTTCTCCGTCAAGAGAATCAAAATCCACTCCTGTTTGTGAAAGTCCAAGTGCACATATAATATCATTTATCTGGTCTGTTTTTGCATGAGGAATTGCAATTCCCTGTCCAATACCTGTTGAACCAAGTTTTTCTCTATCCATAACTGTTTCCAATATTTTTTCGCTATCTTTCACATATCCATTTTTTTCAAGTGTTTTTATTATTTCTCTTAATACTCCCTTTTTATCTCTACTTTTGAGATTAGTAATAATACAATCTTCTTTTAAATAATCAACTATTTTCATTTTTTTTCCTCCTTTTTTATTTGTTTACAATTTTATCATGTAATTTTCTTAACTTTACTTTTGCTTTGTCCAGTAAATTTTCAACACTTTTATTTACATCGTTATCTTTTTCTTTTAGAAAAACTTTTATATTTTTTGAATGTAAATAAATCTCTGTTAAAAATAAAGGCCCATCTTTTTTTATGTAAAATTCAGCATATCCATCATCAAATACAAATTTTTTTAACTTTTCAATTTTTTCCTTTATGTAATCTTCAAATTCTTTATTTATTTCTACTTCTGAATAAATTTTTATATCCATTTTTTCTCCTTCTCATTTAATAAATTTTTTTTATTTTTAACCCAGGAAAATAAAATTTTAATATGTCTTTATAGTCAAATCCAATTTCTGCCATTTTTTTTGCACCATATTGAGAAAGCCCTACACCATGTCCATAACCTTTACCAATAAAAGTTATAGAATCTCCTTTGTCCCGAACTTCAAACAGTGTACTGGGAATTATATAAGGATTATTAAAATAAACCTCTGTTTTTTGATTAATTTTTTCTCTAAATTCTGTTCCTCTTAATTTTATATTACCATTTTTTGTTGTAATTTGCAAAAGTTTTACTCTATTAGTTTGGTCTCTTTCAATTACTTCAATTTTTTCTATTGAACATCCTAAAATTTTTGAAAGGTAATTTTTTGAAATATTTTTTTCCCAGTAAGAAAAAGGATTATCTTCTGAATACGGATCTATAACTGAATAATTTAAAGGATATTTCCCCTTCCAGACATCAGAAGGATTTGCAGTTATACCACCTGAACATGCGTGAAAAAAAACAGGAACTATTTTTTCATTTTCTGTCAATAAAACTTCTCCTTTTGTTTCAAGTAATATGGATTTTATTTTTTCATCTTTACAATCTTTATATAATTGGTGGTTTATTGAATTTTCAATATGATAATAATTTCTTTTGTTTGTACTTATTTTCCATATTAAATAAGTTCTTGAAACAACTGCCTGTGCCTTTAATGCCTCAACTGGCCAATTTTCTCCCATTTCTTTTACAACTACACCAGAAATATATTCCTCTATTTCAATTTCTTTAACAGTATTTCCTTCAAGTAATTTTATAAATATTGTTTCTTCTTCAGCAAAAATAAAATAATTTATACACATGAAAAAAAGGAAAACATTATTTAGAAACTTTTTCTTCAGGTACAATTTCAACATGTACATTCCCTTTTATTTCTATTGTATTATTATCAATATTGTAAATTACTTTTTCTCCCGAAAATTTATTTTTTCCTCTTTTTATTAACGGTTTTTCTTCAAAAATCATTTCTCTTTTTTCATCAATATAACTAACTTTTCCACAGGTGATTTCCATTGTTACATTTTCAGTAGTTTTATCCTTATATAAAATAATCACTTTTCCTGTTATCATAATCTCTTTAAGTTTTTTATTTTCCGGATCAATTTTTATTTCACCTTTACCTTCTTTATCAGTTTTAATCTCTATAATTTCTTTATCTGTTTTTAATGATAAATTAGGTGCAGAAATTTTAGTATTTTTATTTTCTGTTATTTCGGCACTTTCTCCAATCAAAGTAATCGAATAATTTTTTGAAAAGTGTTTTAATGAAAATTCAGCAATCTTTTCATCTTTAGAAATAATTTCTTCGTTTTTCTTTTTTGTACAGGAAACAAAAATGAAAAACATAAAGGAAAATAAAATTAGATTTTTAATTATTTTTTTCATTTTATTACCCCGGTGGCCACATCATTATTCTTCCGCCTATAAGATGAACATGAATATGGTCTACACTCTGTCCTGCATTTCTATTAGTATTAATTACTATCCTAAAACCAGAATCCTTTATCCCTTCTTTTTCTGCGATTTGACAGGCAATTTTTAGCATTTTCCCCAGGAGAAATGTATCTTCTACTTCGTAAAGTTTTTCTATATGTTTTTTGGGAATTATAAGTATATGAACGGGTGCCTGTGGATTTATATCTCTTATACAAACCATATCATCATCTTCATAAATTTTATCACTTTTTATCTCATTATTTATAATTTTACAAAATACACAATTCATATTTTACCCTCCTTTTAATTTTCTGGGCACCTCAATAGTAATAAAAGATTGAATTATATCTCCTTCCTGAAATTCATAGAAATTGTCAATTCCAATACCACATTCATTATTATAATTTACTTCATTTACGGTATCCTTAAATCTTTTTAAACTTGTTAAATTTCCTTCAAAAATAACTTTTCCGTTTCTTACTATCTTAATTTTTGAATTTTTTACTACTTTACCACTTACTACTACACAACCAGCAACTATATTGTTTTTTGCAAGTTTAAAAACTTTTTTTACAAGTGCCTGACCAACCATTTCTTCTTTTATTTCCGGTTCAAGCATTCCCTCTATTGCTTTTATAATATCATCTCCAATATCATATATTAATTCATAAGTTCTAACTTCAATATTTTCTTTTTTTGCAAGTTCTTTTGCTTTTGGTTCTACAGGAACCTTAAATCCAAGAACAATACCATTGGAAGCAGAAGCAAGTAAAACATCTGATTCACTTATAGGTCCAGTTCCAGCATGAATTATATTAATTTTTATTTCATTCTGTGGAATTTTGTTAAAAACATTTTTAATTGCATCTATTGAATTATAAAAGTCAGTTTTTAAAATAACATTTAATTCTTTCACCTCTCCTTTTTTTATTTCTTCATAAAGGTCTTTTAATGTCAATCTTTTTACCGGGATTACAATACTTTCTTTTTCCCTTTTTAATTTCTCTGAAAAATCCTTTGCTTCTTTTTCCGAATCAACTACTCTAAATTTTTCTCCCGGAATTGCTATTTCATGAGCACCAAGTATTTCAACAGGAGTAGATGGACCTGCTTCATTTAATCTTTTACCCCACTCATCAATAATTGCTCTTACTTTTCCCCAGGTACTACCAACAATAAAAGGGTCTCCAACTTTTAATTTTCCATTTTCAATAAGTACACTTATTACAGGACCTCTGAATTTATCAACTGAAGATTCAATGACAGTTCCATTACATTTGCAGTTTATAATTGCTTTTAATTCAAGCATTTCTCCAACAAGAAGTATCATTTCAAGTAAATCATTTATTCCTTGTCCTGTTAATCCAGAAACATTTACATAAACTGTATTTCCTCCCCATTCTTCTGGAATTAATCCATATTCAGAAAGTTGCTGTTTAACTTTTTCTGGATTTGCATTTGGTCTGTCAATTTTATTTATGGCAACTATTATAGGTACATTAGCAGATTTAGCGTGGTCTAAAGCTTCAATTGTCTGTGGTTTTACTCCTTCATCAGCAGCAACAACAAGAACTACTATATCTGTAATTTTAGCTCCCATTGCTCTCATCGCTGTAAATGCTTCATGTCCAGGAGTATCAAGAAAGACAATTGAACCTTCGGGCAAATTAACTTTATATGCACCTATTTTTTGAGTAATCTGACCGAATTCTTTTTCCGCAACCTTACTGTTTCTTATTTTATCAAGTATTGTTGTTTTTCCATGGTCTACATGTCCCATAACAGTAACTACAGGTGCTCTTTTAACATATATTGGTTTCTCTTCTTTTTCTGTTTTTTCTAAAATTTTAGGTTGTTGTTCTTCTTTAAATACAGGAATAAAGTTGAAATTTTCACAGATTTTTTGGATTATATCTTTTCTAAGAGTTTGATTGATATTGACAATTATTTTTTGTTCAAGCAGGAACTTTTGTATTTCAGTAGATTGTATCTGGATTTTTTCTGATAACTCTTTTATATTCTCTTTCCCCGTTAAAATAATTTCTTTTTTTATTACTTCTTCTTTTAATTTTTCTTCTTTTTCGGGTTTCCCTTTTTCTTCTATTATCTCCTTTTTTCCTTCTGACTTTTCTCCTTTTTCTTTATCTTTTTCAAAATAGTCATCAATTTTTTTTATTTCCTCATCTGTAATAACACTTAATGTTTGTTTTCCTGTAATGCCAATATTTTCTAATACTTTCAGCAAATCCCTTGTTTGCAAATTATACTTTTTGGCCAACTCGTAGATTCTCATTTTTTTAAATATTTGTTTCCTTTTTGTATTCAGATACTTTAAAAACCTTAATATTCCAACCGGTTAATTTAGAGGCAAGGCGAACATTCTGACCTTTTTTCCCAATTGCAAGAAAAAGTTGGTCATCATCAACAATTGCCACTGCTTCCTTCTTTTCTTCATCTATATGGACTTCATTGCATTTTGCAGGAGAAAGTGAATTTTTTATATACTTTGCAATATCTTCATCCCATAATATTAATTCTATTTTTTCACCTCTTAATTCTTTAACTATATTTTTTATTCTTGAAGCTTTATCCCCTATACATGTCCCAACAGGGTCAATTTTTTCATTTTTAGAGAAAACAGCAACCTTTGTTAAATCACCAGGAAATCTTGCAATTGCTTTTATTTCAACTATTCCCTCTTTTATTTCAGGAATTTCATTTTCAAGTAATTTTTTAACAAAATTTGGGTGAGTTCTTGAAAATATTAACTGATAATTACCTTTTAAAGGAGGTCTAACTTCAATAAGATAACATTTTATACCATCCCCTAATTTAAAATGGTCATTGGGAAGTTTATGATGATGTGGTAAAACTCCTTCTGCTTTTCCTGTAACAACTATAACATTATCATTTTCAAATCTTTCAACTCTCCCACTTATAATATTCCCTTCCAGATTTTTAAATTCATTGTAAATTGTACTTTTTTCTGCTTCTTTTATTTTCTGTATCAGAACATGTCTTGCAGTTTGAGCAGCAATTCTTTCCCACGGAAATGAAGGAGGAGGAACTTCTTCCCCATTCTCATTTATAAATTTTATATCTCCTGTTTCAGGATTGATTTTAATTTTTATATGCTTTGGAAGTTGTGCTTTTTTCCTGTAAACAGTCAAAAGACCATCCTCCAATGATTCTATTAGATGGTTTCTTTCTATTCCTCTTTCCTTTTCCCAATATTCCAATAAAGAAATAATTTCTTTTCTCATGTTTTCCACCTCTATTTTAATTTTATTTGATTTGATTTGATATGTCAAGTAATGTTAAACTAAAACATATGAAAAATAAATCAATTTTTCTCATTTTACTTTTTGGAATAATAAGTTTATTTGGAGATATTGTTTACGAAGGAGTAAGAAGTATAAGTGGACCATTTCTTGCTTCTATTGGTGCTTCTGCCGTTATTATAGGATTTTTTTCAGGTTTAGGTGAGTTTTTAACATATTTTTTAAGATTTTTTTCTGGTTATATTTCTGACAAAAAAAGGATATACTGGCCATTTACAATAATAGGATACTCTTTAATATGCTGTTTACCTCTACTTGCTTTTACTAAAATCTGGCAAATTGCAGTTATATTACTTTTATTGGAAAGAATAGGAAAAGCAATAAGAACTCCTTCAAGAGATACTTTAATTTCTTTTGCCGGAAAGGATATTGGGTATGGAAAAAGTTTTGGAATTCACGAAGTTTTAGACCAGATTGGCGCAATTTTAGGACCTCTAATTTTTTTCTTTTCCCTTTCAAGATTTAAAAGTTATTCAGTTGGTTTTAAATTCATGTGGGTGCCATCTTTTTTTCTAATCCTAACACTTATTTTTGCAAGGAAAAATTATAATATTATTGTTGAAAAAGAAGAAAAAATTAACTTTTTACAAAAAAATAATCTAAATCAGAATTTTACTTTTTATCTTCTTTTTGTATTTTTTTCTTTATCAGGTCTTATAACTTTTCCGATTATATCATATCATCTGAGTACTAAAAAAATTGTAATTTTTTCCGGTATCCCGGTTTTTTATATTATTGCAATGAGTGTTGATGGAATAGTTGCTTTATTTATTGGTAATTTATATGATAAAATTAAACTTAAAACATTGCTTTTAATTCCTTTTCTAACTATAGTTTTATCTTTTTCTGTGCTTTCTACAAATATCTTTTTTTCTTTAATAGGTATAATAATTTTTGGTGTAATTATAGGATGTCATGAAACAATTTTAAGAGCATCAATAGCAGATATGATTCCTTCTTCTCAAAGGGGTTTTGCTTATGGTATTTTTAATACCATTTATGGAATTGCTCTTTTTATCGGAAGTTGGATAATCGGTTTTTTGTATGGAAAGAATTTTAAACTCATATGGGTTTATGTAATTATAATGGAAATTATTTCTTTTGTTTTTCTGTTTTATCAGATAAAAATAAAAAATGTTGTGGAAAAAGCACGGTAAATTTGAATTGGGAAAAAATAAAGTTGAGATAAGAAGTATAAAATTAAAAGACGAAATAGGTAAGATAAGAAGATTAAGGATTTGTTCAGTATGGAGTAATTTTTCAAAATTTACTAAAATTCCTGGGGAAGGTTGTTTATGTAAAGATGAAAAGGGTTACATTGGTGTGCTTTTAACTGGAAAAAATGGTGCTTATATAAAAGTCGGTAAAAAATTTTTAATATCACAGAATTTAATTGTTCCATTTAATTCAATAAGTAAGACATCTTTAAAAAAACTTTTAAAAGGTTATAATATTGATTTTTTTGAAAATGGGGATGCAATTTATGGATTAGAAAAATGAAAAAAAAACAGATTATTACACCCGAAGAAATAATAAATAAAATGAGGGATTTTTGCTTTGAAAAGAAAATAAACATTTTTCTTGTTGGAGGATATTTAAGAGATAAATTTTTAAAAAAGAAAAGCAAAGATATTGATTTTGTGATGGAAGAAGATGCTTTAAAAATTGCAGAAGAGTTTTCAAAAAGATTCAATTTACCTGCACCAGTTTTTTATGGAAGGTTTGGAACAGCAATGATTGAAATAGAAAATATTAAACTTGAATTTGCAACAGCAAGGAAAGAAAGTTATTTTGAAAATTCAAGAAAACCAGTTGTTGAGAAATGTTCCATTTTTGAAGACCTTGCAAGAAGAGATTTTACTATAAATGCTATAGCACAAAATTTAATTACTGGAGAAATTCTTGACCCTTTTGAGGGAAGAAAAGATTTAAAAAATAAAATTATAAGAACCCCAGTAGAACCAGATAAAACATTTTTTGACGACCCTTTAAGAATTTTAAGAGGGATAAGATTCGCTACAAAATTTAAATTTAAAATTGATGAAAAAACATTAGAAGGGATGAAAAAAAACAAAGATAGGATAAAAATCGTTAGTGAGGAGAGAATTGCTGATGAGATAATGAAAATTCTTGAAAGTTCTACTCCTTCTATTGGATTTAAATTAATGGATGAAATTGGACTTCTTGAAATTATTCTTCCAGAAGTAGCAAATTTAAAAGAAAAAAGGACTGACCATCCATGTAAAGAACTTTTTCCCCATACTCTAAAAACTCTTGACAATATTTCTAAATACACAAAAAATGTATATTTGCGACTTGCTGCTTTGCTTCACGATATTGGAAAACCCTATACATTGGCGGTTGAAGATGGAAAAGTTAGTTTTCACAGGCATGAATTTGTAGGAGAAAAAATGGCTTATAATGTTTGTAGAAGGTTAAAAATTGGTGAACCAGAAATAAGATTTATTGGAAGGTTAATAAAATTTCATTTAAGACCTCATTTACTTGCAAAAGAAAATCCATCTGACAGTGCTTTAAGAAGATTTATAAAAGAAATTGGAAAGGATATCAAACCTCTTTTTATTCTTGCAAAAAGTGATTTAACAAGTAGAAATCCTTTGAAAATACAGGAAGCACTGGAACGTCTTGAACGATTGGAAACAAGAATTAAAGAAATTAATAAGAAGGATAAACTTTCTTCTTTTAAACTTGCTATAAATGGTTTTGATATAATGGAAATTTTAAAAATTACACCGGGCAAAAAAGTCGGAATAATTAAAGAATATCTTGAAAATCTTGTAATAGAGGGACAGTTGCCAAATAAAAAAAGAATTTTGCGCAGGTATTTAATTGAAAACGTAGAAAAACTTTTGAATTTAAACGAATAAAATGAGGATAGGTATTGATATTTCATCTATATTATCAAAGAGGAAGACAGGGATAGGCTGGTATACATATTATCTTATAAAAAATCTTATAGAGGTAGATAAAGAGAATGAATATGTATTATTTGGTTGCAGTATAGGTAATTATAGAGGGAAATTTAATTTAAAAGGTGATTTTAATGGAGAGAATTTGAATATTTCTGTGAAATTTTTGCCGAATAAATTAATGTCATCTCTTCATATATTTTTCCCTATAGAGTTTTTACATGGAAGATTTGATGTAATACATATAACACTTCATCCTTATTCTGTTTTAAATATATTTGGAAAACAGATAGTTACTGTTCATGATTTATGTCATCTTATCAATTCAAAATGGTTTCATCCAGTAGAAAGTTATCCATTTAAGATTGTTATTACCAAAACAGTTCAAAGGGTGGATAGAATAATAGCGGTTTCAGAATCTACAAAAAGGGATTTAATAGAGTATTTAGGAGTGAAGTCAGAGAAAGTAGAGGTTATTTATGAAGGGGTAGATGAGATTTTCAGAGTAGTAGAGGATAGGGAGAAGATAGAGGAAGTAAAGAGGAGATATGGAATAAGTAAGAGGTATATTTTAACAGTAGGGACGATAGAGCCAAAGAAGAATCATATCAGGTTATTAAATGTTTTCAAAAGGATAAGGGAGAAAAGAGAAGATTATCAACTTGTCATATGCGGGAAATACGGATGGAAGACAGAGAGATTTTTAGAAAGATTAAGTGGTTTACCGGATTTTATAAGAAAGGATATAATAATTACCGAATATGTTAGATATGAAGATTTACCTTTACTTTATAATGGTTGTGATATATTTATTTATCCGTCATTATATGAAGGATTTGGGTTACCTATAGTTGAGGCGATGAGGTGTGGTGTGCCTGTGATAGCATCAAATATTTCATCAATGCCGGAGGTAGCAGGAGATGGGGCTATACTTGTAAATCCGGAAGATGAGGAAGAGATAGGAAATGCGATAATAAGATTGATAGAGGATAGAGAGTTAAGGGAGGAATTA
>Ga0116165_1001198_pt1 | contig 20660 bp, 20 predicted proteins | sample AD_JPNMR1_MetaG_FD_89885 | JGI IMG/M metagenome (GOLD analysis project Ga0116165, IMG submission 89885) | Active sludge microbial communities of municipal wastewater-treating anaerobic digesters from Japan - AD_JPNMR1_MetaG | ecosystem: Engineered > Bioreactor > Anaerobic > Digestate | place...
CCCGGTTGATGCTGTACTTCCGGTTGATCTAAAGATTCCGGGAAAACCTCCGACACCAGATGCGATTATTGAGGGTCTCCTTACACTGATGCGGTCTGCAAAAAAGAGATAATCATTTGGAGAATCGCTTTTTCGGAACATCAGACTGTTTTCTTCCTCTTTTTGCCACAAGTCTGATCCGTCCGATCTGTGCACCATTCAGGACATTAATGACCTCTTTGACAGAGGATTCAGGAACATCAATATAGGTTGCCGTCTGTCCGATTCTTATGTTACCGATATCGTTCTGAATATTCTTCCCGCTGTTTCTGACAATCTGCAGGATATCCCTGACCAAAATTCCATCCTGTCGTCCGGCTGAAAGCCTGACCACTGCCTGTTCGCCGAGATATTTCTCAAGTTCGTCCTCTTTTTCTGTTGCAATTCCTGCTGCAATCATCAGAAGCGAGGTTGCAAGGGCGACGGGGTCAGCACCCGCTGCGAGTTTTTCCTCTATCATCGGACGGCAGAAGGAGAGATCCCCGGTTTTCATCAGTTCATCCGCATCGGCAAGGGTGGCTGTTGCCTTCTTTCCTCCTATCTCACGAAGGGTCGGGATGGGGAGGGGTTCTGGTTCAGCTCTCGTACTTCTTCTGACATCCCGAAGTCTGTATCGTTCGCGAGGACTGACAAAACTGATAGCCCGTCCGGTTCTTCCTGCCCGTGCAGTCCGTCCGATACGATGAACATAATACTCGTCATCCTGGGGGAAGTCAAAGTTACAGACCAGGTCTATCTCTTCAACATCAATCCCACGGGCTGCGACATCAGTAGCAATCAATATCTCAAGTTGTCCCTTCCTGAACGCATTCATGACTTTATCACGCTGCGTCTGAGCCATACCCCCGTGGAGCCCGTCAGCGAGGAACCCTTCAGCCTTCAGGGCACTTGCAACCGCGTCCACAGCGATCTGGGTGTTACAAAAGATAATGGTCCGCTGGGGCTGGTAGAATTCAAGGACCCTGATGAGTGTATCGGCTTTTGCCGGCTCCCTGACTTCAATATAATATTGTTCGATCTGGGGAACAGTCAGTTCCTGGTGGACCATCTTGACGTCGATGGGATCTTTCTGGAACCGACGTGAGATGTCGAGAATTTCCGGGGGGAACGTTGCCGAAAGGATGACTGTCTGGTGCTCTGCCGGAGTATGCGATAGTATTTCTTCAATATCATCTCGAAATCCCATATCAAGCATCTGGTCTGCTTCATCGAGCACCACTAACGAGACGGTATCAAGCCTGAGGGTGCCTCGTTTGATATGATCAATAACTCGCCCCGGTGTTCCGATAATAATCTGAACTCCTCGTGATAAGGCCTTAATCTGTCGTTCTATTGGCTGTCCGCCGTACACCGGAAGAATTGAGATGCCTTTTTTGTGCATCGAGAGTTTATTAAGTTCTGCTCCTACCTGCACGGCGAGTTCTCTGCTTGGACAGAGGACGAGGGTCTGTACATTTTTGTTTGTCGGCTGACAGAGTTCGATTGCGGGGATACCAAATGCAGCAGTCTTACCTGTTCCGGTATATGCCTGTCCTGCTACATCTTTTCCAGTGAGAATGAGGGGTATAACCTGTTGCTGTATAGGGGTTGGTTCTTCGTATCCGATATCACGAATGGCTTTCATGATTCCAGGTGAAAGCTGGAGTTCTGAAAAAGAAGGTATTTCCATCGCATATTCTGCGTCCCACGGACATATAAGGATGATGGTTTGATCCGGAAAATGACCTTGCAGAATTCAATTTTTCATTTTAAAATCCAGCCAGGTGACCTTGTCGCGGCTGATTATGCTGATGATCCACAGGTATTTATAATACCGTGATAAGCATTGCAACCACCCAGGGGATGATAAGATTATCATCTACAGGGCTCAGCAGTTCTACAAAGCCGGCAACAAGCGAGATGAGGATTGAATAGAGCGGGGGTGCAATGAGGGAGAGGAGGGCCATGGTAATAATTACTCCTCCTAAAAATCCTTCAAAGGTCTTATTTTTCCATATCCGGTGTTTTCCAAACCGGATGCCAAAGATGGTAGAAAAACTGTCAAGTACCGCAAGGACTGCAACAGATACCGCAGCAACTACCGGTGGAAAGAACATGAGGGTTACAAGAGCACTAAACACAAAGAAAAAAGCCCCTTTTCCGGGAAATTCTCCTTCACGCTCCATGTGATGAATAAGTGTGCTGATAACCGGGATGGTATGTCCTTTCATGCACAGATCAATGAGTATCAGACCGATGTACAGGGAAAAGCCGATGATCATTGCGGCATGATATGTTGGGACTATGAAGATTATACCTGCAACAAGAAGTCCGAATACCAGGTGGGATGTTTTGCGCAGGTACTCGTTCATGCGTACAGAGTGTCAGACAACCTGATAAGATGATCCCTTTCCGGGATTCCGGAAAGGAAAAAGGCTGGTGAAAAAAAATCGAGGATGATTACTCATCCTTGAATATGTTGATAAAGATGGAATCGGTTCCGGTTGCATCAAGCCGGGCACGTTCTGCCTTCTCCTCAACGAATGCATGGATTGGCGGAGTCATGTCAATACCCGGAGTATGCTTGAACTGCTTCTCAATCTCAACCTGTTGAGAGTGCATAAAGAGCGCGTTGCGGATGTCCATGGAACAGAGTTCCTCACACTGGCCACAGTTGATACATGAGTCAGAGATGTGTGCAAATCTGATCAGGTGGAACATGAAGCCTGGCGGGAGCTGACCTGGAGTGATATACCAGGGCTTCTTTGTTGAACACTCAACACAGTAGCAGATTGGACAATTCTCGACACAGGCGTAACACTTGATGCACCGTGAGGTCTCGTTCATCAGGAGTTTTAACCGATCCTTGCCCTTTCCAAGTGATGCAAAGTCTTTTGCACGCCACTCATCACCGAGTTTGAGCATGGCCTTCTCAACCTTGCTCCGCATCTCAATGCCTTTTGGATCAGCTGCTGCAACTTCTACAACTCCCTTTGCCTGGGCGTCGGAGAGGAGTTTTGCACCTTTCTCTGAGCATACCTCGACAAAGGTTGCCTTTCCTGCCTTGTCTCCGATGACTCCCCAGTTACCGCATGCAAGATCTGCCTGGCGGGGGATTTTCATCTTGCACCGGCGACAGTTGGAACGGCGTCCGTATCCTTCCTCTTCAAGTTCATCGATCTTGATACCCTTGTGTCCGCCTTCGTACTCGATGATGAACTGACCCTTGTCGATCTCTTCCTTATGAACGGTGTCAGGATCAACGCCGAACTTCTCAGCAATCATCTTCCGTGCACCGACCGGACTTACCGATCCACCACAGTTGACACCAATCATGACAATGTTGTCAAGGTTTACCTGGTTTCTCTTTGCAAGCTCGTAAAAGGCCATGACGTCACAACCTTTGCAGGTTACGGCGATCTTCATGTCCTTCGCACCATCAGCGTAATTCTTGAGGATCTTTGGAAGGAGGAGGGTTCCACAGTGGAGGGATCCTGCAGTGGATGCAACCTCTGCCGGGTCAGTGATGAATGCAGGTACTGCATCATAGATATCCTGACCCTTTTTTACTGCAAGTACTGCGTCTACAAATTTACTTTCGAGGGCATATTTCAGGAGTGCAGTAACTGCTCCACCGCATTCTCCCTTGTCGAGGATCTCTTTGTCCTTTGCCCATACATAGTTCATATCGCCTTTAGCTGCCATGTTCAGGCCCCCTGAATCTTCTCAACACGAACTGCACAAGCCTTGGACTCCGGAATCTTGGCGATTGGATCGAGGGCATTGATGGTCAGGACGTTTGCTGCACATTCAGCATAGTGGAATGGAATAAACATGACTCCCGGCTTAATATCATCGGTGACACGTGCTGTGATGGTGATCTCACCACGGCGGGTCTTTGCTTTTACCAGTTCTTTGTCTTTGATGCCAAGTTTTTTGGCGTCATCGGTATTGATCTCGATCCATCCGGTTGGCTCCTCACGCTCAAGGTCAACAGACCTGCGGGTCATGGTTCCGGTATGCCACTGCCAGATAGAACGGCCCGTTGTCAGGACGAACGGATATTCCTCATCAGGAACTTCCACCGGCCACTTGAATGGAATTGCCGTCATAAGACCCTTGCCATCTGGCATACCAAACTTCTCTATATGGAGGATCGGGGTCCCCGGGTGTTCCTTGGTCGGGCAGGGCCAGTGGAGTGCTTCAGGTTTGGAAAGGCGCTCATAGGTCATACCTGCGTAGGACGGGGTCAGCGATGCCATCTCATTGAATACTTCTTCAGAGGTCTTCCATGGGAACTGAGCGCCATATCCCATTTCTGCTGCGATGGATGCGATGATCTCCCAGTCTCCCTTTGCCTCTCCTGGTGGGTCCTGAGCCTTTCTCCACATCTGGACACGACGTTCGGTTGAGGTCTGGGTTCCATCCTTCTCTGCATAACAGGCAGCCGGAAGAACGACGTCTGCAAACTCGGCAGTCTCGTTCATGAAGATATCCTGGACAACGAGGAATTCAAGATTCTTGAGTGCATGTTCGACGTGGGTCAGGTCAGGGTCTGAGATCATCGGGTTTTCACCCATGATATACAGGCATTTGATCTCGCCTGGCTTTTCAGTCAGAACATTCATCAGGGTGGTGACTTCGTATCCGTTCTCACCTTTTGCAATGCCGTCTGGGAATTTCCAGGCATCTGCAAACTTCTTTTGTGCTGCCTCATCGATGACCTTCTGGTATCCTGTGTATACAACCGGCAGACAACCCATGTCACAGGCACCCTGCACATTGTTCTGTCCACGAAGGGCGTTTACACCGGTTCCAGGCCGTCCGAGGTTTCCGGTCAGCATCTGGAGGTTACCGACCGATTTGACGTTGTCAACACCGGTGGTGTGCTGGGTAATACCCATGGAATAGAGAATTGCAGTAGCTCCTGACTTTGCAATCCATTCTGCAGCGGTCTTGATATTTTCAACCGGTACTCCGGTTATTGATGAGACATTCTCAAGGCTGTAGTCATCCTTCATGACCTCTTTCTTGAGTTCCTCATATCCGTTGCAGCGTTTCTCGATGAATTCCTTGTTCTCCCACCCGTTTTTGATGATTTCCTGCATCAATCCATTAAACAGGGCAACATCAGTTCCTGATCTGAACTGGAGGTAGAGATCTGCCTGTTTTCCGGTCGGAGTCAGACGGGGGTCAGCATAAATAAACTTTGCACCCTTTGCCTTTGCCTGCATAACACGGCGACCGATGAGCGGGTGGCATTCAAATGTGTTTGAACCAATGATAAAGACACATTTTGATTCGGCAATATCACCGATTGAGTTTGTCATTGCACCGGATCCGAAGATGCTTGCAAGACCTGCAACCGTGGATGCATGGCACAGACGTGCACAGTGGTCTATGTGCTTTGTCTTGAGGACACCACGAGCAAACTTCATCATTGCATAGTTGTCTTCATTGGAGACACGGGCTGATGCAAGACAGGCGCACTCGTCTGGTTTGTATGATTTGAATTTTGAAGCAATGAGCTTGAGTGCCTCATCCCAGGTAGCTTCAACAAACGTACCATCTTTTTTAATCAGTGGCTTTGTAAGACGGTCTGGTGAATTTACAAATTCATGGGCATAGGTTCCCTTTGGACATACCTTTCCTTCGTTCACCGGAGAGCGGTGGTAGGGAGCAGTTCCCACAACCTTTCCGTCCTTTACCACGAGGTTAAAAGAACAGCCAGTACCGCAGTACGGGCATGTAGTCTGGACATACTTGAGATCCATTACAATTCCTCGGTAACAAAAGGTTCTGGATGAGGACTGATAAGTCTTATGAAAAAATTCTGAGATCTGGTGATTAGTGGTGGATATTCGATAGGGCATTATCTGATGCGATGAAACGATGACTTCGTTTGTAAAAATATTTTTGTTAACATCCTTTCTTAATTAAATATCTTAAAAAATTAATAGGAGTGTGATAAAAACAGAGCGCATCAGAACAGTTTACTTCTTCTTTCTGTTCTTATCACTGGAATTTGAGGTTTTGTTCTCTCCTTTCCCAGTCACACGGATATCAACACCATTGACAATCGGGTCACCATAGAAGACGTACCGTTTGATGACCTGTCCGTATACCTCTACGATGTCACCTTTCTTGATGTCACTTCTGGGATTGGTAAACATCTTAACTGTGGTAACACCGGTCCGGTCACCAATAATAAAGTGCGGACGATTTAATGATCTGAACCTGACCTCTTCAACAAGTCCCTCAATCTTTATCGGTTTTGAAACCATCGACTCATTAATCTCGCGTATCTTTACTTCCTTTGCTGATGTTTCATACATCGGAATAAGGTCTGCATATTGGCTTTGCGAGAGATAGGTCAGCCCCATCGGGATGAGAAGAAGACAGATAAGCGTTGGAATTCCCCAGATAAGCATGCTGGTATCCCCGGTGGAGAATACGTAGATACTGATCAGGATCAAAAAAAAAGCGAAAACAAAGACGTGCAGGATTGACGGTCGGATCTTTTTCGGAATAAACTGCATAAAAAAAGAAGGGTGTGTAATTACTCAAGTGCTTCGATCTCTTTCTTGAACGCAATCCAGTACAGAACACCGACAAAGAGCAGACCACCGACGATGTTGCCGATTGTGACAACAATGATGTTGTTCGTCCACATGGTTACCCAATTCAGCGTCGCAAGTTTATCTGCAGTAATCGTTGCGACCTGTTCTGCATTCAGGTATCCTGCGGTCATGATAGCGGCAGGGATGAAGTACATATTGGCAACACAGTGTTCAAATCCGGTTGAGACGAAAGCCATGATCGGGAACCAGATTCCGAAGAATTTACCAACTGCATCATCTGCACAGATACCGAGCAGAATAGCGAGGTTAACGAGCCAGTTACATCCGATACCCTTCAGGAATGCAGCCCACATGCCGGCCATTCCAACATAACTGACCTTGGCAATACCGATATTGACTGCCCGTAATCCAAAGGCATTTACGGTTGCAACACCGGCAGCGTTCCATGCCACAAATGGTCCGTTTGCCATGATGTATGCATAGAAGATTGAACCGATAAGGTTACCAATATAAACCCATATCCAGAGGTTCAGCACTTTTGCCCAGCTGACCTTATGAACAAATGCTGCGAGTGGTGCAAGCATGGCGTCTCCGGTAAAGAGTTCTGCACCGGTAAGGACAGTGATAATAAGCCCGACAGGGAACACTGCTCCCAGAATGAGCTGTCCAAAACCTGCTCCAAGGTTATCAGCAACTGCTGTGGAACAGACGGTGGCGAGGGCACCTCCCATTGCGATATATGCCCCGGACATGAATCCACGAATGATCATGTTCCACCATTCCAGACCGGTTTTATACTTTCCAGCGCCCGCTCCCTTGGCGATTATTTGTACGGGTGGATGAAATACCATAGTTAGTTACACCTTCACAGAGTCTGCCTGATTCAAGGCCACACAACACGCCTTGCAGGCTTAAACATTAAGTATTTTGTGATAGTATTAAACACTTTTGAAAATAATCCCGGCCTGCAATGCCCTAATTATTAAAAATTGTCCGCGGAAATGAGATTTCAAGAGTATCGTACATGAAGTGACTCCCTTCATCGGTGATTGCTGTATGAGCAGCCGGGTTCTATTTCACATAGTTCATCATCCATGCCGTCACAGGATAATAGTGATGGATATTGCCAATATTTTTCCTGTAAAGAACCTGAATGTGGTTCAAAAGGTTTTATGCGTTCTCTCACTTCTCCTTCCCTGGGCGGGAATCGGGGTTTCTTTTATCCTGTATTCTATGGGTATTATCGAAAATGAAGGGGGTTTTATCTGGGGATCTGTTTTTGGTTCATGTGTGCTGGCATCACTTGCGCTTCTCTTTGAAAAAAAGGACATCGTTGCCATAATGACTCCTGTTTATGCTTTAATCATCTTTTTCAGCATGGAAATTCCCTGGACCCTGTTTCTGCAGTTCTTATACGCATGTACGCTGACCGTTCTGCTCTGGCGACTCCTTACCCGGTTTGGTAAACCGACTACCCGGCAGCATGCTTAACCAGTGGGCAGGATGAAAACCCTACCCGTACTATACTATCCATACGATGCGTCGACAACCGTTCATATCGCCAATTATTGCTGATCTCGTCTATCAGGCGGTTACCGGAGTCTCGGGTGTTCAGTTTACCGACCCTTTACCGTGCCCGAACTGCTCTGGGATGGTGGTCAGCCATGATATGAAACAGCGACGGTTTTCAACGGTCTATTCGCATGAAGGAGAGAAGCATATTTACGTCTATGTCAAGCGCTTTCATTGCCGGGACTGTGGTCAGCTCTGTTATGACAAATCACCATCTTATGAAAAGAGCAGGTTTGGATCACCAATAGTTGATCTCTGTCTCTCCCTCTCACAGGATCATACCTTTTCCCATGCTGCAGTTCTCATGAACCGGATGGGTATCGTCATAAACCGGGGGACGGTGAGAAAAACGGTTCAGTCACATTCGCATACGGTGCAGGCAACCGATCTCTTCGGTATGAAACTTCCGGATTCGTTGCTGGCCTTATCGACGCTTGTCACAACTGCGGATCCAACCGTTCCATTACGAGGATGTGATGTCCTTTCAGCATGCATGATAGATCCGGAATAGCTGCAAACCTCCTGTTGGCAGATCGAATTCACAACCATTATTGGTCTGCCTGATGACCTTTTTGTGAGGAACCGTAATGGAACTGAACGGTGTACCAATTGATAACACATTTGCTGAAGGATTTCCAATATGGGTTTCACGGGTAATTATTACCGGAGTTACCCGCGAATGGGCCATGACGGCAGCAATGGAGGCAACAGGCTTTGCAACCTCTGCAATCGGCTGTCCCTGTGAGGCAGGTATTGAAGGATTTGTCAGTGCAGATGAGACTCCTGACGGACGTCCAGGTGTCTCCATTCTGATCTGTGCATCCAAGAAGAAAGTGCCGGAGCAGGTCATGGAACGTATTGCAGAATGTGTCCTTACCGCTGCCACTACATCTGTCTTCAATGGCATGCCAGATGCTGAAGAGAAGTTTGATATTAAGATTCACTTCTTTGGAGACAAGTTCGAATCCAAGGTCGAGGTCGGAGGACGGCAGTGCTGGAAGATCCCGATCATGGAAGGGGACTATGTCGGAGAAGAAGTCTTTGGTATGGTCAAGGGTGTTGCCGGTGGCAACTTCTTTGTTATGGCAGATAACCAGATGACTGCTCTTATGGGTGCAAAAGCAGCTGCTGATGCAATTTTTGAAGTAAAAGGGACCATTACCAGTTTTGCCGGGGGGATTGTTGCTTCAGGATCCAAGGTTGGTGCAAAGAATTACAAGTTCCCGATTCCAGCAACAACCAATGAGCAGTACTGCCCGTCAATCCGTGAAAAAGTTCCGGATACCAAGGTTCCGGAGGGTGTCAGATCCATTTATGAGATTGTCATCAATGGTGTTGACGAAGCATCAGTCAAGAAGGCAATGGCAGCAGGAATAAAGGCTGCAGTAAAAGTGCCGGGTGTTTCATTTATCAGTGCCGGGAACTATGAAGGAAAGCTTGGTCCGTACCAGTTTAAACTGGCCGAACTCTTCTAAATTTTTTCAATACCAATCTGATATAGATCAATCGGTTTTTAACTATTGTAGGGTAATATCTATTACCCAAGGAGGGTATTTCATGAAGCTGGAAGAATACAAAAAGATTTTACTTGCAGCAATCGACAAAGAGGTCGACTCATACGCATTTTACATCTCACTCTCTGAAAAAGTAAAAGATCCGGCACTTAAAACAACCTTTAAAGAATTAGCCCAGGAAGAGACATATCACCGCAAGACGCTCCAGGAATATCTGAGTGGTGCTAAAAAGGAACTGAAATTCGATGAGGTTAAGGATTATCACATTTCTGATACCATCGAAAAACCCAAACCATCCATGGATTTAAAACCCCTCGAAGGACTTCAGGTTGCAATCAAGCGTGAAGAAGAAGCAATGCAGATGTATGAGCAGTTTGCTGCTGCCAGCACCGATGCAGACCAGAAGAAGACGTTTGAAGAGCTTGCAAAGATGGAGCGCGGACACAAGGCCCGTCTTGAAGATATCTATACGAACAGCGCCTTTTCAGAGGCCTGGTAAATTTTTAAATCAATCCTTTTTTCACGTTCTGCTCCTGTCTTCTCAACCGGTGAGGTAAAGCAGTAGGAACACGATAATATTTCCGGGATAGTGGTGAATGAAGGCGACCAAGGCATCAGTCTGGGACTTATATAACGGGGCAAAACAATATAAAGTCCCTCTTTTTCAGCGCCCGTATGTATGGTCACGGCAGCAGTGGGAGCAGCTATGGGCAGATATTCAGGAACAATATTCCATCAGGCTCGGGAATGACAGTGCATCCTCTGCCCGGTTTCTTGGTTCTATCGTGGTGGTCAGAGAGTATGCAAAAAACCTTGACAAATATGTTATCATTGACGGACAGCAGCGGATTACCACTATTAGTATTATTCTTGCGGTCATCAGGGCATTTGCACGTGAGAAGGGGCTTGTCGAGCTCTATGATCAGATCACCGGCTTTTTAAAGAACGTCCCTAAGAGCGGGGAAGGGCAGTATGTTGTGATCCCGACACGAGTGGATAAAAAGGCACTTTTTCACATCTTTGACGAGGATTATGTCTTTGACCAGGATTCCCCGATAGTTGAATGTTTTGATTATTTCTGGTGGCAGCTGGATCGGTTCTCCGGATTGGATCTGAATACCCTGCAACAGGTCATCACCGAAGATCTCTGCGTTGTATATATTGAGCTTGATGAGGGCGAAAACCCAAACCAGGTATTTGAGGCATTAAATTATCGTGGCGTTCCGCTTGAGGAGTCAGATCTAATCAGAAATTTTTTCTTTGCACATCTTGAAAGTCAGGAAATCGCCGAGGCTCAGTATGATCAGTTCTGGAAGCCGATGGAAGAGCGGCTGAATAACGATCAGGCTCTCATCTCTTCATTTATCCGTCACTTTTGTATGAAGGAGGGGCGGATTATCCGTCATGGGGAGATATTTGAAAGGATTCGCAGAAGGTATCAGCATGCATCATCTGATGATGTCCGTCTCCTCCTTCGGGATATGGGCCGTTTTTCCGAATATTACCGGCAGATACTCTTCCCTGAACAGGATGAGGGAGAGAGCCTGACCAAAAAGGAGATCAAGAAATCCCTGTCACGCATCAGGAGAATTGGCAAAGACACCCCTGCACCATTCCTCATGCTTCTGCTTGCTGCAAATGACCGGTTAAGACGTCCTGATGCCCCGCTGTCAGATGAAGAGCTGCTTGAAATTCTCTCCTGCATTGAAAGTTACCTGATACGCCGTATGGTCTGTCAGCGGCCGGTTTATGGGTATGAAGAAGTGTTTGAGATCCTCTGTCGTGGTGCCTCCGAGGGGTCAGGGTACCTCACTGCTGAGGAGACCAGATCATTTATTGCCTCACTTCAGGCTCCTTTTGATATGCCTGATGATGATGAGTTTACGGATCATCTCCGGTACAGTGATCTCTATCACCCAGGTTCAGATAATGAACTGGCATATGTCATCCTCGAAAGGCTTGAGGAGTATTTTTCAAGTCAGCCACGTGGCTCCGATCCTGCGGCTTCATATGCGTTATTCGAAGACGAGGCTGAAAGCAGGATGATCGATCACATCATGCCTGAATCGCTCTCTGACAAATGGATAGAGCATCTTGGATCAGACTGGTCCCAGGTTCATGCAGATTATGTTCACCGGTTAGGAAATCTGACGATCACGCAGGAGAATCCTGCGATTACAAATGCAGATTTTGAGGTCAAGAAGGCTTGGTATGCTCTTGATAATCTGATGATTAACGCTGGTATGAAGAATATCAGGTTCTGGAGACGGTATCAGATAGATCAGCGTTCTGGTGTTCTGGCTGCGTTTTGTGTAAAGATATGGGCACGATGTGAGGCCGGCGAGCCAGAGAAAACGAAGCCTGCTGTTTCTGCAGGTACCTGTATGCGGCAGGGTGAAATACCCAAAATGGCACGACCGGCAGTCCTCACCATCGCTGGTTCAACATATGAAGTCAAATACTGGTACCAGGTTCTGGAACACACCGTAAAAACTGTTTATGAGAAAGAGCCACAGAAGTTTGACCGTATTGTCCGCGAGTATCCCGGCTATTTCTCTGATGATCCCTCACGGTATAAATCACGGATCGGTTCATATTCATACAAATCACGGTTTGGGAGGTATCAGATCAGGGATATGTGTCTGAATATTGTCCGTCTGGTCGGGTGGAATGAAGAGGTCTGGTGCCTGACCTGTGAATGAAAATTGAGATTGTTTGATGAAATTTTCATGACTGCTGTTCATTCATCTCGGGTAAGATCTGCGCTTTTCATCAGATCATGGAAGAGACCTGGACCCCGTGTATGGGGTAAAGGAATTGACACGTGTGTATTGATCCGTCTTTTATAAGAATTACATGACTTCCACGGTGACGTTCCAACTGTTTCCCCGCCCTGGTAAATGCAATGACGGCTGCTTTGCTACTCACAACCGGTACTGGAAGCATGCATTGGAATGTCAATATGGGTTAACTGAATCGTAAGAGGTAGTCCCTGTTCTCTTCTTACATCAACACATAACTCAATATTTTTTTGGATATTCCAAAGAGTATATTCTTCTATCCTTCAAAGGTAGGTATTGCTCCTGCCGTACCCATGACTGGTGTATACTTTCACTTTGGGCGGGATTCTGATTCATTTTGCTGTGGTCCGGTACCCATGAAATAAATAAGGAACACTTATACCTGTTGGTGCACCATGTTTGTTGACGAAATTTTCGCCAACAAAGATCTCCCCGATACGTCTGGAGCACGGAATGTCTGATATATCAGATCCATATATAATCCATTACCCCTGGATTTGCGCAGTGAGCGATGATACAGCAGGCCAGGTCGAGCTCATCGAATGCTTTGACTGTATTGGCGGTGCCATGTGGGTGAAAAAACATTATGCACAGTCACCCCTTGTCACTGATGTAAGAACGGTCGGGTCTATGAACCGATTTCTTCTTCGCACCGGAGAGGTTGACCTTGCTCTGGAAGGTTCCCGATTTCCGGCCGGTATATCTAAAGTTGCAATCAATGGGGACGAGATAGCTATCTCCTATATTGGAATGGGCGGGGGTGGAGTAGGTGCTACCATCTGTAGGGCAAGCGCAGAGGGAGTGCTTCGATCCGTATATGACGAATCTGGCGGGGGAAAGATCGCCGGGTCAACCATCGTCCTTCCGAGAAAGAGCCGGGTTCTTATCGGTGTTGATGATACGGACACACCAGAGGAAGGGGCAACCTGGACCCTGGTACATAACATTTCACGGGTAGTTGCAAATGAAAAACACCGGTACCTCTCTCATACAATCGTCCAGCTCTTTCCGGTTCCCTTCAGAACAAAGAACTGTGTGGGTGTGGTCGCCGAGTTTGCAAGCAGCGACCCGGAGGATCTGGCAGAACGGTTTGCAGAACTTCTGAAGAGATACACACTCTCTGAAGAGACCGGGATGGCTGTTTTTACCGGCTTTTCTCCGGAGCGTCTGCTTGAGTTTGGATGGCGGACAAAATCGGGACAGGTATCCGTGGCCGATGCGAGGGCTCTTGCAGGTGCCGATCTGAAAATTTGGATAAACGGCCGGGGCATCACCGGGGCAATAGCTGCTATCCCCTTTTACACCCGGTATGATGAGGGACTTACTCTATGTGGCCAGAGCTGAAATCCCGGCTGCTCAATGCAGGTACTGCATATCTGACGGGAGTTTCAGCAGATGATTATATCGCACGATCACGTGCCGGGCCGGGAGCCGGAAAAGAGGGCTCAGTATTCTTCTCTCTCGATGGCAGGCGGGTCAGACTTGCCCTTTCTGATAAAAGCCGGGTTGAATTATGCCATTTTGGGGATGGAAAGGTAGTACTTCGGTTTGAAGGAGAAGAATACTGCGGGGTGCTTGAAAAACCAGGTCTTCATTGTCCACGACAGGCATACCTGACCATAACCGGGTCATGTATCTTCCAGTGCCGGTACTGTACGGTATGGAAAAATCCTGGACCGCGGCGGAGCATCGAAGAGATAGATGCTATGGTGGCATCAGTGTATCCTGACATCGACGCAATATCTCTGACATCCGGCATCATGACTGATATTCATGAAGAAGAGACGTACACAATTGAGGTTGTCAGAAGGCTTTTGAAGTACCATCTGCCAATCGGAGTCTCGATCTATCCTGACCCGCATACACCCTTCAGGCTTAAGGATGCTAGAGTATCGGAGGTGAAATTTAACCTTGAGACAGCAACAGATGAGCTTTTTTCAGTTATGTGTCCTGGCCTGTGCAGGGAAGATGCTCTTGTCGCCCTCCGTGCCGCAGTTCCACTCTTTGGCAGAAATCATGTCTTTTCTAACATCATCCTCGGGCTTGGTGAGACTGATGAAGAGATGACAGCCTGTATTGAACAGCTCTGTCAGGATGGGATCATACCGGTCATACGACCACTGACACCAGGGGGCGATCTGCATGATTTTCAACCCCCGCAGCCATCCCGAATCCTTGCCATAGCCCGGATACAGAGGAGCATTCTTCAAAAATATGGATTAGATCCCTCACAGGCTCTGACGATGTGCCCGGCATGTACCGGGTGTGATCTGATTTTCGGGAGGGATCTATGAGTTCAGGTCTTGGCAAGGCAATTCTCTCGTACGCCGACACTATCTATGCAGTCCCTGGCTTTCCGGTTACATCCCTCATCGAAGAGACTGGTGCAGAATTGGTCATTAATGAGAAGGTTGCCCTGGAATATGCACTCGGAGATTCACTTTCCAACAGACGATCCTGTGTGATCGTCAAACATGTGGGGATGAATGTCCTTGCCGATCCCCTTGTCCATGCAACATTCCAGGGTCTGAAGGCCGGCGTTGTCATCGTTGCTGGTGATGATCCGATTGCATCCGGGACTCAGACGGTGCAGGATTCCCGGCTTTATGGCCCTATTGCCCTGTGTCCGGTCATTGATATCTCTAATTCGGATCCGGTCGGACAGGCTTTTTTTGCATCAGAAAAATTTTCACGGGTTTCACTTCTCCGGTTTGTTCCTGATGACCTGAAACGAGCGTTGGACGGATATTCGGCATCCTTTCATCATACCATGTCTGGTACCCTTGCCGACCCGGATCTGACCATGTATGGCCGGGCAGTCCGTGCTTATGCAGCAGAAGCGGAGATGAGAGATGCCGGGTATCTTTCCGTTCCGGTCGCACCCCTCTTTTATGATCAGAGTCCGGTATCCCGCCGTGAACGGGGCTCATCACGAATGTTCTGTCCCGGCTGCCCGTTTAGGTTTGTCTTTGATATGCTGCAGGAGAAAGGGATACGGGTTATCAGCGATACCGGCTGCAGTCTCCTCTCCATGATCCCGCCGTACACCTGTGGAATTGCCAATTATGGGATGGGATCATCGGTTGCGGTTGCTGCCCGTTCAACACGGGTTGCCCTGACCGGTGATTATGCTCTGCTTCATTCCGGGATACAGGCTCTCATAGACCTCCATGCAAAAGGTAGACCACTTCTGTGTATTGTCTTACAGAACTGGTGCATGGGAACGACAGGCCGTCAGCCGGTCCCTGATATCTGTGCATATCTGGGATTTGCCAATCCGATTGTATGTAATGCCAGTGAACATGAGAAAATTTCAGGACTTATGGTCCCTGATACCACTTTGCGGGTGCTTGTCATTCAGGGAGTATGTCCGGAGGAACGATAGACATGAAACCATGGCACATTGAAATTTGTGATGTAACTCTTCGGGACGGGGAACAGACACCTGGTGTTTCGTTCACACCCGAAGAGAAGAAGGATATCGCAACCCGGCTTGATGCGATCGGTATTGAGGTGATTGAAGCTGGTTTTCCCATCGTATCTGTTCATGAAAAGGAGATGATTCGGGATATCTCCCGGCTTGGTCTCTCGGCAAAGATCTGTGGTCTCTCGCGGGCGTGCAGGGAGGATGTTGATGCTGCCCTTGATGCAGAAGTCGACATGATAGGGCTCTTTATCGCTCCGTCAGATCTTCACCTGAAGTATAAGCATAAAAAACCCCGCGAGGTCGTTGTCGCCAATGCCCTTGAACAACTTGATTATGCCGTGGATCATGGTCTTATCGTCCGGTTTGGTGCTGAAGATGCTTCAAGAACCGATCCGGACATTCTTGTTGATATATACCGGCAGGCAGCAGACCATAAGGCAACGTATGTCACATACGCGGATACCACCGGGTGTCTGACACCACTTGAGCTTGCAAGGATCATGAAGGATCTGGTCCCCCGGACCCCGATCCCGATTGCAATTCATGCCCACAATGATCTTGGCTGTGCAACAGCAAATACCCTTATAGCCGCTGAACTCGGAGTTTTTCAGCTTCATACCACGGTGAATGGTTTAGGAGAGCGGGCCGGGAATGCACGACTTGAGGAGGTACTGGTCTCCCTCGTGCTCAAAGGCGGGGTAACACGGTATGATCTCACACAGATTCCGGCACTTTCAGAACGGGTTCAACAGTATACCGGGATTTATATGCCTGCTACAAAACCGGTTGTCGGTGCAAATGCGTTTGCCCATGAGAGTGGGATTCATATCGCTGCCATCCTTGAAAATCCCAGTACCTATGAGTTCATTCCACCAGAACTCCTTGGACTTGAACGCAGGTTTATTTTAGGGAAACATACCGGAAAACGGGCCCTTATGCACATCCTGACAACATTCGGGTATCATATCACCGATGAGCAGGTCATGCAGGTTCTTGAGATGATAAAAGATCGAAGTGAGGATAAATGCAGTATCAATCAGCAGGTGCTTGCGGAGATCATCTCCCATGTCACCGGGGAGGATGTAATTCATGGTGACACTGTCAGAGAAGATTCTGGGTGCCCAGGCAGGCACGTATATTGACCGGATTGTTGATAAGGCATTCTGTCATGATGGAACCGGTATTCAGGCGAAGATTATTTATGATGCTATGGGAGCCCCGGGCATCAGAAAACCGGACGCAATTTATATCATTTATGATCATATCGCCCCGGCAAACAATTCACAAACCGCTGAGCTTCAGGCTGAGCTTCGGACACTTGCCCGGATATATCAGGTCAGGTTTTGGGATATCGGCTCTGGTATCTGCCATCAGGTCATGGCTGAAGGGCAGGTACAACCCGGAGAGGTTGTCATTGGTGCAGACTCTCATTCATGTACGCTGGGGGCACTTGGAGCATTTGCAACCGGTGTTGGGGCAAGTGACATGGCCGGGATATGGGTCTCAGGTGAGACCTGGCTTCGGGTTCCGGATTCTATCGGCATTCACCTGTCAGGAACGCTGAATACCGGTGTTGAGTGGAAGGATGCTGCACTCTCCTATGTGGCCGGACTCGGGATGGACGGGGCAACGTATGCGGCCCTTGAGTTTACCGGTGAATCTGCCGCATCGGTTCCCATGGAAGGACGGCTGACCTTATGCAATATGGCTGTTGAGGCGGGGGCCAAGACCGGACTCTTTTATGCAGACAAAGAAACAGAGCGATATCTGGCAGAATTTTCAGTTCCCTGCACGGTTCAGGAACCTGACAATCCAACCTATGTACAGGAGTACGATATCGAACTCGCTGATCTTGAACCGGTTTGTGCGGTTCCGCATCGGGTAGATACCATTCGGCCGGTGTCAGATCTTGCCGGAACCCATCTTGATCAGGTCTTTATCGGGACGTGCACAAACGGGAGGTTTGAGGATCTTGCACGTGCTGCCCGGATACTGAAAGGTCACCGTGTTCAGGTCAGGACTATTGTTGTTCCGGCATCAGAACGTGACTATCTGCAGGCGATCACCTCGGGGGTTGCTGCTGATCTGGTGCAGGCGGGATGCACTATCGGTCCGCCCGGATGCGGTCCGTGTCTTGGTGCCCATATGGGTGTGCTGGGTGAGGGTGAAGTGGCTCTTTCAACAGCAAACCGAAATTTTAAGAACCGGATGGGGGTTGGAGCGTCGTACTATCTCTGCTCACCTGCAACTGCAGCAGCAAGTGCCCTGCATGGTGAGATTACAGATCCCAGGGAGGTCATATGACTGCATTAAAGGGGTCAGGCCCGGCAGTCTGTATTGGTGATGATATTGACACCGATCTTATCATAGCCGGGCGGTATCTCCGGACAAAAGACTGGAAGATCTGGGCAGAGCATATCTTTGAGGATCTGGATCCCGGCCTGGCCGGCCGCCTTCCTGGTGCGGTACTCGTCGCCGGGAAGAATATGGGATGTGGCTCGTCACGGGAACAGGCTGCCCGTGCTCTTCAGGTAGCAGGTGTTCGTGCGGTTATAGCCCCGTCATTTGCCCGGATATTCTTCCGCAACTGTATCAACGTTGGTCTTCCTGCACTGGAGTGCGACATAACCGGATGCACGGATGGCATGATCATATCCTTTGACTGTATCGGGGGGTGGGTTGAGGTAGATGGGAAACGGCATATCTTTCGCCCGCTCTCTCCCAGGATGCAGGAGATTCTTGAAAGTGGCGGCATGATTGAGTACTGGAAACGGAGACTTCTGAGATGATCTTTCCTCCCCACTGTAAATGTGTCGGGTATGCAGGGAACAAACCGGTTGGTGACCGGGTTTATTTCCTCTCAGAATATCTCATCCATGAGGTTCCCGGGGGGTATGAGATCCTGGCGGTAGAACCGGCAGAAGGACCAGGTCTGATGCGGGATATCAAATCCGTGACCCATATCGCAGGTCCTGATGAGGTATACCGTTATCCTGAACCGGTTGTTTTGCATAACCGCGGGGACCTGATTCAGAAAGCACTGGAAACACAGAAACGGTGCACCATTTTTACCGGGATTGATGAGCACATGATCTTTATCTGTGATCCGGACCCGGCGTCCCTGCTTACGGTTCATGTCTATGATGTGACACCTCCCCGCCCCCATCTTGCCGGAACCCTTGAGGTTCTTGAAAAAGCCGGGATATTTGGTGAACTGGAGATCAGGTTCTGTTATCACATTAAGGATATCAGGGAGACGAAGGCCGATGCATATCCCTGCAAGGCGGGGGGGTTTTCACGGACGATTGATTCAGACCGGCTTTTGGGTGACGAACAGGTTGCCGGGTGCATGACGGCCCGGCAGGTTTTACGGGATTGTTATGGGCATGATTTCCCCCTGATTGATATTTGTCCTGCAAATGCCGTGAGTGAAGAGCCGTTTATTGCACGATGCTGCCGTGCAGAACGGAGCGGCGTACAGATGTTGAATGGGAAGAAGGGTGTGGTGGTTCACTGGGGTGCATCACCCAAGCAGATCACCGATGCCCTGTATGCATGTGTTCAGGAATGGAGGAACAGATGAAGCGGGTGGTTGTGGCTCCTGGTGATGGTATCGGTCCTGAGGTAATTCCTTCTGCATTAGAGGTGCTTCGGTATTATCATCCTGACTGGGAGTATATGCCGGTGTATCTTGGATATGAGTGCTGGAAACGGACCGGGGATGCATTGTCCCAAAAAACACTTGAGACTCTTAAAAATGCGGACCTGATATTATTTGGTGCCATAACAACACCACCTGATCCGAAATACCACAGTGTCGTGCTGCGGATACGAAAGGAGCTTGACCTGTATGCAAATCTTCGGCCGGTATTTGGTGATGGATTTGACATTTTGATTGTGCGTGAGAATACCGAAGGTCTGTACTCGGGAATAGAATGGCAGGAGAAGGATCGTGCCTGTACCCTCCGCGTGGTCAGTGAAGCAGGGACAAGGCGGATTGCAAAGTTTGCCAGCGCCTGTGCCAAGCGGAGAAGAAGGCATCTGACGATTGGGAACAAAGCCAATGTCCTCAAATCAGATGTTTATTTCCTTGAAATATGCATGGAAGAGGCTGAGAAGGCCGGCATATCCATTGATAAAAAGTATATAGACGCACTTGTACTTGATGTCCTGCAGCACCCTGGCCGGTATGATGTTATTGTAACAACAAATATCTTCGGGGATATCCTCTCTGATGCAGCCGCGTTTCTCGAGGGTGGTCTTGGTATGCTTCCCAGCGCGAATATCGGACGACATCAGGCACTCTTTGAACCGGTTCATGGCAGTGCCCCGGATATTGCCGGAAAGGGCATTGCAAATCCGATTGCAGCCATCAGGTGCGTATCCCTGCTCATGAAGTATGTGGGTGAAAAACCGTATGCCCTTGAGATAGAGCGGGCAATTCAAAAGACCATCGCAGATGGGGTAAAAACTCCGGATCTTGGAGGGACTGCAACAACGGAGGAGGTTGGAAAGGCTGTTTTACAGAACCTTATCAAGGCAAAAAAGGAAGAGGTACCAGATCTATAAAACCTTTATTCTGGTTTCTCATACCAGCCGGTTTATCTCATGAAAGAGCCTTGAAAACCGTTCTATTGTCTCATCATCCAGGTTCTGGGGGGATTCGCAAATCCGGTCAGAGAGCAGTTCTGCAACCCGCCACCGTTCAAAATGTTCTCCCTGTCTTCTTTCGACCAGGTCAGCGATC
>Ga0116165_1001219_pt1 | contig 20394 bp, 17 predicted proteins | sample AD_JPNMR1_MetaG_FD_89885 | JGI IMG/M metagenome (GOLD analysis project Ga0116165, IMG submission 89885) | Active sludge microbial communities of municipal wastewater-treating anaerobic digesters from Japan - AD_JPNMR1_MetaG | ecosystem: Engineered > Bioreactor > Anaerobic > Digestate | place...
AGCGAAATTCATACTGTGCTGGAAAATGTAACCCTGATTGCCCAGCGGCAGGGATTAACCCCGAAGGCGATTCGCACCCTCAAAAACCGCCAGAACCGCGGCTATATCGAGCAGCCGCTGTCGATGGAACTGCACGGCAATTTCAACTCGTACTATGCGTTTCTTCTGGAACTTGAGAAACTGGACCGCATTACCAAGATTCGCGAGCTGACGCTTAAGAAAAGCAAACAGGAAGGTCAGACAGAAGCGACATTTGTGATGAGCATTTTCTTCCAGAGTGCGGCCTGAACCCTTTACTGTACAGTCAAGGAGAATCGTTATGTTAAATTACCTCAAAGACGGAAGTCAGTCGCCGGTTCTGGAGCAGGCCCAGCAGGCGGCGCAAAGCCCGGATACAGCCAGCCGGCCTGCGGACTATCTGACAGTTTCCGGTCACGGCAGAAAAGTGCGGCAGAGCACAATACTGCTGATAGCAGTCTTTGCAGTCGGGGCATTGGCCGTTTGGTTTATGATTAAAAAAACAGCCCCTGCCTCGGCCGAAGCCGCTGCCAGTCAGGACCAAACCCAGCTTGATGCTGCTTTAGCCCAGCTGAATGCGATGCAGAGCGAAGTGAATTCACAGATGAATTCGGTGGTTGGGCGGTTTTACCAGTTTTCCAACATTGATCAGGTTGGTGTGGATGAGCTGAAAAAGAATCCCTTCCGGCGAGAACTGGATTTTGCGGCTGATGCGCCCGATTCCGATGCGTTGTATGCTCAGCAGCAGATGCGCCTGCGCGAGGAAGCCAACCGTCTCCAGATGGGTCTGGAACTGTGGAGCATTACCGCAACTCCCAAAGGAATGTGCTGTATGATTAATGATAAGGTGCTGTATGTCGGCGACACCTTTCGTGAGATGACCGTCAAATCCATAGAGAACAAGACAGTTCTGCTGGATTATAAAGGCGTGCCTATTTTATTGAAGATGGAACAATGAAGCGTATTTTTGGAAAAAAAGTGCAGCCGCAAGCTGCGGCTCTGCTGGAGCTGGATTCCGGACAGACTGATTTGGCGCCGGGCTTGCAGAATTTGTACAGCCCGCAGATAACGACCCAAACCCGTCTGCGGGATATTGCCGATATTCTGGCAGAAGATGAGATTCTGACGCTGGGTGCGCTGGATCAGATTCGTCAAGACCAGCAGGCCGGCGGCGAACTGGAGAAACTGCTGGCAGAGCGCGGCATTACCGCCGAGCAAATCTTAGCTGCGAAAGCTAAACTGCACGGTTATGCCTTTGAGCGGATTGCACCGCAGGATGTGGACAAAAAGGCGTTTGAACTGCTGGAAATCAGTGCCATCCGAAGTCAGCAGATTATGCCGGTCCGCTTCCGAGAAGACGGAACATTGGTAGTGGCAACAACCCAGCCGTCCAATGTTTTCGCGATCGATGATGTCAAAAGGCAGACGGGTAAATCGGTAGATGTGGTAGTGTGTCCGGCCGAAGATATCGAGGCTGTCTGCAGCGAATTCGACGAGAGCAAATTTGACTGCAGCGTCGAGGAATTCGCGATGGAAGATATCGAGCTGGTGCAGGATACCGAAGAAGAAGTTGAGGACCTCGAAAAGAGTGCCGGCCAGTCGCCGGTTATCAAGTTTGTGAATTTTCTGCTGAGCAATGCTCTGCACGAAGGAGCCAGTGATATCCATATCGAACCCAAAGAGAAATACACCAAGATACGCTACCGCATTGACGGTATTCTGTTTGATATCAAACAGGCTCCGTCGCGCATGCATCCTGCAATTGTCTCGCGTTTGAAAATTATGGCCAATCTGGATATCTCCGAGCGCCGGGTGCCGCAGGATGGCAAGATTGCTGTGATTATGGGCGGCCGCGGAGTAGACTTGCGCGTGTCCGTGCTGCCGACATGCCATGGCGAAAAAGTTGTGATTCGTCTGCTGGACAGCAAAAGCATCATGATTAGTCTGGAAAAGTCGGGGATGCAGCCCCGCATCCTAAAAGCGTTTCAGGAACAGATTGCTCTACCGCATGGCATCCTGCTGGTTACTGGTCCCACCGGTTCGGGCAAAAGCACCACCCTGTATTCAGCACTGGCCCAGATGGACAGTGACCGGCTGAATGTGTCCACGGTCGAAGATCCGGTAGAGTATAATCTTGAATTCTGCAATCAGGTTCAGGTCAACGAAAAAGCCGGCCTGACGTTTGCGGCAGCCCTGCGGTCTCTTTTGCGTCAGGATCCGGACATTATTATGGTGGGCGAAATCCGTGACCAGGAAACAGCTCGCATAGCCGTCCAGGCCGCTTTAACCGGCCACTTAGTGCTCAGCACGCTGCATACCAATGATGCCCCCAGCAGTGTTTCACGGCTGGTTAATATTGGCATCGAGCCCTATCTGATTGCCGCCTCGCTGAACGGCATTTTAGCCCAGCGGCTTGTGCGGCGCATCTGCAATAACTGCAAAGAGCCGTTTGCGGCCCCCGAAGGATTGCAGAAATATCTCGATATAGCCGGCATTGAGCCCCACGAATTGATGCACGGCAGGGGTTGCGACCAGTGCCGAAACAGCGGTTATGCAGGCCGTTGCGGCATTCACGAACTGCTGATTGTCGATGATGAGTTTCGCCGCATTATCAATACCGATTCTTCGGTCAACAGTATGCGTGAGGCCTTCCGCCGGAGCGGGTGGCCGAATCTGTTTGAAGACGGACTGCAGAAAGTCAAGCAGGGCATTACGACGATTGAGGAGGTGCTCCGCGTGGCCGAAGTAGCGGATGCCCTGGACCCTGCGGCGGCCGGCGAAAAAAAACAGGGCGCTGCTGTTGCGGTGTGAGAGCCGGGGGTGTATGGAAAGGCACAGATTATTGAGGAGTTGAATTATGATTGATACAAAACAAATGCTGGCAGCTGCTATCAAGAACAGTGCTTCCGACGTGCATATCAATGTGGGCATGCCTCCCATTATGCGCATCAACACAGAACTGATTATGATGGATCTGCCCGAAGTGTCCAATGAGGATGCCGGCCGGATGATTCTCGAAATGATAGGCGAGGATAAATTCAAACTCTTTCTGGAAAAGCGCGACTGGGATTTTTCGACAATGATTGAGGACGGCAGCCGGTTCCGCGTTAATGCTCATTTTCAGAAGGAAACCTTTGCCCTCTCATTTCGTGCCATCTCCAACAGCATACCGGATATCGAAGACCTGCACCTGCCCGAGGTGGTTAAGGAGCTGACCGATCTGCCCCGCGGACTGGTGCTGGTGACAGGGCATACCGGTTCAGGCAAAAGCACCACGCTGGCATCGATGATTAATGAAATCAATCGCAAGTACCGCAAGCGTATTATTACGCTGGAAGACCCTGTCGAATATCTGATGGAAAACAAATCGTGTATGATTGAGCAGCGGGAAATCGGCTCGGACTGTCCGTCTTTTGCCTCCGGCCTTCGCCATGCGCTGCGTCAGGACCCGGATATTATTCTGGTCGGCGAAATGCGCGACCTTGAAACGACCAGTTCTACAATCACTGCAGCCGAGACCGGCCATCTGGTGCTCAGTACCCTGCATACCATCAACGCCTCGCAGACGGTCGAGCGTATCATCGACGTGTATCCGCCCAGCCAGCAAAATCAGATTCGGGCGATGCTGGCCAATACCCTGCAGGCGGTTATTTCCCAGACGCTGTTCCGCCGCGTTGATCAGCCCGGCATGGTCCCCTGCACAGAAATCCTGCTGTGCACCTCCGCCGTCCGCAACTGCATCCGTGAAAACCGGATTTATGAAATTCCCAATATCATTGAAACCTCACGCCGCTTGGGTATGCAGACGATGGATCACAGCATCCAGCAGATGTACATCAAGGGATATATTGACCGGGATGAAGCTATTATTCGTGCGACGAACCCCGGCAAAATGGAAAAAATTCTTCCTGCAACACCGCAAGGCGCTCTGCAGGAACAGGTCTGATGCTAAGGGAGACGCTCTATGTCATTGCTTGAAAAGCTCAAACCGCAGGACACCAAAGCCAAAGGACTCCAGCGCAGCCAGCATGTGGCGGCTGCAATTGCCTCGACTTCAGCCGGCGTTGCACACAAAGGCGGATTTCACATCGATTTTGGGCCGAGCAAGAAAGACATTCTGAATTTTACCAACCAGCTGGCTGTTATGGTTCGGGCGGGCATCAGTCTGCAGGATGCCCTCGAGTCTATCGGCACCCAGATTGCCAAAGAAAAGTTCCGCTATGTTGTTTTGGATTTAAAGGCACGCATCGAAGGCGGACAAAGCTTTTCACAGGCCCTGGCCGCCCATCCGGAGGTTTTTTCAAACCTGTATATCAATATGGTGGCGGCGGCAGAAATCTCCGGTTCAATGAGTTCAATGCTCCAGCGCCTCACGGAATACCTTGATCAGGAAGCGGAAACCCGCAGTCAGGTTATCAGTGCAATGGTCTATCCCGGAATTATTGCAACGATGGCAATCGTCTGCGTAACCTTTCTTCTGACATTTGTGCTGCCTCGATTTTTGGTGGTGTTTGCCGGCAAGGAACACCTCCTGCCGGGGCCAACCAAAGTGATTATGGCCCTGAGTATGGTGATGCGCAATTACTGGTTTCTCGTATTTCCGGGCATTGGTGCTGCACTGATGGGCTTTTGGTATTTTACCAGCAAGACAACAGTCGGAAAATACTGGTGGGACAAAACCAAACTGCGTCTTCCGCTTCTTAAAACACTGTGCCGCAGTCTGTATATCACACGGGGTCTCCATACGATGGGTGTGCTGACCAATGCGGGTGTGCCGATTCTGGATACACTGTCTATTACAGCCCATATATCAGGCAATGTGTTGTTTGAGGATATGTGGAAAGGTGTTTTTGAAGAAGTGCGCCAAGGCAAGAAAATCGCCCCCTCGCTGGGCAATTATGCCCTGATGCCCGCCAATGTTGTTCAGATGATTCAAAGCGGCGAAGAATCGGGAACTTTGGGTGATGTCCTGCGGGATATTTCTGAATTCTATGCCCGTGAGCTCAAGACGGTTATTAAAACGGTCACCAGTATGATTGAGCCCCTGATGATTGTGGTAATGGGTGTGCTGGTCGGCTTTATTGCAATGAGCATTATTCTGCCCATTTTCAAGATGTCCAGTGTTGTCGGATAAAACCCAAAACCGCAGATTATCCGCAGAGCAAAGGGACAGGTGCACAGCGGGCTGTTCCTGAATCCAGGGATAATCTGCGCCAAATAACGGGGCATTGATTATGAAAACATACAGACAATACAGAGGTTTTACCCTGCTGGAAGCCCTGTTTGCCGCTATGCTGATAGGGCTGGTTGTAGTGGCGCTGGTCGCCGCCAGCGGGGCATTTACTGTGGCAAACGGTTACGGTGTAGACTTATCCACTGCTGAATTTCTTATTGAACAAGTGCGAGAAATGACCACCCGGCCGGAAGTGACCATTGACGGATTGATATCGCTGGATGATGTGGCTTGGGGGCCTCCTAAAGATGCCGCAGGCAACACCCTGCCGGAGTTTTCGGAATTTATTCAGAAAATCGATGCAGATTATCTGCAGCCCGGCAATCTGACGCAGGTCTCCTCCTCGCCAACCGATTTTATTCGCCTGACCGTAACAATCTACAAAAACAATGTGCCTATCAGCTCAACAAGCTGGGTTCGGGCTCGTCTGAATTAGCGAGTGATGTATGAAGAAGAAAACCGCATTTACCATCATTGAGGTGCTGATGGCGCTGGTTATTCTGGCAATGCTGACAACAGCAGCCGCTTTGGCTTTTGATGCGTCGGTTAAAAATTATCAGACCAACCAGGGAATTTACCAGACCGTCAACACCGCGCGGGCCGCTCTGCTGCGCATAACAAACGATATCCGCACAGCCAATGCTGTTGCCCTTATTGCTGATGAACCTGCCACACAAGTCAGTCTGGTTACCCGCGACGGCAAAAATATTACCTATCGTTTTAATGCCGATGACAGTACGCTTTATTACGATGACAATAGCACCGGGCAAAGCTATGCCCTGTGCGGACATGTAGCAGCGATGACCTTCTCTCGTACCGAATGCCAAGTCGAACGCGACAATGGCGCCGGCGGTATGACTACCTTTACCGGCATTCGGGATGTCCGAATCGTGATGACTGTAACCGATGATGCCGGCAAAGTCTCTAAAACCCTTGCCGCCGCCGCATTGGTACGGCGCAACCTGTAAAAAAACCTGCCGGTTATTGATTTCCGGCGGGTTTTTGAAGCAATCCCGCATAATTTTTTAGTCTGCCAGTTTAATACCACCGGCACTTTTCAAACAAGGGGATAATTCCCCAGATATTCTGTCTGAGGCAGAGTTCCTGCCAGCGGCATCGCATATTCAACAAAGGCCTCTGTCATTCCGTTGCCGTCGGCATTGATATAAGCATCTGGCAGAGATTTGGTTTTTTCGGCCACGCTGGACAACTCAGTTCGGAAATATTCCACGCCGTATTTGGCTCCATTTCCCGTGCGTTTCATGGCCACCGAACCGTTGTCTTCCTTCAGCGAATACAGCACAGCCATTCGACCGCACGCACGGGCTTCCTTGACATCGGTCTCTGACTGAAGTCCGGCAAAACTGCGCTGCAGATAACCAAAGGTGTCTGCCCGAACGCGCTTAATTTTGAGCTTGCCCTTGATTTGGGCGGCCAAGAAGTCGGCAAGGGCCCCTGTGCCGGAAAGCTGAACATTGCCGTGAGCGTCCCGTTCGGCATTTTGGGCAAGCTTTTCTGCCCATGTTATATGGTCATGGTCGCAGATGCCTTCACTGACTGCTACCACACAGCGGCCCAGTTTCTTATAAACAGCATCCACATCCGCTAAAAATTTATCCATGGTGACGGGCCGCTCTGGAATATAAATCAAATGCGGCCCATCATCTTCACGCTGCTTGGCAAGGACTGCTGCTGCTGTCAAAAAACCGGCATGCCGTCCCATAATAACATCAATTTTAACGCCAGGAAGAGCGCGGTTGTCCAAGTCATCGCCCATCAAAGCACAAGCCACAAATTTGGCCGCTGTTCCATACCCTGGGCAATGGTCGGTTACCAGCAGGTCATTATCTACTGTTTTAGGAACATGGAAGGCCTTTAGATCATAACCGGTCTTTTCGGCCATCGTATTAATAATGTAGCATGTATTAGCCGAGTCATTGCCACCGATATAATAGAAATAACGGACATCTCTTTTCTTGAATACATTTAATATCTTTTCACAATAGGCCGCATCGGGCTTATCCCTGCTGGAACCCAAAGCAGACGAGGGCGAAGCGGCAACTTTCTCCAGCGTATCAACCGATAGTTTTTTAAGGTCGATAAACTGCTCTTTAACAATCCCCGCTACAGCGTGCAAGCCGCCGTATAGACGATCAATTTCCTTGTGTTTGGCAGCTTCTTCGATGACGCCTACCAGCGAGGCATTAATAACACCCGTTGGCCCCCCCGATTGACTGACAACTGCATTGGCCATGATAAAACCTTTCTTATAAGGTAGTTTCTGTTTACTGTTTTAATACCATTGGGCAGGAAATTATACACAACAGTCCCTTTTTTGCAAGGCCAAACCTTGATTTTGGAGATGCAGTATTCAAAATTAATCCTTCGATGCTGTAATATAAGATGTTTGAAAAGTTTTCTTAAAAGCATTATAATACATTGTTTTGTTTGACGAACGATATTGTCCTGAATTTGAGGTTGGATGAGTACACTGCTTGAGACAATCCAAGGGCCGCAGGATTTGCGCCGCTTATCAATGGAACAATTAAATCATTTGGCCGCTGAAATCCGCGAACTGATAACCCAAACAGTCAGTCAGACCGGCGGCCATCTGGCCAGCAACTTGGGTATTGTGGATCTGACCATTGCAATGCATCGGGTATTTAACTTCCGCCGCGACCGGCTGCTGTGGGATGTAGGCCATCAATGCTATGCCCATAAGATTCTAACTGGCCGCAAAGAGTTATTCGGTCGGCTTCGTCAGGAAAATGGATTGTCCGGTTTTCCCAGCCCTGAGGAGAGCGAGTATGATGTCTTCAGTGTCGGCCATGCCGGCACATCTATTGCCACAGCCCTCGGGATGGCACTGGGGGCAATGCACAACGGAACCGATGAAAAAATTGTTGCCTTGGTCGGCGATGCAAGTATTGTCAATGGACTTTCGTTTGAGGCGCTCAATAATGTATCGCTGGTCAAACGGCAGATGCTGATAGTCCTTAACGATAATTCGATGGCTATTGATGTAACCCAAGGAGCAATGGCGGCATTTTTATCGCGCGTGCGGCTAAGCCATACCTATGAAGATATCCGTAAAACGACCAATCGCATACTCGAACATCTGCCGCTGGTTGGCCGGCCGATGGAAGAGGCCTTGGAAAATCTTAAAAAAACGCTGCGCATGGCCAATACGCCCAGCCGGCTGTTTGAGAGCATGAATATTGCTTATTTTGGTCCGGTGGATGGACACGACATCGGTTCGCTGATTGATTTATTTGAGGCCTTGTCGGAGCTGAATACTCCGGCCATACTCCATGTCTATACCCGCAAGGGCAAAGGATATCTGCCCGCCGACGACAATCCGAGAAAATACCACAGCACGGGTCCTTTTGAGGTCAACGGCAGCGGCAGTCAGGCCGAAAGCGAGCAGCGAACCTTTACTTCGGCCTTTGGTGATGCTCTGGTTGAAATGGCCGCTGGCGACAGGAGAATCGTGGCCATTACGGCTGCTATGCCTGATGGGACCGGATTAGTGCCGTTTCGGGAGAAATTTCCCCAGCGCTATTATGATGTAGGCATAGCCGAAAGTGCGGCAGTTGATATTGCAGCCGGACTGGCCAAGCAGGGCTTGAGGCCGGTGGTGTGCATCTATTCGACATTTCTGCAGCGCAGTTTCGACCAGATTTTTCAGGAGGCCTCCCTGCAGAATCTCCCGGTCATCTTCTGCGTGGACCGTGCCGGTGCAGTCGGCAGCGACGGCCCAACGCATCACGGTTTTCTGGATGTCGGCTGTCTGCGAATGCTGCCGAATCTGACTGTGGCGGCTCCGGCCGATGAGATGGAGCTGAAAGCAGCGCTGCAAGCGGCCGTTGCGGGAAATGGACCGTTTGCGGTTCGCTACCCGCGGGATGCGGTGCAGTCTATTCCTGAAAACAACGCTCCATACCAAGTCGGCAAATCCGCCGTTGTCCGTCAGGGGGATTCAGATTTTGTAGTGGTAACGCTGGGGCCTATTCTTCAGGAGGCGCTGCAGGCGGCCGATATGCTGGAGAAAGAAGGGCTTTCTATTACGGTGGTTAACGCCCGCTTTGCTAAGCCGATCGATTCCTCACTGGAAGTGTGGTTTGAACAGGGTAAGACAGTCATTTTTGCCGAAGACAGCAATAGGGCCTGCGGTTTTGGTTCGGCGGTAATTGAGCGGATGTTGCAAACAGCAGGGGACAACAGCCCAATCCGGCAGGCCGTCGGCAAAGCCATCCTGCTGGGGGCTCCTGACGGTTTTCTGCCGGTTGCATCGCGCCGCCGGCAGCTTGAGTGGATGGGGCTGACTGCTGCCCAGCTGGCACGAACTATATTGACACTATCCGGTTCTGCCGCCAAAACAGCAGAAACAAGTATTTAAGTAGCGGAAGAGGAGGATAATCAATGCTTCCCCAAAAACTCCAAAATATTTTAAGGGCTGTATTATGGGGAGTAATCAGTACGGCCGGCTATTGTCAGCCGTTATATTATACCGAAGCGTCCGCAGCCAAATTAACGGCGGAAGCGCGCCAGCGGATTGAAGCAATTGCTGCATTGCTGGAAAACCACCCGCAGGGATTTGGCATGCCGGTCGAAAAGCGGGATTTCTGGGAGCAGCTGGGCAATACTGAAGCCGGACAGAATATTCTCCGCAAGGCAGAATCGCTTATCCAGCGGCCGATGCCTTTGCTAACGGATGAATTGTATTTGATGTATTCCCAAAACGGCAACCGTTCTGCTCCAGAAGATGTAATATTTGCACGCCAAGACCGGCTGGCAGCGCTGTGTCTGGCTGAGTGCATCGAAAACAAAGGACGTTTTATCGGATCGCTGGAGGAGGTGCTAAACTCCTGCGTGAGCTTCCGCTCGTGGGTATATCCTGCTCATGACGGCAATCTGGATAATTTTTATCAGCGTGCTATCACTATTGACCTAAAAGCTGCTCATGATGCACACAACTTTGCGCTGTGTCTGTATCTGCTGGGCAGCAAAATCAATCCGCAGCTGGTTGAGAAAACCCGCACACAGCTCCATGAACGGATTTTTGCTCCCTATTGCCGAGATCTTTTTGAAGGCCAACGCAGCTGCTGGTGGAAAACAGCTACCCATAATTGGAATCCGGTCTGTCATTCCGGCGTAGTAGGAGCGGCTATAACACTGCTGCCGGAAAAATTCGACCGTGCCTTGTTTATTGAGCGGGCAATTCATTATATGGATTATTATTATCAGGGTTTTACGCCGGATGGATACTGCTCGGAAGGACTGGGCTACTGGAATTACGGATATGGACAGTATATTGTCCTGAGCGAGGCGATTTATTCAGCCACGAAGGGCCAGATAGACCTGTTCAGCAATCCTAAGGGGCTGGCTGCTGCGATGTATCCATTCCGTATTGAAATTCTCAATGGCGTATATCCGGCAATAGCCGACTGCAGCGTAAATATTCGGCCTCAAGCAGAGTGGATGGGCTATGTCAATGCTCGGCTGGGACTGGGCGATGCACGCTGGCCTGTTATCCGACCGGCGGCGTCAAACCGTTCGCTGGTGGAATTTCTGATGTTTTGCCGAATGGATTTGAACCGTCCGGTTTTGACTCCGCCGTTTATGCCCGATAACGGCGGCCCCCGAACTTGGTTTGCGGATGCAGGGGTGCTACTTTGCCGCCCATCCAACAGCGGCTCTTTGGCTGCCGTATTTAAGGGCGGCCATAATGCTGAACATCATAACCACAATGATTTAGGTACCTTTATTGTAGTGGTGGGTGATCAGCCGGTTATTGTGGATCCGGGTTCTGTAGAATATACCCGTACCACATTCGGCAAAGACCGTTACACGATACCCAAACTCCGTTCGTATGGCCATTCTGTACCGCGGATCGGCGGACAAGAGCAAATCGCCGGCAGGGATGCTGAAGCCAAAATTCTCCATACGGACTTTAATGAAACGACCGATACGGTTGTAATGGATCTTGCCAGTGCTTATCCGGTTCAGGGGCTAAGAAAACTTCAACGTACCTTCATCTATCATAGAAGCCCCATAGAATCACTGGAGGTAATCGACGAGTTTGCATTGACAGATTCCAACACATATGAGATCGCTTTGATTACTTATGGCACCTGTAAACAGACAGGTTCAGACCGGCTGGAGATTACCTCCAAAAACAGGACTCTGGAAGTCCGGCTCGAAAACACCGATAATAATATTAAAATCAGCGATGAAGTAGTAAAATCCACGCGTGGTGATTTCCGGCGGATAGCAATACAATTTGCCGATCCAGTCAAAATTGGGAAAATATCAATGCGGATTTCGCCGAAATTATAGATATTAAAATCCCTATGAAAAAGCCGAAATTTATCTTGTTTGCTGACCCGAGCCGACCGCATGCGGTAGAGGCGATGGAACGCTTTACTGCCTTTGCCGGCGGGAAGATAATAGTCTTGTCGAATTGTTTGGAAAGCGTCTGTCCGTTGGAGACTCTCCAGCAGGCAGATTTTGCGGTTGTTTTCGGGGGTGACGGGACAATTCTGGGTGCAGCTCGTCAGCTTTGTCAAACCGGTGTACCGGTCATTGGAGTTAATGTTGGCAAATTGGGCTTTCTGGCCGAATTCAGCATCGAAGAACTCCAGCGTGATTTTGAACGTATTTTAATGGGTCAGGCGCTCATTGAAAAACGAATGATTCTGCATTGCCAAGTGCTCCAGCAGGGTCAGCCGGTTTTTGAATCCACCGCTGTGAATGATGCTGTGATTACAGCAGGTCCGCCGTTTAATATGATAGAGCTGGAATTATCCGTCCAGGGGCAGAAACTTGCGTTGTGCATCGGCGACGGTGTAATCGTTTCAACGCCTACCGGCACGACGGCGTATAATCTGTCAGCGGGCGGACCGATTCTGTCAGCCAATCTGGCGGCAGTAGTGATTACCCCGATCTGTCCGCATTCGTTAAGTTTTCGGCCGATAGTCATCAATGCTGAAAATCAAGTCCGAATTGTGCCTATGCGGCTCAATGAACAGACAACTTTGCTGTTGGATGGTCAGGTGCAGCGCAAGTTGTCTGTGGGGCAGGCGGTACTGCTCCAAAAGCACCCCGGACAATTCCGCGTAGTCAACAATCCGCGGCGGACCCAATGGGAAACACTGGCAAGCAAACTCAACTGGGCAGAAAAACCCCGATACAGTGAGACATCTGATAAACTATCCTAATTTGTTGAAATTATAAAAGAGGGTTTGATATGTTCAAAAGAAAGTGCCATATGAAACACACAGCGGGTCATTGCATAGTTGTCTGTATTCTGTTTTGTCTTTCGACTCTATGTTTGGCTTCAGATAATCCCAATGTGGCCAATCCCAATGCACCAAGCCCGTCTTTTCGGGCACGCACCAATCCCCCCAGTGCCGGTCAGCCGCAGCGGTTTGTTACACGTCCCAATGCTCCTTACGAAACCAGCGGCAACGATATTGTTACAGGCAATGTGGCAGGTATGAAGTATTTCCGCGGCTTTGTCCCCTATGGCTCCAGCTATTACAGCGGTGCCTATGCCTCTGATCGGGGCGCCAGTTCTGTCAGCGACTTTTTGAGGCGCTCGGCTGAGCCGACGATAGCCGACCGCAATCCCGGCCGCATAGCCAGCTATTATGACCCCCAGAGGGCGGTTTCATCGTTTCAAAGACAAACTGGCATCGCGTCTTTTGCCCCGCCGTCACTGGCGCGCCAGATGTCGGACAATCTTGTACCCCTTGAATCCTTGCCGATGCAGACACCTTTCCGCCCGCGGCCGCTGTCATCCAACAATCAGGAGTTGGAACTGCTGCTTAGCCGGCAGGCCGAACTGGAAAAGGCCGCTGACCTTGATGCCGCACAGCGACAGCAGGAACCCTACAAATTCAAAAGCATCTTTGATCAAACCCTAACACCGCAGGAAATTCAGGTGCTCAAAGATGCGGCACAGAAAACCGAACCGCAGAATAAGTCCAAAGAAGAAGCAAAAACTCCTGAACAGCAGCCTGAAACCGCCGACCAAGTCACGGCGGATGAGCGCCCTGAATCTGCTGCTCGGCAAGTGCTCGATGAAATCAGCAGCAAAGTCAATCGGGACCTTGAGGCGGCGCTGAAATCGATAAATCCAGACGAAGGCCGGGCGCTTTTAGGCGAGCATAAAACATTTGAGTCGTTGGCACAGGCAAAATTTGACGGGTATATCAAAACAGCTGAGACATTTCTGTCGCAGGGGCAATTCTATAAGGCCGCCGATACATTTGCACTGGCGGCTGTATGGAAGCCCGCGGATGCCCGGGCTTATCTGGGACAGGCGTTTTCACTGTTTGCTGCCGGCGAATATATGAGCAGTGCCTATTATTTAAGCCGCGCAATAGAATTGGATGCGACAACGGCCAGCCGCCATTATGACTTGCCGGCAATTACTGGCGGGCGTGATGTATATGAAAGCCGTCTGACCGAGCTGACCAGCTGGCAGCAGCGCAGCGGCTCTGGCGAATTGGCGATGCTGATGGCCTATGTCTATTGGCTGGACGGCAAACTGCAGCAGGCCGCCGGGGCTATTCGTATTGCTGCTGATACAATGGCTGAAAGTTCAGCGACAGCGGTATTAAAGAAGCTTATCCTCCCAAATGAATCGGCCGGCCAGCCGTGAGTAAAATACGGAGGCGGCGGTGATTGCTTTTGCGCCACAGGATGGTTTGGATGCCGATGCACTGCTGGGTCCTGACGGTCTGATAGCCCGTCAATGGCCGGCTTTTGAGTCACGCCCCCAGCAGGTGACAATGGCACGCCGAATTCAGCAGGCCATGCGCGAGGGTTTTCATCTGGCCGCTGAAGCCGGTACGGGAGTGGGCAAGAGCTTTGCTTATCTGGCCGCCGCCATTGATCAGGCTGTTCGCCAGACTGGCAAAGTGCTTATCAGCACCTATACACTCAACCTTCAGCAGCAGCTTATTGAAAAAGATATACCCTTTCTGGAAGAAATTATACCCGGCAGTTTTACCGCCCGATTAGCCAAAGGCCGCGGTCATTATCTTTGCAGGCGGCGGCTGGAGTATGCCCTCAGACACCAGCAGACCCTGTTTGATGATACTGCTCAATTGGCAGCCTTGGCTGCTTGGGCAGCAGAAACCTCCGACGGTTCGCTGTCAGACCTTCCCTCTGCTCCTTCGGCTGATGTCTGGCAGTTGGTTCAGAGCGAACATGGAAACTGCCGAGGACGCAAGTGCTTCTACTTTTCCAAATGTTTTTATTGGCGTGCCCGGCGCACATTGGAAACGGCCGATATTATTGTGGCCAACCATGCACTCCTGTTCAGTGATTTAGCCCTCAAAGAAGCCGGCGTCGGGATTCTTCCGGAGTATACCTATGTCGTGGTTGACGAAGCCCACAATCTTGAGCATGTTGCCGAAGAGTACTTCGGCATCCGCATCAGTCAATATGCCGTTGTTAGTTTGCTGGACCGGCTTTATCATCACCGTAAGCGCAAAGGGCTGCTGGCTTATGCCAAAGAGGGCAGTCAGGCCCGCACCGCGGTGCAGGCCTGCCGTCGGGCGGCCCGGCTCTTTTTCGGACAGGTGCAGGCTTGGTATGCTCACAGCGGTCAGGACAGCGCCGCACGCTGTCAGCCGGAATTTGTAGAGGACAACCTGAGTCCTTCCCTTCGGACCCTGCGGCTTGCTCTGGCCAATCTGGCAAAACAGAGCCGAGATGAAGACCAGCAATATGAGCTGACACGTTTCGGCGACCAGCTCAACGGTTTGGAAACGGATTTGAAAGATTTTGTCGGACAGCGCCGGGAAGGCTGCGTCTATTGGGTGGAAATCGAGCAGAACCGACGCACCAAAATCCACCTGCGCAGCGCTCCTCTGGATGCAGGCCCGTATATCAAGCGCTGTCTGTTTGATGCCTACAAATCGGTTGTGCTGACCAGTGCTACCCTAAGCTGTGCGCCTGAGGGAAGAGATGAAGAGGGCTTTGCATTTTTTGCCGACCGCATTGGCCTTGATACCTACAAAGCCCTGCAGGTCGGTTCACCTTTTGATTACCAGCGGCAGGTGCGGCTGTTTATTGAGGCCGATTTACCCGATCCCAATGAAGAGGCTTTTTTGGAGCCGGCCTGTGAGGCGATAAAAAAATATCTGCTCAAAAGCGGCGGCCGTGCGTTCGTGCTGTTTACCAGCTACTCAATGCTGACCGAAACGGCCAATCGGCTGCGGGACTGGATGACTGAGCAGAAAATGGAGCTGCTGGTACAGGGCGGCACCCTCGACCGAGCGCGAATGCTGGCACGTTTTAAGCAGGGATCCCGCAGCGTGCTGTTCGGTACCGACAGCTTCTGGCAGGGGGTGGATGTGCCGGGGGAAAGTCTGTCCAACGTCATTATTGTCAAACTGCCGTTTGCTGTGCCGAACCACCCGCTGATTGCCGGACGCATCGACATGCTTAAGCAGCGAGGCGAAAATCCTTTTTTTGCCTATCAGCTTCCAATGGCTGTAATCAAGTTCAAGCAGGGCTTTGGACGGCTCATTCGTACCCGGCAGGATACGGGCATGGTTGTTGTGCTGGACAGCCGCATTGTCCGCAAATCCTACGGCCGGCAGTTCTTGGATGCTATTCCCCAATGCCGGATTGACATTGTCGGCCTGCATGATTGGGCAGATTGACGGTTTGCACAGACGGCATATAACAGTACCGGTCTTTTACAGCTGCTCCGGCAGCATCCCTGTCCGCAGCATTTTCAATCCGGCCTGCAGGTAAACATAATGATAAGGAATGCTATAGTGGGTGCATAGTGTCTTCAATTGGCGGACTGTCTGTTCGCTGATAGTGTTCTGCTGCTGCTGACTATCTTGTCTGCACTGAAAAATGCGGCAGCCGGAAAAACGATACGGATAAACGCTGCATTTTCCGCTGATGCGGTAAGGGCAAATACCGCCATTCATTTCCTGTATCGGCTGCCGGGCAAAATATCCAAAATACAGAAGCTCAGGCGTTGTTACATACAGCCGATGTCCGAAACGCTCAAAATCGCAGCACTCCCCGCAGGCTGTGCAGCCGCCTGCCAAAGGGGCTGTTTGCTCGTCCAGCCGCCGGTAAATTGCTGCAACCTCTTCTATTAACTGTTTATGCATAAAATGCGAATCAATAAAAGCCCCCTCCCAAAGGACTGTTCGTCATCTTACTGTTTTTTGATAGTATTATCCCACCATGTTTGCTGATTTTTTATCGCTTCAATCTCCTCAGCCGTATAAAGCCGTCCCCGGTTGATCCCCGGACACCGCTGCGCCGCCATCTCCCACTGCTCGGGGCTGTGCAGGTTAAATGACCAGAATGGCCATGTGCGGCATTGGTTCGGACGGACCGCATAAACAGCACAGCTGCGGCAGCCGTTGCTGACCATCTCAAGAAAAACACAGTCCTTCGTAAGCGGGTCTTCCCGGATACTGTATTTTAGTCCAATCCGCTTCAGATACATCTTCTTAAAATCCTTCACAGACCGGCCAAGATGCCGTGCCAGAAACTCTATCTCCGGCTTGCTCACCCAGATATACCCCTCCGCCGGCCCTGCGCAGCATCCCCCGCACCCGACACACTCAAACCGCAAACCCGATGAATACCATGTATTGTTCAATTGCAGCCTAACTTAGAAATTTAGGACCGATTTACAGAAACAACTCAAGATAATTATAACGGTTAAAAGTACTGCAACTCCAGTCAAATTCTTATCGCGTTTTTTTCAATAGCGATAAACTCACATTTAAAACAAATAAAAAGATAAGAATATCTCAAATGCGAGCTCTTGATTACTTCCCGATTCAAAGATTACTCCTTTTCTGGATTTTGCAACAGCTTAAAACGATCCATGATAGACCATAACAAGAAACAAAGTACGACCCTTAACTATCCCCAAATGGGAACGTTAAAGAATACTGTATCTCTTTTCTTTTATTTGTTTAATCCCATTAATCCCGTCAAAAAAATTCCTTCTGTGAAATCTGCGTTTTCTGTTTTCAATCTCATTTGTGCCCCGGAAAACTCCCGATACCCGCTTCGACCTCCACTGTAATTTCCGGCATACCGGTATCCTCTCGCTGGTGTCGGCGGCCAGCATCTGGTTTTGCTTTCTCGATTGTGTAATTGCCGCCAAATAAGGAAATGTCGTATACTCGCCATGGCGTCTGACTGCAGCCGGGATAGACCTCAACCACCACCTTATCCGGACAGCACTGGATAAAACACCAGCCGGCGGTCCGCGCATACTCAAAAAATCCAATCTCCGGTTTTTCAGTCTCCAGATTGTGTTTCCGCACCTCTAAGGTCACTGGCGAAAATGACGGTTCCAGGCTCACCAAATCGGCCCCATAGGCATCTTTGCTCACAAAATATTTTTCAATTGCTCCCTCCTTTTGACGCACAACGCTGTTTGCGGCAAGCTGTACAAATCCCCCGCCGGCTGTCTTGCGGCTCAGCAGCGAATAAGCATGAAGATGCCCGCACAGCACAATCGCCCGATGCCGCCCCAACAATTCCAGCAGCCGTTCCCGCTGCGCTGCGGCTCCCTCTTCGGCAAACAGATGCCAGTTCGCCCTTGCATCAAACGGCACCACCGGCTTGTGCGTCACAAAGAATGTATGCCGGGCATTCGAATTCCGCAGCGTTTCTTCAAGCCAGTCAAGGTCCGGACGAATGGCATCAAAGAAAATAAACAGGTCATTGCTTCGTCGGACCGCGTATGACGCCTGTGTGACGGCTCGGCCAAGCTGGCCGCCTATCCACGGCAGTATGACATCCCGGTACGCTTCTTGTGCCGCCGGACCGGTGATGTCATGATTACCCTTGCTGATTAAAAACGGAACCGTCTTGAAATATCCCTCCGCAAATGTTTTCGCCTCTTCGAATTGTATCCTCTGCAGTTCATAACTGCCGCATAAGCCCTCCACAAAATCCCCCGCCTGCACAACAGCGAATACTGGATGCGGCCGCTCTTTTATGGTCCCGCTGATTGCCCCAAACAGCCCCGGTGTATGCTCCTCGGTAATCCGGCAATAATCCTGAATCTGCACAACATCGCCGGGATAATTGGAACAGACCCAGTCCATATCATGATGCCCCGGCCGGTCAAAATGGAGGTCGCCCAGAAAAATAAAACCATAGTCCGCCCGCCCGGCTGTTGATGTCTTTTTGCCGGTGATGCATCCGCCGACAATTCCTGTCAGTGTCGCCAGGATCACATACACCGCAATCCGCAATATACGGTCTCGTATAACTCCAGATGAACACGACCTAACCATATTTTTTGATTCTTGCAAAACCTTAAAAAGATATATCACGTACCAGACAGTGTACCACTTTTCTTTTTTACAAAAAATAACTTTTTTACTTTGTAGGCCACTCCCTTAATCTCCCACGATATCAAAACACTGAATATCAAAATCGGTTTTTTCCTGTATCACCGGCCGGCAAGGAGCTTTTTATTTTCAGCTATGTGCTCAGTTGCCAACGGATGGGCAAATACGCTTAATCGAGTAGGGGAGGTGATTCCATGGACGACCCTATCTATTTTACTGTCAAATGTCCATGAACTGATCCCATAACAGACAGTTGGCATTTTTCTGGGAAACTTAACTATCGGTAAATCTTGACATTTCTGTAATCTGAAATATTGTTGGGAGCGGATGGAGGGCGTTATTATCTCCAGCATATAAATAAGCCGCCCGCTCAATTTGAGTCATTCTGAGTAATATCGCTGGCATGGGCGGGGATTGGGGCCTGTTCTTTGTGGTTTTTTAGACGGTCAAGAACTTCGAAAAATACAGGGCAATAATGGATTGCAGACAAAGCATAGCGACAAACCAATATCGAATTGAATTTATAATAAAAAAAACCTTTTGGTGTCCTAATTCGTATAAATTGTAAAATATGCATAAAATTTAGAGAATAAAGATGAATATCCAGCGATATATAGGTTTTTGGGCCGGTTTGTTAGCAGTTGCGGTGCTTCCTGTTGCAAAACAGCATTTATGCCACTGCAGCATTTCTGATTTCAGCTTAAAAAGCAAGGTTTCTGAGCAATCAGATTCCTGCTGTTCTGGCCGGCAATCTTCGGAAAGTTCTTCATATTCTGTCAATTGCTGCTGTGCTATGTCCTGTACTCAGACATGCTGTGATTGGCTGGTTTCCCCCTTAAATTTTGAACCTCCAGCTATACACCCAACAGCACTGGATCTTCAAATGCTTCCTGCGTTGGGGACCCTCGAAATAGAATTCCCTTCTGTTATCTCTGTACTGCCATATTGCAATGCATCAATACAAGAGAGGATTTGCCAGCTGAATTGTTGATATTATCCATCACTGATCTGTTTTTGTTGTTAAAAAATATCAAATTTTTTCCAATCAAACTGAAAGGTAGATACTATGAATAAAATAATCATTTCAATCGTGGTGTTAACAATTGCGGCCGGGATTTTGTTTGCTTTTTCCGGTACCCCTGCTGTCTCGCATAGTGAATCGACAGCGGCATCGGCTATGGCAAGCTGCTGCACGCAGGCGCCCGCCGAGGGTAAATGCTGTGCCGACTGTCAATGCACGGATTGCACCTGCAAGGCGGGTTCATGCGGCGATTCGTGCAAATGCGAAACCTGCAAGTGTGGTACTTGCAGCTGTTCTGACGGCAAGTGCGGCAAAGGCCAAAACGGCTGCCCTAAAACCGGCGCCGGCTGTAAAAAGGCCGCTTAATAAGTAGAGAATTTGCCGCTGCCAATCAGCGGCTTTAAAAAAAAGAAGAGGCGGCTGCATTCCAGCCGCCTCTTTTCATATTTGCAATATTACTTGTTGGCCTGCAGTTAGTCCCATTTCAACACAGCGCCCGTATCCGCACTGGTAGCCATAGCTGCATATTTGGCTAAACAGCCTTCCGTAATTCGCGGCGGGCGCGGCTTCCAGGACTTCCTTCGCTGGGATAGCTCGGCATCGCTAAGCTTAACATCCACTTTGTTGGCGGGAATGTCAATCTCAACAATGTCGCCTTCTTTGACTAAGGCAATCGGACCGCCGACCGCTGCTTCGGGACTGACATGTCCGATGCAGGCCCCGCGTGTGCCGCCGGAAAAACGTCCGTCGGTAAT
>Ga0116165_1001237_pt1 | contig 20239 bp, 17 predicted proteins | sample AD_JPNMR1_MetaG_FD_89885 | JGI IMG/M metagenome (GOLD analysis project Ga0116165, IMG submission 89885) | Active sludge microbial communities of municipal wastewater-treating anaerobic digesters from Japan - AD_JPNMR1_MetaG | ecosystem: Engineered > Bioreactor > Anaerobic > Digestate | place...
AGGTTCTCCAATATAGGATGGGTATCTGCAAATTATGCATTGGGGCAGAGAGTAATGTTTAAAAACGGTACTGTGGGAACTGTTTTTTATGAAGAGCAGCTTGAGGATTTAAAGGGGCTTAAGCTTTCAAACATGTATATTGACATCGGTGCTAAGGATAAGGAAGATGCACAAAAAAAGGTTATGATAGGAGATACTGCTGCTTTTTGCGGAGAAGCTCAAAAGTCGGGGGATATGGTTATATCGAAAGCATTGGATGACAGGTCAGGTTGTGCTGTTTTGATTAAAACAATAGAGAACTTGCCTAAAACCGACAATGAAATCTATTTCGTATTTACGGTTCAGGAGGAATTAGGCTTAAGGGGTGCGAAGACTGCGGCATATAAGCTGCTTCCGGAATTAGCTATTGCTGTAGACGTTACCCTTACAGGAGATACGCCCAATTGCAAGCCCATGGAAGTAAAATGCGGGAGCGGGCCTGCCATAAAGATTAAGGACAGGTCGGTAATATGCCACAGTAGCGTTAAAAAGCTATTGGAAGAGTCTGCACAAAAAATTAAAATACCTTATCAATTTGAGATACTCGAAAGCGGAGGAAGTGACCCGGGAGCTATTCATGTTACGGCGGGAGGAATTCCTTCAGGTGCAATATCAATACCCTGCAGGTATACCCACAGTCCTTCTGAAATGGTATCATTAACCGATATGGAAAATGCTGTTAAGCTTCTAACCCAGAGTTTAGTAAAAGATTAATAACACATTTAATATTATAGGTTTGACTTACAATAAAGGGGGCGGAATTTTTGAAAGTATTAATAGTAGGTGGCGTTGCAGGTGGTGCCAGTGCTGCGGCAAGGCTGAGAAGAGTTGATGAGGAAGCAGAAATAATACTTTTTGAAAAGGGTGAACATATATCCTTTGCCAATTGCGGTCTCCCTTATTATATTGGTGGTGTTATAAAAAGTAGGGATAATCTTTTGGTACAGACTCCCGAAAAAATGAAAGAAAGGTTCAGGATCGATGTAAGAATAAAAAGTGAGGTTATAAAAATTGATACCGTCAATAAGAAAGTTGAGATTTTAGATCATGCCGAAAACAAAGTATATACCGAAAGCTATGACAAGCTCATATTATCTCCGGGTGCAGAACCCATAAGACCGAAGCTGCCAGGCATAGATTCCAAACGGATATTTACACTAAGGAACATACATGACGCTTTCAAAATAAAGGATTATGTTGACAGAATGAAGCCTAGAAGGGCAGTTGTGGTAGGTGCCGGTTTTATTGGCCTTGAAGTAGCGGAAAATCTTCACTTAAGGGATGTGAAGGTTACAGTTGTTGAGCTTGCCGATCATGTAATTGGGCCTCTGGACTATGAAATGGCGGCTTTTGTTCATCAGCATATGAAGACAAAGAATGTTGAGTTTTATTTGAAGGATGGGGTTGAAGCCTTTGAGGATAGCGATGCGTGGGTCAATGTAAAGCTATCAAGTGGCAGAACCCTTAAAGCGGACATGGTTATAATGGGAATCGGTGTAAAGCCTGAGTCTAAAATTGCAAAGGAAGCAGGTCTTGCTATCGGTAAAACAGGCGGAATACTTGTTGACGAGTATATGCGGACCTCCAATGAAGACATATACGCTGTTGGAGATGCAGTAGAAATTAAAGATTTTGTGAGCGGAAAGGAAGCATTAATTCCTCTTGCAGGGCCTGCCAACAAGCAGGGAAGAATTGCAGCCAACAATATTGCAGGGTTTAATGAAAAATACGGTGGAACCCAGGGAACATCAATTGTTAGGGTCTTTGATATAACTGTTGCCGTAACGGGAAACAATGAAAGAATGCTTAAGAGAAACGGAACAGAATATGAGAAGTCTTTTACCCATTCCGGCTCTCATGCGGGGTATTATCCTGGAGCAATACCTATGTCCATCAAGCTGCTTTTCGCGAAAAAGGACGGCAGGATTTTAGGAGCCCAGATAGTGGGGTATGAAGGTGTGGACAAGCGAATGGATGTTATATCAACGGCAATGAGGGCAAATATGACCGTACATGATTTGGAAACACTGGAGCTTTCATATGCACCGCCTTATTCCTCAGCAAAAGACCCGGTTAATATAGCAGGTTATACGGCTTCAAATATTATAAAAAAACATGTGGAAATATTTCATTGGGATGAGGTAGAAAAAATTGATACAACAAAGGCAATGCTTATTGATATAAGAACACCTCATGAGCATAAATTGGGAAATATAAAAGGATCTGTAAATATACCTGTCGATGAACTCCGTGACAGGCTGGACGAGATACCGAAGGACAAGGATATTTATGTTTACTGCCAGGTAGGACTAAGGGGTTATTTGGCAGCAAGGATTCTTATGCAAAAAGGATACAGGGTTAAAAATCTTAGCGGCGGTTATAAGACCTATCAAGTAGCTGTTCAGAAGCAGTCTAATGAAGATATTTATGAATATGACAAGATTCTAAAAAATAACGATATTAAGCCTGTTGATGAATGAAGGAAAAAGCAGTGAGTAATAATTAATTTTTATTAGCTGCTTTATCTGCTCTCAATGATAAAATTACAGCTGCTAATGATAAAGCAAAAACTGGTATGTGTAAGACTCCCACCCACCAGTTGGTTTTCACAAAAATAACTAAATGTATGACTAGTTGTGTAAAACCAATTGCGGTACCACATAATCCGGTAACCCTCAAAGCAGCTGTATTTATCTTGGGATAGAAGAAAAACAATATGGCAAGTATCATTGGAGTCATATTACAAAACATACTATTGCCACCATTGGTAAAGAAATATACAGGATTAAAATCAGGCATTGAGTTTTCAGGGCTTATAGGATTCCAAAAAGCAAAAAGTGCCATACAAAATGCTGTGATTGTCCAAATGTTTAATTTTGGAGGCGAGTCAAAGTTGTTATTTTTGGTAAAGGCTTCCCAAATCCAGATTCCGGAAAGAATAGGAATAAAAATATAGGATGCTGTTATGATCCCAATTCCGTTTATATCTGTATACGAAGTATTCTGAGTCACGCCGTAAAAAGCCATCATAATTGCTGTATATATTGAAAATACTCTTGTGAATTTATTTTTTATTACGAATACAAGAATTATAACAATAATCGCTGTTATATTCATGATTGGCGAATATTTGGCAAAATAGCCTGTAAAATTATTGGAGCTTATATCTCCTATAGCTTTAAACCAATTTTGAAAATTTAAAAGTGGAAGACTATTTTTTTGGACAAAAGGAGGCGAAAAGAAAAATATAATTGGAATTAAAGCTATAAACCACCACCGTGCTGTTATTGAAGTAATAAAGCTCTTTTTGCTAGTTACTTGTGGTTCCATAATTGCTATTACCTCCCTTGAACTATATTTGATGTTATAATTTTATACTATTGTTGTTTTTATGTAAATAATTCATAATAATAACGTCAAATTATTAAATATAAGTTATTTCTTAACTCTGCTGCGAAATTGATTTCAAAGCCATGAAATATCTGGTATAATAGAAGTAGGGGAGCAGTCTAATAAAGCGAAATTAAAAGTGACAATTAAAAGATTATAATCACTTTTAATTTTATTAAGCGAGGTGCCGATATGAAAATAACATTTCTGGGAGCAGCAAAAACGGTGACCGGGTCTTGTTATCTGGTCGAAACAAAGAGCTGTAGTTTTCTGGTAGACTGCGGGATGTTTCAAGGCCACTCCAAAGAGATTACTCTAAATCAAGAACCATTTCCTTTTGATGTTTCAAAGTTGTCATTTATTTTACTCACCCATGCACATATCGATCACAGTGGAAGGATTCCTAAAATATACAAGGATGGCTTTAAAGGAACTGTGTATACCACCCACGCTACCCGCGATTTATGCAGTATAATGCTTCCAGATTCCGGGCACATTCAGGAAACAGAAGCAGAGTGGATTAACAGAAAAAGAGAGAGGGCAGGGAAACATCCCATAGAACCTCTATACACCTATCAGGACGGTCTCGATTGTATTAAGCTATTTAAGGGCATAAACTACGGTGAAGCAATAAAAATAAATGATGATGTTAAGGTTAGATTTAATGATGCTGGACATATATTGGGCTCGGCAATGATAGAGGTTTGGGTCTATGACAGGGGTGAAGAGACAAAATTGGTGTTTTCCGGGGATATTGGAAACAGAGACATTCCTATCTTAAGAGATCCGTCCATTATCGAATCTGCGGATTATGTCATCATGGAATCAACATATGGTGACAGGCTGCATAAAGATAACAGCAACAAAGTTGATAAGTTTATAGATATTGTAAATGAGACAATTGAAAAGGGCGGAAATGTTGTCATACCTTCCTTTGCTGTCGGCAGAACCCAGGAAATCATATATGACATTCATAAGAAAAGAGAAAAGTTTGATGGCAAGCTAAAAAAGTTGCTGGACATTCCCGTATTTATTGATAGTCCTTTGGCCATATCTGCTACCGAAGTTTTCAGAAAAAACCTTGACTGCTACGATGATGAAGCAAGACAATATATTGAAAACGGGGATAATCCATTGGATTTTCCTGGACTTCAATTTACTAGGACTGCGGATGAATCAAAGGAACTCAACAATAGAAATGACAGTGCCATAATAATATCTGCCAGCGGAATGTGTGAGGCGGGAAGGATAAAGCATCATTTAAAGCACAACCTATGGAGGGAAGATTCTACTGTTCTCTTTGTAGGTTACCAGGCTGTAGGTACTTTAGGAAGAAAAATTGTTGAGGGTGCAAAAAAGGTTAGGATTTTTGGAGAAGAAATTACCGTAAAGGCAAGGATTGAAACAATTGACGGCTTTTCAGGCCATGCAGACAGGGATGCTCTCCTGGCTTGGATATCAAGATTTAACAGAAAACCCAAAAAGGTATTTATTGTTCATGGTGAAGAGGATGTAATGAAATCCTTCTCAGAGCTCATTGAAACCAAATTGGGTATAGAAACTGTCATGCCCGATAAAGGCCAGTCATATGTAGTAAGCGGAGGAAAAGCCTTTGAAAGCATGGAAAAACCTGAAGTTAGTTATAAATTCAAGAGGCTTGCCGTTATTGAGCTTCTTGAGACTATGAAGGAAGAGTTTAACGAGCTTGCAGAGATTCTCAAAAACGATATGAAAGATGAGAAAGAAGATTTTGAAATAGATGAAATCAGAATTAAGTTAAAGAATCTTGAAAAACAGATGATTGATGTCCTAAGGTAGATACGGTTTATTTTAGTTTTTTTGCTTCCTCAAGGAAGAACAGGCCTGTTGTTTTTGCTTTATTCCATACTAATTTGTCAAATTGGGAATCGGGATGGGGAAGAACATCATTATAGGGTGTTAGTTCAATGCAAAAAGCAGGCCTTTTAAATTCTAGTCTAAACCAGTTTTCAAACCCGCCTCCATAAACAGATGGGTTTTGGGAAACAGGAAGCTTCTTATATCCTGTTAATTTTGAAAATTTATCGGCTATTGCATCAGCTTGCGGTATCAGTTTGTAAGTCCCGCTGTCCGCCCAATAGAAAACTTCACCTTTACTATGATAGGCCATGGCTAATTCAAAATCATTTTTCCTGCATAAGTTCATAATTACCTGTGTTTCAGGTTCTGAACCTTTGGAATAACCTTTAAACCTTTCGGAATTTGGAGCTGAAAAACCATTATTTATTTTTTCCCATTCTGCCGGATAGTTCCGATTTAAATCAACTCCGTTAATATTGGATTTCCAGGCTCTGTAGTTTTTATAAGTCATCTTAATATTTTTTACCTTTTTTGGATCTTTTACCGAATTAATTCCGTTTATTACAAGGTTTACTCCATCAGGGTTAACCATAGGAACAAAATATATGGTAAACTCATTTAACAGTTTTTTAACATCATAGCCTTCGAATTTTTCATTGTTGCTGTATGCTTTAGAATACGCATCTATCATTTTCATAAGCAGAGAAGTTGAAATATATTCTCTTGCATGATGGCTTCCGTTTAAAAAAATCTTCCTGTTTCCCTTTCCTAACTTTATGAGCAGTATATCTCTGCCTTCAACAGATTTGCCTATGCTGTCAATTGAAATTATATCGGGATGGGCTTGGGATAATTTGACTGAATCATTAAGCATACTTTCATAAGAATAAGGCATATATGGATTTACGATGTCTTCTTCTCTAGGCAGAGCCTTTTGAGGTTCTGTATTTTCATCTTCAATAGGCTGCTCTTTAATAGTCTGATCTTTGCTCATATCGGGCAAAATTTTCGACAGGGGAGGAATAGTTGATTTAAAAATGTTGTTTTCATAATTGGGATTTAAATAAATTGCTTGAATTGTAGAAGATATCAATAAAGCAATTATAAAATTACTGAAATGCAAATCACATACCTCCTTTTTTGTGAAGTAAAAAGATCAGCATGGTTTAATGCACTAATGATTTTTAATAATTGGGTTATTGAATATGAATAAGTTAATAGAAATGATTTTTTGATTAAGAAATTATACTATCATTTTAGCATATTTTAGGCTATAATTCAATGATGCTATTGTCATGTGATAAAAAGTGAATTTGACAAAAATGTATAACAATGCTATAATCTTTGCAATAGTATGATAAATGGTGAAGGATACTAATGATGAATATTTTAAAACTTTTGTCCCTGTTTTGGGATAAAGGTTTTTTTAATATTAGGTAAGTTTTAGAAGAGTCGAGATTAGCTGTTAAAAGTGTTGGCACTTTTAACTTAGACGAGAAGGAGGATTAATATGTCAAAAGGAAGGTTTGGTATTCACGGAGGGCAATATGTTCCCGAGACCCTTATGAATGCCCTGATTGAGCTGGAAGAGGGATATAACCGCTTCAAAAGTGACCCTGAGTTTGTTGAGGAATTGGATGAATTGTTTAAGAATTATGCAGGCAGGCCGTCTCTTTTGTACTTTGCGGAGAAGATGACTGAAGATCTTGGTGGTGCTAAGATATATTTGAAGCGGGAAGATCTTAATCATACAGGTTCACATAAGATTAACAATGTATTGGGCCAGGTACTTCTTGCAAAGCGCATGGGTAAAAGTCGCGTAATAGCTGAGACAGGGGCCGGACAGCACGGTGTTGCAACAGCTACCGCAGCAGCTTTGATGGGACTTGAATGCGAGATTTTCATGGGAAAAGAAGATACTGAGCGTCAGGCATTGAATGTTTACCGAATGGAGCTTTTAGGTGCAAAGGTTCATGCTGTGACAAGCGGCACTCAAACACTTAAGGATGCAGTTAACGAAACAATGAGGGAATGGACTAAAAGAGTTGATGATACCCACTATGTTTTAGGTTCTGTTATGGGGCCTCATCCTTTTCCTACAATTGTTAGAGATTTCCAAAGTGTTATTGGACGTGAAGTGAAAAAACAGGTTTTTGAAAGGGAAGGAAAACTGCCCGATGCAGTGTTGGCATGCGTTGGTGGAGGAAGCAATGCAATGGGCATTTTTTATGATTTTATAGAAGATAAAAGTGTTCGCCTCATCGGATGTGAAGCTGCAGGACATGGTGTGGATACAGACAGAACTGCAGCAACTATTGCAAAAGGGTCTGTTGGCATTTTCCATGGCATGAAATCTTATTTCTGTCAGGATGAATACGGACAGATTGCTCCGGTATATTCCATTTCGGCAGGACTTGATTACCCCGGAATAGGTCCTGAACATGCTAACCTTCATGATTCCGGCAGGGCTGAATACGTCCCTGTAACAGACAATGAAGCTGTAGAAGCCTTTGAATACCTATCACGTCTTGAAGGGATTATTCCCGCAATAGAAAGCTCCCATGCAGTTGCATATGCAAGGAAAATTGCACCTTCTATGGGGAAGGATCAAGTAATCGTGATAAATTTATCGGGCAGAGGAGATAAAGATGTTGCTGCAATAGCACGTTATAGGGGGGTGCAGATCCATGACTAGACTTGACAATGTTTTTGAAAATAAAAATGCGTTTATTCCTTTTGTGACAGCAGGCGATCCTACACTGGAAATAACCGAGGAGCTGGTATATAAAATGGCTGAAGCAGGAGCGGATTTAATTGAACTGGGAATTCCGTTTTCCGACCCTATAGCGGAAGGGCCTGTTATTCAGGAGGCAGATTACCGTGCACTTGCAAGCGGTACGACAACCGATAAAATATTTGAAATGGTAAAGCGTATCAGGAAAACATGTGATGTTCCTCTTGCATTTATGACATATGCCAATCCCATATTTACATATGGTACCGAAAGGTTCATGAAAAATTGTAAAGATGCCGGAATTGATGCAATTATCGTTCCCGATATCCCGTTTGAAGAAAAGAATGAGCTCATGCCTTATTGCTCGAAGTATAATATAACATTTATTTCAATGATTGCTCCAACATCACGAAGCCGTATACATATGATAGCTAAAGAAGCACAGGGATTTATATATTGTGTATCATCAATGGGTGTGACAGGTGTAAGAAAGGAGATTGGCAGCGGGGTTGAGGATATGATCAGGCATGTTAAGGAGGTTAAAGATATACCCTGTGCGGTTGGGTTTGGCATCTCTACTCCCGAGCAGGCATCAAGCATTATAAAGTTTTCGGATGGCGTGATTGTCGGAAGTGCGATTGTAAAAATAATAGCACAATATGGAGCTGAATGCGTACCGCATGTTACAGAGTATGTTCGCAATATGAAGGCTGCATGTAAAAATGTATAGAATTAGAATATTATATAAATACTGGTTTTATACAAAATTATATAAATCTTAGGAAAAAATCTTTAAATTATCCTATTTTTATTGTATTATATAATTATTGTGAATGAAGTGTATAAAATTGTCATTAAGTTCAAAATTGTTGTGTCTCAAATTTACCGTTTAATGCAGATGTTGCAAAAAAAGATAGTATTAAATGATGTTTTGTATTATATTATTTTAATTTGTGAAATTGGCAGTAATAATAAATTAACTGGAAAAGGGAGTTTGAGATGGAAAATACAGTTATTAATACTGAGAAGAAGAAGAACAGTCTTCAAAGCAAAACCGGTATTTTCTCAAAATTTCTTGCAACACTGAAAGAAAGAGTTTCACTGCTTTTTATAATATTGGTCTTTATCCATATCTGTATTGTTATGACACAGGCATCCAATGTTCTGCCGATAAAGCTTAGAGCTTTGGCAGGGGTCATTGAGTTTGGACTGTCAGCTTTTCTTTCCTATCGTTTTGGGTATTTGGGAATGTTGCTGTCAATGATTACTAATGGAATTGCTGCTTTCAGTATGTTTGTCCTATCAAATGAAGTCGCTTTTGTTGTCGCAAATAACAGGATGGATTTACCTAAAAATTTAGATCGGGTAACAAAAACTACATCGGGACTGCTGTTATCTTTAGCCGCTACCAGAATTGCACTTATAATAGCTTCAATAATGATTGCATATACATCTGAACAGGCAAGAAAGCATATAAAAAGATTGGAAAGACTTGCAAATATAGATGGAGTAACAGGTGTATTCAATCACAGGTACTTTCAGTCTAGGGTAGAAGAAGAAATAGCAAAGGCCGATGAAAACTCCAGTACTTTAGGCATGATAATGATAGATCTCGATAACTTTAAAAAGTTTAATGATAATTATGGACATAAAGCGGGGGATTTGCTGCTTGCTAAAACTTCGGAAATATTTATGAATGAGACAAGAGAAAATGATATAGTTTGCAGATATGGCGGTGACGAATTTGCCATATTATTGCCTGAAACAAATTCCAAAGGTATATTATCAGTAATTGAGCGGATAAGAAAATCTTTTTCAAAAATGACAGGTCTGGAAGAATATTTTACGCTGCCGGATAAAGTTACATTATCTGCCGGATATTCCGTATATCCTGATCTTGCAAAGACTAAGGACGATTTGATTATGCAGGCGGATAGTGCTCTCTATCAGGCAAAGAATATGGGAAGAAATAACGTGCAGCTATATAGAGATATTTTTGAAGATATAAAATTCTTTTTTGACACCGATGAGCAATTGTTCGGAGGTTTAAGAGCTCTATTAGGTACCGTATCTGCAAAAGACAGATATACGTTAGGACACTCGGAGCGTGTCATGGACTATGCAGTAATGATAGGCAGAGCAATGGGGCTTCGAGGCGAGAGAATACGGCTTATTAAAATAGCAGCATTATTGCATGATATAGGCAAAGTAGAAATACCTGAATGTATACTTAATAAAAGTGACCCATTATCGGATGATGAAATTAAGCTGCTTCAAAAGCACCCGAGCTATAGTGCCGATATACTAGAGCCTCTGTCAAGCATTGACCAATTGATAGACTCAATAAAATACCATCACGAAAGGTTTGATGGAACAGGTTATCCCTGCGGAATAAAGGGAAACGACATACCACTCGAAGCAAGAATTTTATGTGTCGCAGATTCATTTGATGCCATGTTATCGGATAGACCTTATAGAAAAGGTATGAAAATCAATGAGGTTATAGCGGAACTAGAAAGAAATTCCGGTACCCAGTTTGATCCATATGCTGTTCAGGCTTTTTTAAGTGCTCTTAGTGTCAACTATGATTGAGGAGGATGTTGCAGCTTATGGAATTATTTATGCCTGAAAGAGTATTTTTTGAACCTTCATCACTCAAGTATCCTCTTGGTAGAGAACTCTATGATTACTTTAAGGATAAGAATATTGAGGTTATAAAAACATCGATACAAAATGTTTCTCGTATGATACCCGGTAATACCGAGAAAGAAAGGTATCCACGGGCTAAAAAAACACTTGTTGTTACAACTAAAAAAGGAACTCGACTTGATGTGTGCAAACCATCGGCAAATTTCGAGTTTTCTCTTGTTACCAATTGTCCCGGAAACTGTGAATACTGTTATTTACAAACATCTCAAGCGTTCAAACCCTATTTGAGGACATATGTAAATTTAGAAGATATATTCGATAATATAAAGGCACATATTGTAAATGATGGAAATAAAATCACCACATTTGAAGTAGCCAGCTCAGGAGATCCTTTAGGTTTGGAGCATATTACCGGAAGCTTGTCCAAAACCATTGAATTTTTTGGAACTCTTGATAATGCAAGGTTAAGAGTTGTGACAAAGTTTGACAGTGTAGAACCGCTCCTTGGATTGAAACATAACTCCCATACCCGTTTTAGGTTTAGTATAAATTCAAGATATGTAATAAAAAACTTTGAACATAATACTGCAACCTTTGATAAGAGGATAGAGGCAGCAGCCAAGATTGCAGGAGCAGGTTATCCAATGGGATTTATAGTAGCACCGCTTATGATATATGAGGGGTGGAAGGAGGAATATACAGAGCTTTTTGACCGATTGAAGCAGCAGATAATTAATATTAATTTAGTTGAACCTATCACATTTGAGTTTATTCAACATCGCTTTACACCTACTGCAAAAGAATTTATATTAAAAAGGTTTCCGGGTACAAAGCTTGATATGGATGAGTCAAAAAGGACATTAAAATGGGGTAAATATGGAAGATTCAAGTATGTTTATCCGAAAGAACAGTTCGGCGAAATGAAGGAATTTATATCTTCGCTCATTTTAGATAGATTTCCTCAAGGAGTAATCGAGTATTTTACATAAAGGATGTATCGGAAATAACCACGTATTCTTTGAGAACAGACGATTTATTATATTTTTCCACAATTTTGCCGATATAATTTGTGCCAAAATTTTTCATTAATTTATGGGATTATATTGATAAAAGCGAGTTAATTGTGATAGAATTAAAAAAATTGATAAAAGTATTAAAAAGAGTCAAAAAAATATGAATAATGCTTAAAAATGTCAAACGCAAATTAAAGGAGGAAGAAAAATGGGCATTTTAGATTGGGTGAAACAAAAAGGATCTTCTTTAAGCGGAGAAGTTAAAAAAGTTGCTAATAAGGATTTTATGGAGGCAGTAGCTGCAGGTTGTGCACTGGTAGCTTCAGCTGATGGAAATATCAGTTCTGAAGAGAAACAAAAAATGATTGGTTTCATAAATATCAATGATACCCTTAAAGTATTTAAAATCAGTGATGTTATTGAAAGATTCAACCATTATGCAAGCCACTTTGATTTTGACTACACTGTAGGTAAAATTGAAGCGATGAAGCAGGTTGAAAAATTGAAAAAAAAGCCGGCAGAAGCAAGGCTTTTAATAGCGGTTTGTTGTTCTGTCGGTGCTTCAGACGGTAACTTTGACAAGGATGAAGTTGCTATTGTAAAAGAAATGTGCCAAAAACTTGGAGTCGACAGTAGTGAGTTTGGAATATAGATTATTAAAAAAACCAGTTGGATTATTCCAGCTGGTTTTCCTAGCATATATATAATTTGTCTATTATTGGAATTTTGGTCGTGCTATTAATAATCTATTCACCTATAATTTTAACAAGTACCCTCTTTTCACGTTTGCCATCATATTCGCCATAAAATATTTGTTCCCATGTTCCAAAATCCAATTTTCCATTTGTTATTGCAGCAACAACCTCACGTCCCATGATCTGACGTTTGAGATGTGCATCAGCGTTATCTTCATATCCGTTATGCTTGTATTGACTATATGGTTTTTCCGGTGCCAAATTCTCAAGCCATTTTTCAAAGTCCTGATGAAGTCCTGATTCATCATCGTTGACAAAGACGCTCGCAGTAATGTTCATTGCATTTACCAATACAAGACCTTCTTTTATACCACTCTCATCAATGCATTGCTGTACTTGATGTGTGATATTGACATATGCCCTTCTTGAAGGAATGTTGAAGAATAATTCCTTACGGTACGATTTCATTTTTGTAATCCTCCTTTGTATATTAAAAGCATGATTGAAGTATTGTTTTCTATTTTCACACTATATTGCAAATGAATTAATATTATAGAAATTATACTGTAAAGTTGATAAAAAAACTATATCTAGCATGATATTTTAGTTTTTACTTTTTACGGCCACAAGTTCTGCTTTTTGCAGGAGGCGGAGAATTACTGCTGCGGTTTCAGCTCTGCTTATGTTATGCTTAGGACGAAGTTCTCCGTTGCTGCCCATAATGAGACCGGAGCCTACGTTGAATTCGACTGCACTTTGGGCCCATGAACTTACCTCATCGCTGTCGGTAAAGGCCGAGAGGCTGCCGGATTTTCCTATATACTCAGCAACCTCGGCAGCTCTCTGAATCATCACCATTGCTTCCTGACGAGTAATATTTATGTTGGGCTTAAAACTGCCGTCGGTGTAGCCGTTTACCAATTTGTACTCCACCGCTGTGCCGACTGCACTATAATACCAGTCTTCAACATTAACGTCAGTAAAGCTGCATTCACCGTCAGCGGGCAAACCTAGTGCTCGGACAAGTATTGCTGTAAACTCGGCTCTTGTGATACTTGTATCTCCATCAAAGCTTGTTTCGGACTTACCGTTTACAATCATGCGGTTGGCTATCTCGGAAACTATGTTTTCATACCACTTACCGTCCTTCTCATACACATAGGTTGGGACGTGACACAGGGTAACGTCCTCGTTCTTTACAACGGCTGTGGTTATCTGTGCCGCCTGCTCTTCGCTTATCACTATACTGCGTTGGGTGAGATGCTGACACTGCTGGTGGTAGGTGTAGGAGTATTGGTAGGAGTATTAGTGTGAATATTAGTAGGAGTAGGGGTAGGTGGTGAGAAGAAAGTTGTCTCATAATTGGAAATCGAACCATAGTAGGTTCCGGTGGCAGTAGAAACAATGGCATCACCGGTCTTGCCTGCGGGTATATAGATATATAGTTTGCCGTCATGGTCGGTTTTCATGTCGGTGATACCGTAAATGTAGCTCTCGGGCAGCGTAAGCTCCATCACTGCAGTGGCGGTACAGTATTCTGAAAAATTTTCCCTGATAGTGCGGCTGACAACTTCTTCGCCATTTGACAAACTGAAGATAACAGTATGATTGCTGTATTCGCAGCAAACTATATTCGACAGCTTGATTACCCGCAGACTGTCAGCTGTTTTCACAGTAAAAATCTGTTCTTCGGTAAAGTCTACTTTTGAGATGGCCAAGGTAAGCGTATCAAATAGATGTTGCTTTTCAATCGGTTTAATGAGATAATTGATAGGGTTGGCAGCATATGCCTGCAAGGCAAACTGCGGTTCCGTAGTGGCATAGATTATCTGTGCCTCGCTATCGAATCGACGGATTTCTTTGCCTAATTCCAATCCGTTTACCATAGGCATGACGATGTCCAATATATAAATGTGATAGCTTTCTGCCTCAACGGCAGTCAACAGTGCGTCCGGGTGAGGGAATTCTGTTATTTGAGCTGTAATACTGTTGGCAGATATATACTGATTTGTCAGCGAGACAATGTTTTGTAGTTCGTTATGTATATCATCACAAACTGCAATACGAAGCATGGTAGCACATCCTTACATAGTGTTTTTTCAGGGGGTGATATGCTTTTTGTATTGGGTCATATTATTTGAGCCAATTATAATAGAAATTATACTGTAAAATTGATAAAAAACCATGGTAAATTAATACTCCTCAAAGATGAATGATGATAAATATCTATAAGTATATAATTATTGATTAAATGTATATACTGGTATATAATATCCGTAGCTAAGCAAGTATTTGCTAATATAATCATAAGCTGTATTAGTAGTATTATATTACTTATCAATAATACTTTAGGGGGAACTAGTAATGAGAAGAATTTTCTATTTTGTATTATCGGCTATTCTTTTTATTCAAATAACAGCATGTCAAACATATTCCAGTGTAAGTTTCGGACTGGAGTTTGAAGAATCGGCAATGGCGAAAAAAGAAGATGGCCAATGGAAAAAAGTATCTGATCAGGTGTTTCAAAAAGGTGATATCGTTGGGATGGTGCTTTTAAATGTATCGGGATTTAAAAAAGATGATAGTGGAAAGAACTGGGTGGAATTAGGTGTGGAAATAAAAGATTCAGAAGGAAATATTGTTTTAAGTCAAGAAGACTTGTTAGGGGAAGCTGGAAAAAAGGTAATGGAAAATAATACGGAAGAGTCGTTAATTGGCCTTGTTGACACAAGTAAAGAATTAGAGCCGGGAAAATACCATTTTAAGCTTAAAGTTTATGACAAAATTGGTGGTGGAAAAATAGAAAGCACAAGGAGTTTTACTTTAAAATAAATCATTACTGACAAATTATTTTGTAGGATTACAGGATGTTGAGGAGTTTGAGTTCAGGGATTATATTAATAAAAAACTGGAAGAAATTCAAAAAGAGTGGGTAATTATTATGATATTTGACTTAATTCAGACAAGATCAACTTTAGGTGCGGATTATGTATATACAACCAAAGAAAATCAGATGCTTTATACAGCCAATATCCGACTTGCAATTGCAAAAATTAATATAAATCTGCTTAAAAATAATGAGATTGTTTTATCATCAACATACGGCATAAGTGACAGATTAAATAATTTAAAGAAGAGCTTTTTGGGAAGCGAATATAGTGCTTTAAAAATACAAAAGCCCAATGATGAGGTATGCGGAAAGATATGCTATAAAAGAGTCAGGAAGTTTTTTTTCGGTTATGGATATTATGAAATTGACTACGATGGTGAACTGTTTACCTGTTATACGGTGGGGCGAGGAAAAGAAGGTATATTTATTTGCATTTACATTGGAGACCGACAGGTAGCAATGATAGAAAAGCCACCTATAGTAAGGGATAATAAAGACCGTTACATAATTTATACAATAGATAATAAATATAATGACATTGTAAGTTTTTTTGGCTTATACTATGATCATTATACATCCAGTAATTATACTCAATATGCTTATAAAAAGACAAAAGTAAGTTATGTTTATTCTCTAAATAAAGAAATAAAAAGCAAGTATAATCCAAAGTTTAAAGAGCTGTGTTAAAAATATGCTCGTCACCCATCACATTATTATAATTAGAGATATCCAAAAACAAAAATTAAAATTAATAAATCTACGTTAAATACGCGATTAATCTTACATTTAGCAGAAAATAAATGTAAAAGATTAATCGTGTTTTTTATTTTTATTAATTATATTTTTATAAAATATATTAATTATTTCTTCAATTTGTCCGAAATTATAGTAGCTACACTTTTATTTTGCAGATTAAATATAAAGGGGTACTACTTATGGATTTTGCTACACTAATCGGTCTTATTGTAGGAGTTATATGTATTGTTGTTTCTATTTTGATTGATGGTAGTCTAAGGTCGTTTTATAATGTCCCATCTATTTTTATAGTTCTTGGGGGTGGGATATGTTCGGCATTAATTAGCTATCGATTAAAAGAAATGGCAATTATGCTGAAAGTAACAGTAAAAACATTTATAAATTCTTCAAGACCTCCATTTGAGATTATACAAGAGCTTGTACAACTTTCTACTCTTGCACGACGTGAAGGTCTGTTGGCACTGGAAGGCAGCCTTGAAAACATTGAAGATGATTTTTTGAAAAATGCTTTACAATTGATTATTGACGGAACAGAAGCCGATATTGTTAGGGAATCTCTTGAGTTGGAGTTAGACAACATGCAAAAACGTCATGCAAAGGGGCAGGGATTGTTCAAAAGTCTCGCAGCATTGTTTCCTGCATGGGGAATGATTGGAACCCTTATAGGTCTAATCAACTTATTAAAATCATTGGATGATCCCTCTAAGATTGGACCTGCAATGGCTGTTGCTTTAATTACAACTTTTTATGGCAGCATTCTTGCTAACTTTATATGTACTCCAATAGCAACAAAGCTTGGGAATGCCAGCAAAGAAGAAATTCAGATTAAGACCCTTACCATCGAGGGTGTCTTATCCATTCAAGCAGGAGAAAATCCCAAAATAATGGAACATAAACTCAAAACATTTTTATCTCCTCAGGATAAGAAGACTTATGATGAAAAGTATCATAGCTAAACTAAATATTAAAGTATGTTAAAGAGGTGTAGATATGGCTAAATCTATGCGAAATGGACCTGAAGAAGAACAATCTGAAGGTGCAGGATGGTTGGTTACATATAGTGACCTGGTTACACTTCTGTTGACTTTTTTTGTACTTCTATTTTCCATGGCCACCATTGACAAACAAAAATTCATGGAGGTTGCAAAGTCCTTTAGAACCACTTTTAATTATATGAGTGGCGGTGATACATTTGATACTAATAACGGTAAGGATATGATTGCAATTTTGGAGCATAATAACGGGTATCTAAAGGAGCCTGAGGAAGGAAACACTACAGAAGGAGAAAAAGTCAAGAGTAATGCTGCTGTAGTGGATGATGTGAAGAAAGAATTGGAAAAGACTATAAAAGAGGAAAATTTGAGTGAACACGTAAAGTTGGTCGAAACTGATGATAAAGTCATATTAAGAATTGATTCGGTAATTCTTTTTGATTCTGGATATGCTGACATAAAAAAAGAAGGTTTGGATGCTCTCGGTAAAATCGGAGGAATGCTGAAAAAATTAAGTAACCATATAATAGTAGAAGGGCATACGGATAATGTACCTATTCATAATTCGAGATTTCCCTCAAACTGGGAATTATCTGCAAAGCGTTCCATTAATGTGGTTCAATTTTTGACAAAGCAATCGGGAATTCCGACTATACAGATAACTTCAATGGCAAGTGGTGAATACAAGCCGATTTTACCAAATGATACCGAAGCAAATAGAGCAAAAAACAGAAGAATTGATATAGTAATTGTAAAAGAAGTAGATGAAAAGATTGCTTCTCAAGAATAACAAAAGGACTAATCTGCAAATTTATTAAATTTTTGGATTAGTCCTTGTTATTCTTTTATTACTTTAAACTTCTGAAATGAACGTTCCTAAAATGTAATAGATCCGTTTTTAACTTCGATATCATTTATCATATCTCCGTTTACTTTATGTAATGCAGGCTTATCGGTATCTATTCCGGATATTTTAATATCTGTTGTACCTGATGCACCTGGCATTACTTGGAACTTAATAATAAACAGAGAACCGTCTGTGAGTGAAATATTTGAATTGTCGTTTGAAGATACGATTATTTGCCCGTTTGCAGCGTTACTTAAATCGATTGTACCATTATTCACAATAAATTTACTGTCTTTTGCATTTCCCTCAAGTACATTTAAAACAGATAATTTTGACGGATCGAATGTTATCTTTATATCGAATTTTCCTAAATCATTTAAATTTAAATAATTTATACTATACAGTATTTCAGATCTATTTAGTGCATTTATGTCATAAGCGTAAATCTTTGTAACATTATTAGAGGGTTCGTCTATAAGCTCCGGTGGCAGTGTCGGGTCCGGGTTTGCTCCGGGTATAACGGTTGTCGGCATTGATACTATATCTGAGGTAGGGGTTGGTGTCGGCATTGGTGTTGCTTTTGGTGCTGATGAAGTACTGTTTTTGTTTAAAAATTTCAGGTAATTGAAAATCATTGTTGCAACTTCTGCTCTTGTTGCTTTACCGTCGGGTCTAAATGAGCCGTCAGGATATCCGCCGATTATACCGTTCTGCTTTGCCATAATAACACTTTCATAATACCACTTGTTGCTTTTGATATCATTAAATGAATCGTCTTTGGTGATTTCTTTTAATTGGAATTTTCCGATTCTAGATATCAATGATGCTATTTCTGCTCTTGATATTTGATTGTCGGGTTTAAATGTGCCGTCGGGATATCCTCCTGTAATTCCATTGCTGGCGGCTTTATCGATGCTCTCTTTATACCAGGCCTTGTCCTTTACATCTGAAAAACTTACAAGACCTTTAGGGTTTATTTTATAATCTCCTGTTCTCATTAAAATAGTCAGGAATTCAGCCCTGGTGATATTTCTGTTTGGCTGAACCAGTAATTCATCTTTTACCTTAATACCTTTTATGTAGCCTTTATCGATCAAATCATTTAAATATTCTTCTGCCCAATGTCCTTTTATATCCTTATAATCCGAACCGTTTGCATAAACAGTATTATACCGGATACTAATGAATAAAAGGTATATTAATAATAATGCAATACTTATTATTCTTGTATTGAGCTTTTTTCTAATAATAATCATTTAAATATCCCCCTAAATCATGCAATTCCGATAAATTCTCTCTAAAGGTAAGGTATATTAGTGGCAAGATTTTTAATTAATATCAACTATGTCATTAACCACAACTTCAAATGTCACGGTGCCTTTTGAGATGTGGCCTTCTATGCCAGGGACACCTGGGTTTTTATAAATTATATTAGCTGTTACTATAACCTTACCGTCATTTATTTTTTTAGAATTTAGTACAGTAGGTTTTTTACCCGTTATCTTGAGTTTGGTGCGGTCAGAACCGAAAGCTATCTTTACGCTGCTGGCACTATCTGCTGTTGCAATAGGCTGACCGGACAAATCAGATTCAAATTCTATATTATTTATTATTGATTGAATATTTTTATCAATAACTGTAGAATTATTATGATCATCTATATTTTCTATTTTCCAGCGTTGAGTTTGGTTGCCGTAATAATTCATAAAGCTAATATTAGATCCTGTATTTGCGATACACATGCCTGTCTTTTTTGAAGTTATCTTATAGTTTCCGTCTTCCATTAATTCTATTTTCCACAACTGCAAATCTTTATTAGCTCCACTGCGATATGTAGTTGTACACCAGTAAATATTTTTACTGTTTGTACTTGATGTGAGGTTACCGGATAATTCTCCTTCGGTAAAAATTCTGTAATAAATTTCGCCATCTTCGGCCATTTCAGGCTTTATTGTCCAGATTCCGTCAGAAATGCTGGCAATACTGTCATTACCTAAGATTAATTTTGTAGCATTGGGATTTACAGCTGCTTCTGTCTTATTAAATCCGATATAGTAATCATTTGAATTTGCAGGATAAATTTTGTAGGCTTTTCCGTCTAAAGATTCAGCTTCAGCAGCATCGCTGAAATATTTTTGATTGTAATAGTAGTTATTCATTATTTTCGTCAATTCTTTATTAAATGCATCTTTTTCTCCAATAGATAATGTATCAGGCAGTAGTGATGATATGGATACCTCCTGTGTTTTACCAACCTTCAATGAAATATTATTAAGGGAAGTTGTAAAATAAAATGCCGTAATATATAGAAAACTCATGGTAATCCATTGTAAAATGTTTAATAACCAAAGAAAAACATTAGCAAAGGAGTACCATGAGTTATATATGAATAATA
>Ga0116165_1001238_pt1 | contig 20231 bp, 23 predicted proteins | sample AD_JPNMR1_MetaG_FD_89885 | JGI IMG/M metagenome (GOLD analysis project Ga0116165, IMG submission 89885) | Active sludge microbial communities of municipal wastewater-treating anaerobic digesters from Japan - AD_JPNMR1_MetaG | ecosystem: Engineered > Bioreactor > Anaerobic > Digestate | place...
ATCTTTAACTGTAATTCTAAGTCTAGTCATACAATTAGCTGCTTTTAAAACATTTTCTTTGCCACCAACAAGTTCAACAATTTTCTTAGCGAGTTCCTTATTATCCATAATTCTCCTCCCCTTTATTATATTATTTTAATAGAGCTAGTCTAATATGTCCTTTACTTTTTCTCAATCTCTCGGTCGCTTCCTCTAGTGAACAGTTTTTTAAGATCATTACAATTGCGGTTTTAGCATTTCCTCCTGCTAATTCAAGATATTTCTTAGCTTCTTCTCTACTGCAGTTTGTTGCTGATATCACTATGTTTTCAGCCCTCATTCTTAGTTTTTCATTGGTCTGGACAACATCTACCATCAAGTTTTGGTATACTTTTCCAATTCCAACCATAGTCCCTGTTGATATCATATTTAAAACCATTTTTTGTGCAGTGCCAGCTTTAAGTCGTGTTGATCCAGTAAGCACTTCAGGCCCTGTGACAACTTCTATAGCTAAATCCGCTTCTTTCCCTATTTCAGATTCCCTATTGCACGCTATCGCTATAGTCTTTGAACCTATTGATTTAGCATATTTAAGTCCATATATTACGTAAGGGGTCCTTCCGCTTGCAGCTATTCCAACAACTACATCTTTGCTGTTTGCTCCTATTGACTTTAAATCCTCTTCACCTAATGTTGTACTGTCTTCAGCACCTTCTACAGCTTTAATAAAAGCCTTCTCCCCTCCAGCAATCAGTCCTATAACTAAATCATCCGGTGTCCCAAATGTTGGTGGGCATTCTACAGCATCTAGCAAACCAAGCCTTCCACTAGTTCCTGCACCCATGTAGATTAATCTGCCGCCGTTTTCTAATGCTTCAGTGCAAATTTCAATAGCTTTAGCAATATCCTCCAGTTCATTTCTTACTGCCTTAATTACATTCTCATCTTCTTCATTCATCACTTTAACAATCTCTAAAGGTGACATTTCATCTAATTTGTACGTCTTTGGATTTCTTGCTTCTGTTGTAAGTTTTTCGATATTTGACATATTACTCCTCCTAATTTCCTTAATCTATTGATTTATATGGTTTTTGTATATGCGTCTTTTTAAATTGTTTTAGATATTTATCATAATTTCTATTTATAAATGCGGTAAATAAAATATCAATTATGCTTAGCTGAGATATCCTCGAAGACATCGCACCGCTTCTGAATATAAACTCTGTGGCTGAGACATATAGATTATAATCTGCAATAGTAGAAAGTGGATTTTCTTCAAATCTTGTGATAGCAATAACTGGTGCGTTATTTTCTTTAACTGTTTGAACACATCTGAGTACTTCTTCTGTCATTCCTGAATAACTAATTGCAATCGCCACATCATCTTTAGTAATATTTCGAGCTTGAAGTAATTGTGCATGCCAATCATCACTTATCAAACAAGGTTTATTTACTCTTAAAAATTTGAGATAAGCATCTTTTGCAACTAACAGAGATGATCCCATGCCAAAGAAATTTATAGTGTTTGCCTTATCTAATAGGTCAACACATCTTTCTAAAATCTCTAAATCAATAAGCTTCATAGTGTTCTCTAAAGAAACCACATTTTTATAAGTTACTTTTTCAATGATGCTTTCCAATGAATCTTCTCTTGTTATTTCCTGAGTTTTCTCATCCAAAGCTTCTTTCCTTAATGCTAATTCATATACTAGTGATTTTTGAAAATCTTTGTAGCCTTCAAAGCCTAACTTCTTGCATAACCTAACTATTGTAGAAGCTGATGAATACGTTTTCTCTGCCAATTCATGAATAGTATAATTTACCACTTGCTCTGGATTTTCTAATAAAAAATCTACTATTTTTTTTTCAGCACCATTTGCATTATTTTTATATTCTTTTATCCTTACAATTGTGCTTTTCATAATTTCCTCCAAACTACATCTCAATATATTACTAATGTCATTATACCATTTGAAATTTAATTATAAACATAAGAACATTATATTGAAATTATATTTCATGTTTTGAATGATTTATACCAGAAATACTAATTTATTTGCATCTATTTAATTTAATCTCTTCTTTATGCTATAATTAATAATAATAAACTCAGGAGAATAATATGGAATCCATCTATCAAAAATTAAGTATCGACTTATCAAAACGAGAAATAATATCTTTTGTAGGAGCAGGTGGCAAGACCACTACGATTGAAAAGCTTTCAAAAGAGCTATGCACGCATGCCAAAAAAGTCTTAGTGACTACATCTACAGCAATGTACAATCCCAATATGGAAATTTACGATAAAGTATTTATTGGTTCATTTCCAGAAGACTATATGCCTAAATCTAAATCTATTACTTTTTATGCTGATGCGACAATAGGAATGAAAGTAAAATGTTTAGATTTAGAGATACTTGATGAAATAATAAGCCAAAATTTGTTCGATTATGTTTTAATTGAGGCTGATGGTTCAAGAGAAAAACCAATTAAAGCTCCAAATGACACAGAGCCAGTGATATCTAAATACACTACAAAAACAGTCGGCGTGATTGGTCTAGACTCATTAAATCAGCCAATTAAAGACATCTGCCATAGACCTGAGATCTTTTGTAAATTGACAAATAAAAAGATGGATGACTGCATTGACATTGATTCTATAATCAATTTAGTGAAAAGTCCTAAAGGTTTATTCAAAAATGCTTTAGGTGAAAAAATACTATATTTGAATAAAATTTCAAATATTGATGATGCTTTTAAAATAAAAAACAATTTAAAAAATGATTTTTGCTTAAATATTGTTTTTGGTGAAATGTACGATTGGAGGAAAAATAATGCCAATAGTAATAGTTAGAGGTGCAGGCGACATAGCGTCAGGTATTATACATAGACTTTATATGTCTGGATTTAAAGTGATTGCTTTGGAAATTGAAAAACCACTTTCTATCAGAAGAACTGTGTCATTTTCGGAAGCCATATACGATGGAGAAACAAGCGTTGAAGGTGTAAAAGCTGTATTTGCAGACAATGTAAAGGCTGCTTTATCAATATTAGAAGATGAAAATGTTCCAGTTTTAATTGACGAAGAGGGCTTGAGTATAAATCAAATAAAGCCAGTTGCAGTTATTGATGCAATATTAGCTAAAAAAAATATGGGCACTCATAAAAATATGGCTCCTGTGACCGTCGGTGTAGGTCCAGGATTTTATGCTGGTGATGATGTTCATTATGTAGTAGAAACGCAAAGAGGCCATTACCTTGGAAGAGTAATATATAAAGGATCTGCAGCTTTAAATTCGGGAATCCCAGGAATTATCATGGGCTATGGGAAAGAAAGGGTTATAAAGTCTCCACAAGATGGTTTAATCAAGCATGTGAGAAAAATCGGTGATTTAGTAAACGAAGGCGATCTCATCTGTTATGTAGGTGATGAAGAAGTAAGAGCTTCAATAAGCGGTGTAATCCGAGGGCTTATAAGAGAAAATCTCTATGTGCCAAATGGGTTAAAAATAGGAGATATCGATCCGAGAAAAGAAATAGATTATGCATACACCATTTCAGATAAAGCTAGAGCTGTAGCCGGAGGGGTCTTAGAAGCAATATTACATGGTTTGTCAAAGGGTGATAAAAATGGACATTAATATATTAAAAAAAATAGTTGAGTTATCAAGTGAAGATAGAGTATTTGCACATGCGGTCATTATAAATGCAAAAGGTTCTACCCCAAGGGATATTGGTGCTGATATGATTATATTGGAGAATGGAGAAACCATAGGTACCATAGGTGGTGGAGCTTTAGAACTTAAAGTCATTGATCTAGCAAAATCTTGCATAAAAGCTAATACTTCTTTAACCTACAATCTGCCATTAAACTCCCCTGATATCAATATGATTTGTGGCGGAGAAGTTGATGTTTTCATAGAAATCTATAATGTTAAGCCTAAATTAGTGATTTGTGGTGCTGGTCATGTCGGTAAAGCAATTTATGAAATAGGAAAAACTCTAAACTTTAAAATATCTATCTTCGACGATAGAGAGGAATACTTAAGTAAAGCGCGATTCCCAGATGCAGATGAATTAATACTTGGAAATATAAGTGAAAAATTAAGTAATTATCCGATTGATGAAAATAGTTATGTATGCATTGTGACTCGAAGCCACAAAGAAGACTATGAAGCCCTCAAAGCTGTGGTTGAGTCAAATGCAAGGTATATTGGTTTAATGGGAAGCAAAAAAAAGATAAAAGAAATTTTTGATGAACTATTATCAAATGGTGCAGATGAAAATAAATTGTCAAAAGTAAAAGCACCTATAGGTATAGATATTGCTACAAATTCTCCTGAAGAATTAGCCATTAGTATAATAGCAGAAATATTAGCTGTAAAAAACAATAAATTAAAAAGGTCCCTTTAATAACTAAAGGGATCTTTTAATATAATATTTTCTTTAAAGCATTTAAAGCATATTCAATTTCTTCAATACTATTATGATATCCTATTGAAAATCTTATAGTTCCTTGTGGAAATGTCCCTAAAGTTTTGTGAGCTGAAGGAGCACAGTGTAGACCACATCTAGTCATGATATTATATTCAGTGTCTAATAAATGTGAAACTAAAGCGTTGTCATGGTAAAGACAATCCACAGATATAGTGCTGACTCTGCCTTCTGTATCTTTTAATCCAACAAGTACTAATTTGTCTATCTCCATTAATCCTTCAATAAATTTATGCGTCAAGGTCATTTCTTTTTTGTAAATGTTCTCTATCCCGACATTATTCAGATATTTTAAAGCTTCATTTAAGCCAAATATACCTGGCAAGTTTAACGTCCCACTTTCAAATTTATCTGGCATAAACGGAGGGATTTCCTCTGAATCTGACATGCTGCCTGTTCCACCTACAATAAGTGGCTCAATCTCATTTGCCATATCACTTGAAACTAAAAAGCCTCCAATCCCTTGAGGCCCCATTAGGCCTTTATGCCCTGTAAAAGGAAGTACATCAATATAATTTTCTTTCATGTCAATATTTAAACATCCTGCAGTTTGAGCAGTATCTACAACAAATTTTAAACCATTTTCTTTGCAAATTTGTCCAACTTCTTTTATGGGTAAGATTGTACCACATACATTAGATGCATGAGTTATTACTACTAGTTTAGTGTTTTTCTTTATCGCCTTTTTGATGTCATGAGGATTTAGTCGCCCAAATTCATCACACATAACTCTTGAAAACTCGACTCCCTTTTTCTCAAGCTGAACTAATGGCCTCATGACAGCATTATGTTCCATCGAAGTAACAATTACATGATCACCAGATTTCAAATATCCTTTGATAACAGTGTTCAAACTCTGGGTTATATTTAGAGTAAATATGACATTTGCACTATCTTCTCCATTGAAAAGTTCTGTAAGCATCTGTCTAGTTTCAAATACTATCTCCTCAGCTTTATATTGTTCACTGTATCCCCCTCTGTTGATATTAGCACCGATATTATCTATGTAATACTTCATCCTATCGCTAACACCAGGTGCTTTTGGAAAACTCGTAGCAGCATTATCTAAATATATTTTATTCATATTTATCCCTCCATAATTATCTTACATCAAATTTAACATATATATTTATATTTTACATTGTTTATTTCTATAGATAATTATTATCAATAGGTATTTCTAATGTCAAGAATTTAACAAGTGTTGTATACTTATATTAAATAAGAGAGGAGGAGATTGTTGATGAAGAAAAACAAAGGTATTATTTTCACAGGTCTAGTAATTGGACTAATTTCAGTTTTATTAGTTAAATTTGGAAATCCTGCGAATATGGGTTTTTGTATCGCTTGTTTTATAAGAGATACAGCAGGAGCTTTAGGATTACATAGGGCAGAAGCTGTACAGTATGTTAGACCGGAAATAATCGGAATAGTAATCGGAGGATTTTTGATGAGCATTGCAGGTAAAGAATTTAAAGTAAGAGGTGGTTCAGCCCCACTTACTCGATTTGTTTTAGGCTTTTTTGTCATGATTGGAGCGCTAATGTTTTTAGGATGTCCACTTAGAATGATTTTAAGATTAGCTGGTGGAGATTTAAATGCAATTTTTGGTATTTTAGGATTTGCAGGCGGTATATTTGTTGGTGTGCTATTTTTAAATAAAGGTTTTAGTCTAAGAAGAACTTATGAATTGCCAAAGCTTGAAGGAATTATTATGCCAAGTGTAACAGTTGTTTTATTTATTCTTTTAGTGGCATTCCCAAGTCTATTGTTATTCAGTGAAAAAGGCCCAGGAGCAAGCCATGCTCCAATTTATTTCTCCCTAGTTGTTGGCTTAATAGTTGGAGTGTTAGCTCAAAAAAATAAACTCTGCTGTGCTGGAGGTATAAGAGATGTAATTATGTTTAAAGACTTCCATCTAATTTCAGGGTTTTTAGCTATTTTTATTGCTGCTCTAGTCGGGAACTTATTATTAGGTCAATTTAAACTAGGTTTTGTTGATCAACCTATTGCTCATACTGATGGTCTGTGGAATTTCTTAGGAATGGGGCTAGTTGGTTTTGCTTCAGTTCTGCTAGGTGGATGCCCACTAAGACAACTTATTTTATCAGCTGAGGGAAATATTGATTCAGCAATAACGGTTTTAGGGCTTGTCTTCGGTGCTGCCTTTGCTCATAATTTTAATCTCGCATCATCTGCTCAAGGTCCTACATTGAATGGAAAGGTTGCTGTAGTAATCGGCTTTATAGTAGTATTTTTAATTGGATACTTTAATATTGAAAAATCAACTGAAGTTGAGATTAAGGAGGGTGTTGAGATTGAAATTTAAAGTAGTAGACGCCAGAGGAAGATCGTGTCCTGAGCCAGTTTTGATGACAAAAAATGCAATAAAGGATAATTCTAATGTACAAGTTTTAGTAGACAGCAATGTAGCTAAAGAGAATGTCACTAGATTTGCCATCAACTCAGGCTATAAAGTAGAGGTTAAAGAAGAAAAAGCTTCATATATATTGACGCTTACAAAGTGATGATATGGAATATATAGCACTTTTTTATACGCACTATGGAGCAATAAAGTACTCAAAATTTCTCAAATCAAAGAATGTAGAAAATGAAATCATGCCTGTTCCAAGAGCTTTAAGCTCAAGCTGCGGAATATGTGTGAAGTTTTCTACGACAATTGACATCAGGACTATAGTCAGTAATGATATAGAAAGTATTTTTATGTTAAGTGAGGGCGAATACAAGAAAATTTATCAGAGTAAATAAGGGTAAACATTTTGTTTACCCTTATTTACTCATGCTTAGCCTTAACTTAAAACATATTAAAAAAGGCTAGATGAAAATTCATCTAACCTAATGCTACATCCATCACCATCATTACCGTAAACCCAATCATACATCCAATCGTCGATATATCTGTACTTGACTTTCCAAGTTTTGAATCCATCTGAGCTTCAGGAATAAGCTCTTCCACTACTACATATATCATAGCTCCTGCTGCAAACGCCAAAGCGTATGGCAGCATTGGTTGAATAGCTACAACGGCATAAGCGCCCAAAACTGCTGCTATTGGTTCAACAATTCCAGATGCCTGACCTAAAAAGAATGATTTTCCCCTTGAATAACCTTCTCTTCTCAACGGAATGGACACTGCTGCTCCTTCAGGAAAGTTTTGAAGCCCTATGCCAAGTGCCAATACACTAGCCCCTGCAATAGTTGCTCCTGATGCATCTCCTAAAGCCGCTGCTCCAAAAGCAACACCAACAGCTAAACCTTCAGGTATATTGTGCAATGTAATTGCTAGCACTAAAAGTATGCTCCTTTGCAAAGATGTCTTCGGCCCCTCAGCTTTCGAGCTTTCAAGACCCATATGCAAGTGAGGCATCAGTGTATCAACTAAATATAAAAAACCGCCACCTAATAAAAATCCTATAGCTGCTGTCAAATAAGGCACTTGTCCTAAATTCTCCGCCATTTCTAGGCTTGGTTCTAACAATGACCAAAATGAAGCTGCTATCATTACGCCTGCTGCAAATCCCAGCATTCCATTTAAAACAGACTTATTTATAGTCTTAAAGAAAAACACTAACGCAGCACCTAATGCTGTTACTCCATAAGTAAAAAGAGTTGCTAAGAATGCCTGCTGAACTGGTGAAAATGAATCCAAGAAATTTAGCATGTTTTTCTCTCCCTAAATTCCAATATTATTTATCAATGCGTCTACTCTTTTCTTAATCACATCTATATCTTCATTTCTTGCTCTGCCATTGAATATATAGGTATCTACAAAGTCCCAATTTAATTTATATCTGTTCATTATGTCATCTAATTCTTTCTGTAATCCACTAGTCCATCCATAAGACCCAAATGCAAGTGCATGTCTTTTAAGTATTTTCTTCCTGCCTATCTCTTCTAATGCGCAGGCAACAGGTGGAAACATCTGATATTCATATGTTGGAGCTGCTATTATTACTCCTGACGAGCTCAATACAGATTTAAGCATAGTTCCCCAATTTGTCTCAGGCAGTCTATGAACATTTAGCTTTATGTTCTTTTCAGTGATATATTTTTCAATCTCTTTGACTGCTTCTTCAGTTCTTCCATACATTGATCCCCATAATATGGTTATCTCTTTTCTGCCATACCCTAGAGCATAGTCAATGTAGTTTTTATACATCTGCACTATCTTGCTTGGGTCTTTTCTCCAAACTATCCCATGCCCCGGTGCTATTGTCTTTGCCCCTAATTCTTCATATTTTTCAACTGCCCTTTTTACTTGTTGTGAAAAAGTCATCATTACATTTGCATAATATCTCAAGCCCTCATCATCTAAATATCTCAAATCCTCATCGGTTAAATCGTCATCAAAATCATAGTCTGTCTTTCCAAATGTTCCAAACAAATCACAAGTAAATGCTGTTTTTGTAGATTTTTCAAAAGTCATCATAGTTTCAGGCCAATGCACATTAGGTACTTCATAAAACTCTAAAACTTTTCCATCCCCTAAATCAAGCGTATCTAAAGTTTGTACTACCCTTACATTTTCTTCTTGGTCGAAGAATGCTTTCATTAAATTTGCTGCTTTTTTAGTACAAACCACTTCAAAATCTGTGTTGAGTTTTTTGAAATCCTTAATCCATCCAGAATGATCAGGCTCCATGTGATTTATCACTAAGTATTTTATATCTTCTAACTTAACTTCTGCTTTGTCTAATAGCTCAAATAATTTTTCAGGGACTCCATCCCAATCACAAAAGCCGTCTATTATGGCTGTTTTTTCTCCCTTTACAATATAAGAATTCAATGATACTCCATTTGGTATCTCCCACATTCCCTCAAACAATATTCCATCTAAACTTGCAGACAATTTAGTTATTCCATCACCTAATTTTATTACATCCATTCTACCCCTCCTTATCATTTCTGTAACTTTTTCATTCTTGAAATATTATTAAAATATGTTATCTATTTAACATTTTATCAAATGCTGCCCTTATTTTCAATAACATTGTAATTGCAGCTATAAAATGGTAAATTAAATATGTAAGAATTAAGAGGTGATCATATGATAGAAATTATATTAGCTTACGATGAGATTGAAACGATTAGAGATTTATTTGAAGAATATACAAATATGCTCATACAAAAGGATGAAAAGTTTAGGGATTATTTATCTGAGCAAAACTATGATGAAGAGTTTGAAAATCCCAAAATAAAATATGGGCTCCCCTACGGAAGACTTTTTCTGTTGAAATTAGATAAAATCCCAATTGGTTGTGTAGCTTTGAGAAAAGTAAATGAATCAGCTTGTGAAATGAAAAGGCTTTACATAAAACCTGAGTACAGGGGAAATGGGTATTCGCATTTACTCGTTGATAAAGTTATTGAGTCAGCTAAAGAAATAGGATATGAATACATAATTTTAGATACACTCCCATATTTAGAAACAGCATTAAAACTGTATAAAGAATACGGATTTGAAGAAATAGAGCCATTCAATGACAATCCGATGGGAAATTCAATTTACATGAGATTAAAAATAAGTGGTGAATAATTCACCACTTATTTTTATGCTTATTTTGTAACTAATTGTAATTCAACAGGTATATTTGCGTCAACTTGTTCTCCGTTTAATACTTTGATTGCTGTCTCAATTGCAATTTCACCCATTAAACCAGGTTGTTGAGCAACTGTTGCTGCCATTTCACCAGCTTCTACAGCTTTTACTGCATCGTCAGTTGCATCAAAGCCAACTACGATTATATCTCTTCCACTTGCTTTTATTGCTTCTAAAGCGCCTAAAGCCATTTCATCATTGTGAGCAAATACAGCATCTATTTCAGGTTGAGATTGAAGGATATTTTCCATTACATCTAAGCCTTTTGCTCTATCAAAATCTGCAGTTTGTCTAGCAACTACTTCAATTTCTGTGCCTTCTAAAGCAGCATTAAATCCTTCTCCTCTTTCTCTAGCTGCACTTGTCCCAGCTATACCTTCTAGTTCAACTACTTTGCCTTTGCCGCCTAACTGTTCAATTATAAATTCTCCTGCCATCTTACCTCCTGCTACGTTGTCAGATGCGATATGGCAAACTACTTCTCCCCCGTTTGATGCTCTATCAACTGTTATAACTGGTATACCTGCATCATTAGCAGCCAATACGCTGTTTACGACAGCGTCAGAATCAGTAGGATTGATTATGATAAGATCTACTTTTTTAGTGATTAAGTCTTCTACATTTGAAGCTTCTTTTGTTGGATCATCTTGTGAGTCTAATACTATCAATTCTACGCCTAAATCTTTAGCTTTTTGCTCTGCCCCTTCTTTAAGTGTTACAAAAAATGGATTTGATTGTGTAGAAACTACAAAACCCACTGTTTTCCCCTCAGTAGTTCCACCGTTATTTTCTTCTCCTTCATTAGAAGTAGATGTGCATGCAACAAGTGAAATACTAAGCACTAGTACCATCATCAGTGCCATTAATTTTTTCATATCAAATTCCTCCTTTAATTCTTTTATTTTTTAAACAGCAAAAGCTGTTATAAACTTAAAATACAACTCCAGATTTTAATATTATATTTGAATATGGAGTAAATTCTCCAGTTCTAATAGCTGCTTTGCAGTCTTTAGATAGCTCTTTTAGTTTTTCGTGTTCTATCTCTGTCACTTTGAACTCGCCGTTTATCACAGAATCAAGTTTCTCTTTCATATGAGGACTTACACTTTTTAATTCCACATCTATATAAGCTTCTTCTACTTTTAAATCCTCTAATACTGCTTTTAAAACCTCTATAAATCCAGGTATTCCCTCTACTAATGCTAAGTCTATAAGTTTAACACCCTTTGGCACGGGCATTCCCGCATCCCCTATGAGGATCATATCCATATGCCCCATCTCAGCAACTAATTTAGAAAGTTCTCCATTTAGTATTCCTCTTTTTTTCATCCTATCACCTCTATTTATTTTTATCTTTTCTATCTAATAAAACTGCAATCAGTATGACAATTGCCCTGACAATCATTTGATAATAAGACTGAACATCAAGTAAATTTAAAGCATTGTTTAATATCCCTATTATCATAGCACCTACAACAGTTCCTAAAATCATACCCTGTCCACCTGCTAGAGATGTCCCTCCAAGTACTACAGCGGCGATAGCATCAAGCTCATATCCATCTCCGGCTGTTGGCTGGGCTGAAGATAATCTTGACAGTACAATTATTCCAGCAACAGAAGCTAAAATCCCGCTTATCATATAAGCTAACATCTTAACTCTATCTGTGTTTACTCCTGAAAGCAGTGCAGCTTGTTCATTCCCTCCAACCGCATATACATGCCTGCCGTATTTTGTGTTGTGAAGAACATGATAGCAAATTATAAAAACAACAATCATCATAACAACAGCAACAGGAATGCCCAGTATTTCTCCCCTAGCTATGTATCTAAGCGTATTTGTAGCGCTTTCTCCTTTTACTGCAATTGGCTTTCCATTTGTAAATACCATAGTCGCCCCTCTTAAGAGAATCATGGTAGCTAAAGTTGCAATAAAAGGTTGAACTTTGCCTTTAGTGATGACCACTCCATTAAATAATCCAAAAAATGCTCCTACTAAAATTGCTGCTAAAAAAGCTAAGACTACATTTGTACCATTAGTCAACAAATATGCACATATTGCTCCTGAAAATCCTAATATAGAACCAACGGAAAGATCTATTCCAGCAGTTAATATGACAAAAGTCATGCCTGCTGCAATTATTGCATTTATTGAAGTCTGTCGCAAAACAGTCAATAAATTATCTTTTGTAAGAAAATTTGGGCTTAAAATGCTCACCACTACAACTATCAATACAAGCCCTAAAACCGGCTTTGCTTTAGCTAATTTTGCTTTCAAGTCTGTCTTCCTCCTCTTTTATGATATAGTTCATTATTTTTTCAGAAGTAGCTTCCTCTTTGTTTAGCTCTCCTTTTATCTTGCCTTCATGCATTATAATTATCCTATCACTCATTCCTAAAATTTCTGGCATTTCTGAAGATATCATAATTACACTATGCCCTTCTTTTTTTATCGAATTCAATAAATCGTATATCTCTCGTTTGGCTCCTACATCTATTCCCCTTGTTGGTTCATCTAATATGAGTACTTTTGGCTCTGTTAAAAGAGATTTTGCTATCGCTACTTTTTGTTGATTTCCTCCGCTTAAATTTTTAACTTTCTGAGTCAAGCTAGGAGTCTTGATATTGATTTTCTTTCTATAATCTTCTGATACTCTCTCCTCTTTTTTCTTGTCAAGCCCAATTGCCCTTTTAAATTTATCGAGTGATGATAGGGTTATATTAGACTTCACATCCATAGAAAGTACCAATCCTTCAGATTTTCTATCTTCTGACACATACATTATCCCGTTTTCAATTGCTTCCTTGGGAGAATTGAATTTTACTTTTTTCCCTTCTAATATCATCTCTCCTTCATCAATTGGATACAATCCAAATATTGTTTTCCCTAATTCACTTCTTCCAGCCCCAACTAGCCCAGATATGCCTAGTACTTCTCCTCTTTTTAAGCTAAAAGATATGTTTTTAATATATTTATTAGTTAAATTCTTTACCTCAAAGACATATTCATTTGCCTCTGCTTTTAAATATGGAAATTGTTCGTCTAATGTTCTACCTACCATTAATTTAATTATCTCATCCTCATCTAATTCGCTTACCAATCGTTCATCTATGAATTTGCCATCTCTTAAGACCGTAGCTCTGTCACAAATCTCAAATACTTCTTTAAGTCTATGAGAAATATACACTATTGCTTTGTTTTCTGCTTTTAGTTCTCTTATGACGTCAAATAATATTTCTACTTCTTTATCTGTCAGTGTATCAGTAGGCTCATCCATTACGATTACAGAAGCATTTAAAGATAGTGCCTTAGCAATTTCGACCATCTGTTGTTTTGCTATGGATATTTCATTTATTTTTAGCGTTGGATCTATGTCAACTTTTAACCTATCTAATAACTTTTTAGCCTCTTTTATCATATAATCTTTTTTTAGCGTTTTATATGTAGTAGTTTCTTCTCTTCCTAAAAAAATATTTTCATAAACTGTGAGGTTGGGTATTAGATTTAGCTCTTGGTGTATGATGGCAATTCCCTTACTAGAAGCATCTCTAGGATTTAAAACTTCTATCTCTTTCCCATCTAATAATATTTTCCCTGTGTCTTTTGTGTATACGCCTGATAAGATTTTCATCAAAGTGCTTTTACCAGCTCCATTTTCACCTAAAAGAGCCATAACTTCGCCTTCATAAGCATTAAAGCTCACATTATCCAATGCTTTAACTCCAGGAAAGCTCTTTGAAATATTCTCCATTTTTAGTATTTCTCTTCCCATAAATACTCTCTCCTATTTAAAATTTAATACTTCCTCTAGCGTAGGCAATGAAGTCTGTGCGCCAAATCTTTGAATTGCAATAGCTGCTGTTCTCTGCCCCATATCAATTGCTTTGTCGATATCTTTTGTTTGTATGTAGTTGCCAACAAAGCCGCCAATAAATGCATCCCCTGCAGCAGTGGAATCTACAGCTTTCACTTTATATGATGGATACAACTTAGTAGTATTATTATCTACATAAAGAGCGCCTTTTTCTCCTAATGTAACGATTATTTTTTTTATCTTTCTTTCAATCAAAGCCTTACTCGCATTAGTTAAATCATTTTCATCGTTAATTTCCATATGAGTTAATCTTGAAAGTTCATGTTCGTTAGGTATTATGATGTCTACATTTTCGATTATTTCATCGTCAAGCTCATATGCTGGTGCTGGATTTAATATAGTCAATTTATCATGCCTTTTAGCTAATTTTAATCCAAATTTGACTGTATCTATGGGTATCTCCAATTGAAATACAACCACTTCTGCATTTTTTATTATTTCCTCATGCTCTAACAAATATGTTTCATCAACTTTTCCATTTGCTCCAGGTATGACAATTATATTGTTGTTTGCTTTTTTGTCTACATTTATTATGGCTATGCCAGTAGATGTGTCCTCTGTCTCAATATTTCTAGTATTCACTCCTGATTTTCTCATTGATTCTAATACTAAACTCGAAAAATTGTCATTTCCCACTTTTCCAAGAAAATCTACATCACAGCCTAATTTTGCCATTGCAACTGCTTGATTAGCACCTTTCCCTCCGGGTATTTGTGAGAGGGAATTGCCCATTACTGTTTCCCCTATTTTAGGAATTTCATCAACTTCAACCACTAAGTCAAGGTTTATACTTCCAATGACAACAATCTTACCCATCAACAGCTCATCCTTTCAATTAAACTAGTCTTTAAGATAATCTCATAATCCATGTCATAGCCATGTATCATATTGATTAGCATATCCACTGCTTCTCTTCCCATTCGATAAATAGGCTGTTTTATAGTTGTTAGCGGTGGATTTATATATTTTGAGATTTGTATATCGTCAAATCCGATCACTTTAACATCTTCAGGTACATTTATGCTTTTCATTTTAAGAGCATTTATAGCACCTATAGCTATTAAGTCATTGCCACAGCAAATTCCTTTGAAATCCTTTTTTTTCAATATTTCAATGACCCCGTTAAAACCCGTTTCTATAGTGTAGCTGTCTAAATAAATCAAGTCTTCATCAATCTCTATCCCATTATCTGACAGAGCTTTCTTATATCCATTTAGCCTTTGACTGGAGGATTTACTTATCACATTGGACGAAATAAATGCAATTTCTTTTATCCCTTTGTCGATCATGTATTTGCAAGCCTCATACTCTCCAGTTTCATTGTCTACAAATATCTTCCCAACTTTTGCATCTGTGTTTATATCTCTATCTAATAGAACCATTGGAATTTTTCTCATATTAAGAGATCTCTCTACGCTTTTTTCAGAAGCTGTTAAAATAATTCCATCAACCATCTTTTCTTGTAGAACTTGTATGTATTTTTTTTCTTTTTCTTCGTTGTTATCAGAATTGCATAATATAACTGAATACCCTCTTTTCTCTGCAGCATCCTCAATTCCTCGGGCTAATTCAGAAAAAAATAAATTCATCACATCAGGTATAATAATCCCAATTGTCTTTGTAGATTTCACTTTCAAACTTTTAGCAACTGCATTTGGTATATAGCCCTCTCTACGAGCAATTTCAAATATCTTTTTTTTAGTTTCATCGCTGATATACGGTGCTTTGTCATTTAATACCTTTGAAACAGTAGCACTTGAAACGTTTGCAATCTCTGCTATCTCTTTTATAGTTATTGACATTTTACCACCACTTTTAGTTAATCGTTTAACTGGGTAATCGTTTACCTAATATAATGATATCACACTCCAAATATAAATCAACAATTTTTTAAATTTCTTCAAAATCTTCTGTCATATAAAATTCAATGCGCTCTTCTAAAGAAGGATGTGAATAATACCAAAACTCATAAAATTTTGATGCCCTTGGAAAGCTTAAATTGTTTTGATTTAATTTTTTTAAAGCGGAAACTGCTGATAGCCTGTCTTGAGTTAGCGATATCTCAAACCTATCTGCTTGTCTTTCAAATTCTCTTGAGAGATGATTTTGAATAGGGCTGCCTAAAAAATTAAATAGGTTTATTAAAATTATAAATAAAGGAATTATCGCAAGATTTGTCATATTTCTAAATCCAAACGCCCCCTTAGATTCTTTTAGTATCCAGCTAGCCGATACATTTAATAAATATAAAATTACAAATGTCCCAGCAATCCCAAATAATATATTTTTCCATATATGTCCTTTGACATAGTGCCCTATTTCATGAGCTGTGATGCTCACAACTTCTTTCGTCTCTAAATTGTCAATAGTATTATCCCAAAGTACTATTCGCTTTGCACTAAAGATCCCAGTCATATAGGCGTTCATGGCTTTTGTGTCTTTACTCTTATCTACAACCATAATTGAAGCGTCTTCTAAGTCTGCTTTTTCAAGAATTTCAGTTATCTCTTCCTTTAATAAACCATCTTCTAATGGTCTATAGTTGTTAAAAATAGGATCTATCACAAATGGTGATATAAAAACAATAAAAATTACGACTGGTATTGAAATAAGCCAAAGATTAAACCACCACATATTGGGACTTTTGTATATTATCATAAATGGTATAAATATAAATAAGGAAATCAAAGCATCATTTACTAAGAAAGATTTGATGTTTAACTCTAACCATCGTAGTAAAGTCTGATTTGAAAGTCCATATTTATGGCCAATGTAATAAGAACTATAGTAGTTAATCGGCAAATTGACTAAAAACATGATGCCAAAAAAAATTAGCCCATAAATTATTCCGCTCACAAATAAACTATGTCCATTTTGAGCAAATATGCTGATCTTTTGAGATGTTCCGCTTGTAAGAATTAGAAGCGGCACAGCAAAAGATATAAACAATCTAACAGCCCATGCTTTCAATAAGTCAACTCTATAATCATAAATGGCATTATTTAAATCAGGATAATCTTCTTTTAAAGACTCAATATTTTTAAGTTCTGCTCTAAACATCAGAACAATAAACACTAACAGCATGATGAAAAAAACTATGATTGCTGTTTTTAATTTATATGTCATATCTACTCACTCCACTTAAATTATTTATACAAGATTAACCTATATATTATAATAGCCCGATTACTCGGGCTATTCATTATATATGAATTTTTTTATCGCATGAAATACTCCATTGTCCATATTGGAGCGAGTGACATAATTTGCTCTTTCTTTGATATAATCAGGAGCGTTTTCCATTGCTATGCCTACCTTTGCAAATTCAATCATTGAAAGATCATTCTCACCATCTCCTATAGCCATTATTTCATCGCTTTTTATGCCATACATTTTCGCAACAAACTCCAACGCATTGCCTTTAGATACATGTGAATCATTTAGTTCTAAATAAAAAGGCATTGAAAAAGTTAGAGTATAGTCTTCATCTAATTTGTCTTTTAGATCATCTCTTAAATCTACAAGCACTTCTTCCTCATCAGAAAATATTATCTTATACACACTATCCCATAGATTGTTGTCATCTAGGTATTTTACGACATTGTTTACTCTTTTTGGTATGACGTTGCTGTACTTTATAAACAAGTTGTAATAATCATCATTATTGTCAGTAGCAATTACCTCATCTTTAAAAAATATGAGCATAAATCTGCCGTCGTTATATAAATCAATGAACAGATCCTTGATTTTTTTTAAATTTAATGATTTGCCAAATAATATTTTCTCTCCTTTATTGTCAGTCACAATAGCCCCATTTAATGCAATAAGAGGCGTATCAAGGCCTAATTCACTGCTGGCCCAAATCATCGATTCTATTTCCCTGCCAGATGCAAGTACTACTTTTATCCCAAGTTCTTTTAAATTGTCAATTATCTCTTTATTTTCATTTGAAATTACGTGATTGTCATTCAATAATGTCCCATCTAAATCTAAACCTACAAGCTTAATCATTAAGTTTCTCTCTCTCGCTTTCTACTAATTCTACTAAATACTTTAAAAAATCTAGTTTTAAATCATCTCTTCTTAGAGCAAACTCAACAGTTGCCTCTAAAAATCCTAATTTATCGCCTACATCATATCGCTTGCCTTCGAAGTCATAAGCATACATTGCTTCTTTTTTCGCAAGTTCTTTTAATGCATCGGTAAGCTGTATTTCACCATTTTTACCTGGTTTTGTATGCTCTAATACTTCAAATATAGAGGGGCTGATTATATACCTGCCTAATATAGCTATATTTGATGGAGCGGATTCATCAGTGGGTTTCTCTATTAAATCCTTGACTTTATACACTCTGTCTTCTATATGCTTACCATCCACTATTCCATATTTATGCACCTCGTCGTAGTCCACAGGTTGAACTCCAAGTATCGTAGTCTTGTACTCGTCATAAATATCTATCATCTGTTTCAAGCATGGCTTCTCAGGATTGTATACTACATCATCGCCCAATAGAACTGCAAACGGCTCATTATCTATAAATGTCTTAGCACAGTATATGGCATGTCCTAAGCCTAAAGGCTGCTTTTGCCTTATATAATATATATCTGCTAACTCAGAAGTTCTCCTTACTTCTTCCAAAAGGTCGAGCTTACCTGCCCTTTCAAGTTCAAGTTCAAGTTCAATTGATTTGTCAAAATGATCTTCAATACTTTTTTTGTTTCTACCTGTAATTATTAAGATCTCTTCAATTCCAGACTCCACAGCTTCCTCTATGATATATTGAAGTGTAGGTTTGTCAACTATAGGTAGCATCTCTTTAGGCTGAGCTTTAGTAGCTGGTAAAAATCTTGTGCCAAGTCCTGCAGCAGGTATAACAGCTTTTTTGACTCTCATGTAATCCCTCCTAATCGACAAATTTGTAAAGATTTAAACCTGAATTTTCATCGAACTCCCTTTCCACAACCCCATCTATTTTTTCTATAACCAATTCACAAGTTGCACTGACAACAGCTTCGTTTAAATGCCCTCCATAAACATGGTACTCTTCATCTCCTAATGCAATATGCATATGAAGATAAGTTTCACCATTTTTAGTGGAAATATTTCCGATTAGACTTGTTATTTCAAAATCGCCCTCGAGCTTTGTAGAGTGATACTCTTTAGTGTTTGTATCAAATAACCCTATAGTAGCAGTACCCACTGCGCCTATCCCTGTGATTGAGCCTAGTTTAATATTTTCCGTTTCCACTAGTTCCTTGATCTTTTGTACAATCTCTTCTCCTTTGTTTATCCTTGCGATATATTTATTTCCAAAAGCTCTATATTCCATGTTTAGCCCTCCTAGGTTTATTCTTCGACTGTTATAGTTTTTATCATTTGTTTTTCAATTGGCCTATCTCTAAAGTCAGTTTTAACATTTGCAATCTCATCTACAACTTCCATTCCTTCGATAACTCTGCCAAAAGCAGCATATGCTCCATCTAAGTGAGGTGCATCTTCATGCATGATAAAAAATTGAGACCCAGCTGAGTTAGGATCAATTGCCCTTGCCATAGAAATGACTCCTCTTTCATGCTTTAAGTTGTTTTCGAAGCCATTCTCTTCAAACTCGCCCTTTATGCTGTAACCTGGTCCACCCATTCCAGTGCCTTCAGGATCTCCACCTTGTATCATAAAGTTTTTTATTACTCTATGAAAAATCGTTCCATCATAAAAATTTTCCTTTGCCAATTTAATAAAATTTTCAACTGTTATAGGAGCGATATCCGGATAAAGCTCTAACTTGATTTTTTTGCCATTATCCATTTCAATTGTTGCTATTGGATTTACCATAAATGCACATCCTTTCGAGAATCTATATATTAAATTGTAACATATTAAGCAAAGATTATAAACTATTGCTTTTATGAGTTTATTGATATATCATTTAATGATTGGAGGTAATGATATGTACACTTATAAAGATGAAGAATTAAAAAATCTAAGAAAAAGCGACGTCGCATATATAAAGATAAAAGATATGCTCCTCAATGGCAATATAAAGCCTGGAGAAGTAATATCAACATATAAAATTTCGCAAGCCATAAACATGACTCGCACACCTATATCAAATGCTCTAAAAAGACTAGAGCAAGAAGGGATCATCGAAATCATACCTCAAGTTGGCTGCACCATAAAAATGCCAGATTTAAATACAATAATGGAAGGCATGAAAATAAGAGCTTGCCTAGAAGCTTTAGCATGTGAGATGGCCTGTAAAAATGCG
>Ga0116165_1001248_pt1 | contig 20102 bp, 17 predicted proteins | sample AD_JPNMR1_MetaG_FD_89885 | JGI IMG/M metagenome (GOLD analysis project Ga0116165, IMG submission 89885) | Active sludge microbial communities of municipal wastewater-treating anaerobic digesters from Japan - AD_JPNMR1_MetaG | ecosystem: Engineered > Bioreactor > Anaerobic > Digestate | place...
CGAATACTGGCGTTGGATGCTGACGGCAGAATAAAAATATGGGGCGCGGCGCCGTGGGAAACGACTTCGCGCGTGCTGGGTTTCAAGGAACTGGCTACACTCGGAGGGGACGTGGCCGAAACACTGGAATCAGCAGTTTTCTCTGCGGATGGCACGCGAGCCGCGTTCACGGCGTCTTATGGAAACGGTCGCTATATGACAAAACTTTGCGATGGGGCTACAGGGCAAGAAATTGTTTCACTTTCTGGCCTAAGAGACGTTGAATTTACGCCCGACGGCAAATGGGTACTGCATGATTCAGAAAAGCGCCAAGATATTTCGAGAGATGTAAAAACAGGCGAAGTTGTGAAACAGGTGGAATGGGGCGAAGAGAATCGTCACAGGTGCCGATTTGCGCCAGACGGGAAAAGCACCGTTGACTTGTGTGGAGACGATGTCGTTTTTCGTGATGCAGATACGTGGCAACAACGGATTGTGTTCAGGGGACACTCAGAGCCTGTTCGAGACTTCGCGTTCAGTCCGGACGGAACAAGGATGGTTACCGGAGCCAACGACAAAACAGTCAAAGTGTGGGACATAGCTACCGGGCAGGAACTCATCACCTTGTCTGGACACACGGGACCAGTCTACAAAGTTACGTTTAGTGAGGACGGTACTCGGATACTGGCGGCTTCCGAAGACGGGACGTGTCGCATGTGGTCCGCGGCGCCGTGGCGACCTGAGAGTTTGCCGGGAAGCGAGTTGATGACGCCGAAGGACAAGGCGTCGCTTCTAGAAAAACGTTACTATAAAGGATACTCCATTTACCATGCCGACGAGATTTTTGTCACACGTCAAATTATTCGCGAAGCACTTTCTCGCGTTATATCGGATGTTACCCGACTGGCGGATGAGCCGAAGCAAGATGGAAGCGGCCTTCGCGTCACGGAGGGGATAAGGTTGGAGGCGCTTGCGACACTTGGTCTTGAGAAAGATGACGTGATTCTAAGAGTTAACGATACCAAGGTTGAAAAAGAGGGCTCCGTGGTTGAAGCGTTTCGTGGTTTCCTCGGTGAACTTGATCAGGTGCCGGGAGATCCACCTTTGCTACGTCTCTCAGTCGTTCGTGAGAATAAGTTGACCCCGATCACGGTGTGTATCCTGACTTGGCAAGATCGGTTTAATCTTTGGAAGCGGGAGCGTGCCGTGGAGCGTAGCGAGAGGATAAAAGACCGGGCTGAGATCCTCGACACAGTGGTGGTCAGTGACGAAACGCTTCGAAGGGCATTTCGGCGGCTTCTGGCTACATCTGATTCTGTATTCGACGTGACTCAAGGACAGTCATCGGAAAAAGCCGAGGGCTTCTGGGTCACCGAAGGCCCGCGATTGGATGCACTCCGCCCGATTGCTTTCTTGGAAAATGATCTGATTACGCACATAAATGGTAAACCCGTGGACAACGGCGAAAGGGCATTGGCTGAAATTTCTGCCGTTCTGGAATCTCTTGAAAATGGGAGCGCGTCTCGTTTTGAAATGCGGCTTGTGCGTGCCGAACGGTTCTGGTTGGTTCGTTTTCTGTGCGAACGGGTGGAGGTAGCCCGTCAACAGGTTATTATTCCCACGAACGTAGCTCGTATGTTCTTTCCGTCTATCGTTGCCGGCTTAGAAGCTTCTCAAGCAGGCATTCGGAGAACCCAAGGAGAGATTGCTAAGCTCCTCGGCGAGCCCGAGGACGACCTCGGAGGCATATGGCTTATTGACATGGCGACGTTAGCGAAGAATGCGGGAGTTGATCCGGTGATAGGTCCTTATATCCAGCAACTAAACTTGTCGGATGGACAACGAATCTTATCGATCAACGGTAAGCCTCTAAACAGCGTCGACACGCTTTTCAATGTACTGCATGAGGTACAAAAGCAACTCGCAACGCAGGAAAGGGTTATGGCGACAATGGTAGTTCAGCGTAATCCCTTCCACTGGGTGAAATACACCTTTGTTACTAGATAGGTTTGCAAACCTTGGCTGCTCCGTCGGGAGTGAATTGTAAAAGCTACTGGACTCGGATATTTCATCGGCGACACTTTGCTTACACCGCACAAGCACATGGTATCCAACGTTGGTATACCTATCCCAAAACCCCGGAAATGAATGCCCCCTGCGAACGGCTCAATCGTACCTTACAGGAAACTTTCGTATATTATCATGGAGACCTCCTGTTTACGGACCTCAAGGAATTCAATAGGAAACTCGCCAATGGCTACTAGCATACAATACCGTCCTTCCCCATCATTCCCTGAACGGCTGCTCCCCTCTTCAATTCCTTATCCAATATAACAAAAAGTGCCCAAGGTACTGGACTCATACACCTCCTTGACAATGGTGTGGATAGTTGGTAATATATGCGGACTTTTTTGTGGAATCCTTCCGGTGAGTTTTTTCTACGAGCTGGACTTGGTGGAGTGAAGCGTGTTCGTCAAGGAGGTTTGACGTGAAGACGTATGTGCCCAAACAGGGCGAATTGATAAAGAAGTGGTATGTGTTGGACGCGGAAGGCAAGGTGCTAGGTAGGGTAGCGGCCACCGCGGCGAAAATCTTGCGGGGAAAACACAAACCGCAATATACGCCCTTTATGGATTGCGGCGATCATGTAATTATTATCAATGCGGAGAAAGCGGTGGTGACGGGCAAGAAAGCCGACGAGAAAATGTATTATCGGCATTCGGGTTATACAGGTAAGCTGAAGTCGGCATCTTACCGGCAGCTACTGGAGAAGTGTCCTACGCAGGCGATGTTTCTGGCTGTAAAGGGGATGCTGCCGCATAATGTGTTAGGACGTAAGTTATTGCGTCATGTGCGGGTGTATGCGGGTCCCGAACATGAGCATCAGGCGCAGCACCCAGAGCCTTACGTGTGGGAGTAATAGGGAATTCTGTGAAGTAGGAGACCTATGACGGTGACAGCTACAACAAACGAAATTGTAACTATCGGAAGACGCAAGGGCGCGCGTGCGCGCGTGCGGCTATGTCCTGGCACGGGACAGATCCTTGTGAATGGGCGTCCGGTGAATGAATATCTTGCCCGAGAGACGCTGGTCATGTTGGCCACGCAGCCGTTTGATGTGACGGAAACGGTAGGTAAGTATGATGTTCGGGCGTTGTGTGACGGAGGTGGGCTTTCGGGTCAAGCGGGGGCTTTGCGGTTGGGCATTGCGCGTGCCTTGGCGCAGTCTAATCCTGAATGGCGTCTCCCCTTGCGTCGGGCGGGCTTGTTGACACGCGACCCGCGCGAGGTGGAACGCAAGAAATACGGCCGGGCGGGGGCGCGCCGGCGGTTCCAGTTCTCGAAGCGTTGATTTTACACCGCACCGGTTTGGGTTGTTGGAGGCGCGGCGGTACACGTCGCGCCTCGCTTTTTTGGGGACGTCGAGTTATCCTGCGAAGGAAAGCAAGAGTTTTATGGGGTTGGCAGCGTTTCGTGTTCTTTTGCTTCGCTGTGATATAGTAAGATGATAGAAGATGGAGACTGTGCGTCCTCAAGGGAAGAGGCTACCTTGTTCTCAGGACAGTGGGTTCCAAGATCGTTTATCGGGTGCAAGAGAGGTGCTAACATGAGAAAAGCAGTTTGGTTAAGTGTGTTTTTGCTTTGTCTTCTAGCCGCGTGTAAGAAAGCGGAACCGCCCCCTCCTCCGCCGCCCCCTCCTCCGCCGCCGCCGAGCGCTGAACAGTTGCGAGAAGAGGCGTTGAAAAGCCTGGGCGACATCTTGATGCCGGGCATGCCCATTACATCGGACGTGGTCAAGACGCGAATCAATGACGTTAAGGCAAAGTTGCGAGCGGAAGTCAATGGTGACAAGGCTATCCGTTTGATTACGAGCGACGTGCGTGACGCACTTAAGACGGCAAAGGACGCCAACCAATGGGATACGGTATTGGTCCTGTGTGATGCGTTGGAAGCGCTTGACCCCAGTGACTCGCGGGTGGAGCGTTATCGCGATCAAGCAAAAGGAGAAAAGAACAAACCCATCGTTACGGTGAAGGGTTTTTATGAAGATGTGAAGACATCGGAGATCACCGTATTTATTGAGGCATATTTCCCCAGCACGAACGAGCGGAAAACGGTTCAGGTGCGTGAGGGAGATGAATTTCTCGACGTATTGAAATTTCTTGAGATCGTCGGGAATCGCAAGGGCGTCAAATTGCAGTATCTGCCCACAGGTGAAATCTATGAGGTATTGATGCGAGATAATACGGCTCCTGCCAAGGGATAGTCGCTGGTCATATGCTGTTTCGGCGAGGCTCGGCTGTTTTGCGAAACGATCGGGATCTTTACGGGTTACTTTGTCCTTATGTACAACGAGGCGTGTCGACGTATGCGACGTGAGCGATGTGGTGTGCTTGTCAGATGCGGAGTGGTTCTCCTGTTGTTGTTGACTGGTTGTGGGGAAGACTTCAAGGTGCAGCCCGCGCAACAAGCCCCGCCACCGCCCCCGCCTCCTTCAGCGGAAGAGCTCGCTAATCAGGGTATGCAACGGTTGCAGATATTGTCTGTCATTCCCAAGAACCTTCCGTTGCAAATGGTACTGTCCGACGAAGCGCGCCAAAAGCTGATCCAAGATTTGTTGGCTTGGAAGTCGTCGGTTTCCAAGGAAAAGAATGGGTCAGAGGCTGTCTCCCGTCTAATGGCCCAATTGGAGGACCGGTTGCGTGCGGCACGTGACGACCAGAACCCAGCCCTGACGTTGCTCTTATGCGATTTGTTGGAGGCGTTGGGCTCTACGACGACGCGTATTGACGTGAGCCGCGAATGGGCGAAGGTGTACAATAACCGCCCCGTAGTTGTGATCAAAGGCTGGTTTCAGCAAATGGACACGCCCAATGAGGAAATTTATGCGTTTTGCGAGGTCTATTTGCCCGAAACCGGGGAAGTTCATACGGTTCAGGTGCGCGAAGGAGATGAGTTCTACGGGATGTTATTTGTTCAGATCATTGGCAAAAACCGCGGCATGCGACTTCGTTACCTCGCAACGAACGACACGTTCGAGGTGTACGGTCCTCGACCGTTTTGAGGCCTTATGAACGACCGAGAATTTAATATTGGTGTTGTGCTCGCCGTAATCCTGACGGGGATGTTGGCGTACAGTAACAGTTTTTCGAATGACTTCGTATGGGATGATGCTTCATCGGTTTTATTGCATCATCACGTACAAGACCCGTCTCAATTTTTTCAACTTTTTCGAGAAGACCTTCACGCGTTCGGTCGGGGGCAAGGTAATTTCTACCGGCCTCTGTTGGCGGCGTCCTTTATGTTGGATTATGCTCTTTCACGTCCTGCTCCGGGGAGTCAACCGAGTCCGCTCTTGTTCCATTTGACGAACACCCTTTGGCATCTTGCGGCGGCGCTGTTACTCGCTGCGCTGCTACGGCGTTTCCGCGTTCCGAAACCCGTGTTGTTTATTGTACCGGTGTTGTATGTGGTTCATCCGCTTCACACTCAGGCAGTGACCTACATCAGCGGTCGGGGTGATCCCATGGCGGCGACGTTTATGTTTGCCGCTTTGTGGTTTTCGTTATGGGAAGGTAGCGCGGGACGTCGTTTTGCGGGTACGGTGCTGGGACTGCTATGTTTTGTTGCAGCCGTTCTCTCCAAGGAATCGGCAGTCATCTATCCTTTCTTATTATTGATTCTCCTCCTCACAGCCCCGTCGAGTAATACGGTAGAACCCCATGTTGAGGAAACAAGTAGTCGCTTCTGGGGTAGATTGATCCCTTTGGTGGTAGGGTTTGTTGCAGTAGCGGTCTATGGCGTTTTGCGTGCGACGGTGCTTCGCTTTGCCAATGAGTCGACCTCGACCAGCGCTGGGTTGGTTTCGCGTGTGACCGACGCGCTGAAAGCATTGACTGTCTACGTTCGTCTAATCATAGCCCCGACGGATCTCCATATGGAACGTACATTGGACGGGGTACCGACTTTGGCCGTTTTTGGCGGTATTGTGATCTTGCTAATTTTGGTCGCTGGTATAGTTTTGGGAATTCGTTTCGGAAATCGTCGAATCGCAGCAGGATCGGCATGGTTTCTGGTGACGTGGTTCCCGATATCGGGGATAATCCCTCTCAATGCTCAAATCGCCGAGCATTGGATGTATGTTCCTTTAGCAGGGTTGATTTGGGCAGTGGTAGAAACGCTCTGGATGATTCTTGCCAAACGGGGCGTGCTCATCCAAAGGGTTGCTGGGGTAACTGCATTTGTCGTTGTGTTACTGTGTCTTTATGGCACGGCTTCACGCAACTTGGTATGGCGTGACAACGAGACCTTATTCCGCGATACTCTGGCCAAAAACCCGAATTCGATCCGAGTACATTTCAATCTTGCGGTGACCTATGAGGATATTTTGAAAAATATTCCAGGGGCGCGTCGTCATTACGAGAAGGTGCTGTCGCTTTATAAAGAAAAGAAGGCGGCAGAAGGCATAAGCGAAGACACCTTCTGGCCGGACGAACTCGAAGCGCATATATCGCTCGGAAGGATTTATGCGGAACAAGGCAATTTGGATCGTGCGGCAAATCATTTTCAAACCGTGCTGCGGGTGCAACCCAACGAGCAAAACCGCTCATACCTGGCGGAAGCCTCCTTGGGGTTAGGAAAATGCCTTTTAAGTATCGGGGACACCGATAACGCGAAAAAACTTTTTGAACAGGCGGCAAAACTGAACCCACAGCTCGGGGTACAACAAGGGGCAATGAGCGAGTCGGCTGGACAACCTGATACGAGCTCTTTAAAAGAAAACCCGAGCACTCAAGGCGTCGGGGAAACGACACAATAGGATTGGGTCATAAGAGGATCAAGCATATGGCTATACCAGACTTCCAGAGTCTCATGTTGCCTCTGCTGAAATATCTTGGGCAAAAAGGGTCCGAAGTCAGTTCAAAAGAAGTCTTGGACGCGATGGCGAAAGAATTTGGTCTCAGTGAAGATGACCTTCGCGAAACGATACCGAGCGGAGCACAGACGGTATTTGCGAATCGGGTCAGTTGGGCGAAAACCTATTTGGCAAAAGCGGGTTTGGTGGAGTCGCCGCGTCGAGGGCATTACCGTATTACTCCACGAGGGACGGAACTTCTACAGAGTAATCCAGAACGAATCGATATCGATTTTTTGAAAAGATACCCGGAATTCCTGGATTTTAAGAGCCTTCGAGGGACACGCAGGAGGTCTAATGCAGATGCAGTTCCTTTAGATGCGCCGCTTTTAGATAGTACTATGACTCCTTCCGAGCTGGTGGAGGAAGCCTTCCGTCAGATGCAAGATTCGTTGGCAGAAGAAATACTGCAACGGCTCAAGCAAGTATCTCCGGCATTTTTTGAGCGTATTGTCGTCGAATTGCTTGTTGCCATGGGCTATGGTGGGTCTTTTCCGGACGCGGGCGAGGCTATTGGGAAGAGCGGTGATGAAGGAATAGACGGTGTCATCAAGCAAGATAAATTAGGATTGGACACGGTTTATATCCAAGCGAAACGCTGGGAAGGCACTCCTGTGGGGCGTCCGGTATTGATGCAATTTGCGGGCGCTCTCCAGGCGCGCAAGGCAAACAAAGGGGTCTTCATTACTACGTCGAGTTTTACAGAAGATGCGAAAAGGTATGTAGCCCAGATTGGCACCAAGATAGTGCCTGTCGACGGGTACCAACTCGCGCATTTGATGATTGAGCACAATGTGGGTGTTTCGACCGTCACTTCTTATCACGTGAAACGGATTGACAACGACTTTTTTGAAGAAGCGGGCTGACGGAGATGTCGTCGGCTGAGAAAGTAAGGAGGACTGTATGCTGAAACAGCGCTTGATCCATCCGATGATACTGGAAGCGTTGTCTGCCGCAGGGCATGGTGCGAAAGTATTGATTACGGATGGCAATTATCCTGCGAGCACCAAATTAGGTCCTAATGCTTTGTGTGTGTATTTGAACCTGGAACATGGGAAACTCACCGTCACAGAAGTCTTGGACGTGCTTCTCACAGCAATTCCGGTGGAGTCCGCCGCGGTCATGGTTCCTGAGTCGGGACCAGAGCCGCCGATTTTTTCAGAGTTTCGTGCCCGACTGCGCGACGTGGAGTGGGTGGAACTAGGTAGGTTTGAGTTTTACGAGGAAGCCAGTGACCCGGACGTATGTCTTACCATTGTGACGGGCGATCAGCGTTTGTACGCAAATATCTTATTGACGATAGGTGTCGTTCCGCCTGCGCGATGAATGGGGAGCATGCAGGAGCACGCCGTAGCGGCGAAGCAACATGGTAAAAGAATGATACGAATCTGGGCTGAAGTGAAAAGGTGCCTAGCCGACGCCTCCTTCGTATTGGTGACGCTAATTATATTCTCGTCGTTCCTGTTGGGGTGTGCTTATGTGCACCGTTTCCACGTGGTTCGATACAGTGTGGAATCCTCTTCGGGCGTCATCTCCGGACAAGGGAAGAATCTGCACTTAATGGAATGCGACGGGATTCGTGTGACATTCCAGAGGGCATATGCGCACGCCTGCTGGACGAAAAACCCGGGTGTGGGGTTGACCCTAATTTTGGAAAACACGACATCGAATCCGGTAAAGGTCGACACCCGAGAGATCTCTTTTTCTCGTTTTCCAGCGCGAGATGCAGCCACGCAGACCGCAATAAGCCCCGTTTACGTATGGGTCGAACCGGCAGAACAACAGGGCGATGTCTGGGAAATAGCCGCAAAGACGACGGCAAAGGTTCACGTAGTGTTTCAAAGCCCTGCGCGTACGCCAGGCTATGTGCGGCTTGTCGTACAGAAGGGAAGCAGGGACGAGCAAGCCGTTTTCACTTTTAAGGTGACTCGTATTCCTCCCACAAATTCGTAATCTCTCCCGTTTTGTCTCAGGGGATAACGAGGGAGTTTTTAAGCGTCTGGGTTGGGCACCAACCACGCAGCAAGCAGTTCGGCAATGTGTTTCGGTTCCGCCGAGCTCAAATGTTGGATCTGGTGTCGGCAGCTTATGCCACAAGCCACCACTGCAGTCTGATCCGAAAGACGGTTGACTTTTTCCACCAAGGGTTTTGCGACTTTAACGGACAGGTCGTATTTTTCGCGAAGTTGACCGAACTGTCCCGCCATGCCACAACAACCGGTATCTAAATAGGTAACATTGGCGCCGAGGATAGCACGGAGCAGGCGCTCTGCCGTTCGCGGATCACGTAACGCCTTTACATGACAATGGGCATGAATGGCTGCCGATGCGTTTCCATTTGGGTGAAATTGTAAGGCGTTAGGCTCCCGTTCCAGTAGGTCGGCAAGGAACTCCTCGAAGAGCACGCACCGGTTCGCCACTTCTTCTGCACCTGGAATCCCGAGTTCGGCATAGTCCTCAATAAACATCGAATGGCACGAAGGTTCTAGAAAGAGGATGGGCGTGGTAGACTTTTGTTGGAGAAGTAGTTGGACGTTGTGGGTTCCTAGCGCACGTGCCTTATCGAGCCTTCCCACGCTGAACGCGGGTCGTCCGCAACATTTTCTTCCAGAAATTGGCGACACGCGAAAGCCCGCCGCTTCGAGAACCTTCACAGCCGCTCTCCCCACATGCGGTTCGAAGTACCGTACGAACGTATCGTCCCAAAGAAAGACCTCGCCGCGTAGGTTGCTCTCTCGTGGGCGGTGTCGTCGGAACCATTTGTCAAAGGGTTGTTGAGCGAACGTGGGAAAGGGGCGTCTTGCTGCAAAACCGAGGTGTTTTTCCATTAAGTGCCGGGTAATCGGCAGCGCCAAGGCCCAGTTCGCAAGCCTCGGGAACATACAACCTAGCCTTCCCATCACATCGACGGCGCTGACGAGCCGTTCACGAGGTGTCAAGCCATTTTGTTTTTGTTTTGCATGAAGGAGTTCGGCTTTTAGTAAGCTCAAATTTACATTGGAAGGGCATTCTGTGGTGCAGGCTTTGCACGACAGACAGTTGGAGAGCGCCGTGTCAAGACTGCGGGAGAGGTTCCACGGCGTTTTGTCGTTCTCAAACCCTTCCAAGACGGCGCGGATCGTGTTGGCTCGTCCCCTTGTCGACATGAGTTCTTCCCCGGTGGCGGAGAAAGTGGGGCACATCGTGGGCTCATTCTTGAGGCATGCGCCGCAGCCGTTACACTGCTCGAGATTCGCAAGGAAAGATTCATCCTTTGCGCGGAAGCGCAGTACCGGTTTGAAGGGGAGTTCCAGACGATAGCCTGCGCCGCGTCGCCAATTCGTATCAATGCGATACACGGGGGCGGCGTTGTCTTCCGAAATAATTTTGCCCGGATTGAAACGATTCACGGGATCAAACAAACGCTTGATTTCTTGCATGGCGTTGTAAAGATCGGCGCCCACATGTTCCTGCAAGAACTCGGTCCGAGCGATTCCTACGCCATGTTCGCCGGCGATCGTCGCGCGGAACTGATTCGCCAAGGCGAAAACTTTTTCCGCCATCTTTCTGTACTTTTCAATGTGTTCCGGAAGCGTGCAATCTATGATGGGACGAATATGGAGGAGTCCGGCGCCGGCGTGACCGTAGAAAGAACCCTGTAACCCCATCTCGGACATGATATTTTGTACGCCTTCCGCATATTCGGGAAGTTGTTCCGGTAACACGGCGACATCTTCCAAGCCGGGCACCGGCTTCGCCGCGCCTTTTCGTCCAGTCAATAGAGATAATCCGGCTTTTCTCAAGCCCCAAACCATGTCCATTTCTTTGGCGTCGGTGACCTTCATCGAACGCATGCCCAGTCCGCGACGTACGGCTGCCTCCACGCGGTCGGCTACGTCGTCATAGAACTCCACGATCAGAATTGCCTCACAGGGTTCTTCGTCAAGCCGAAGGAGTGTCCGCGCAGGCCGAAACGCCAACTGACCCCGCGTCTGATCAAACAAGGCGCTATCAATATGCTCTACGGAGGCGGGATGCAAATCGCTAAGGGTAACGCAAGCTTGTAAAGCCTCGATCACGGAAGAGAAAAAGATTAAGACGAGCCCCTTTTGAGAGGGCATCTTTGCCAGTTTCAGTTTGGCGCTTATAATGAGGGCGAGGGTTCCTTCGCTGCCGCAGAGCAAGTCATTGAGGTTTCGACCGTGCCGAAGATATCGGTCGATCCCGTATCCTGCCATGCGTTTTATGGTGGTACGCGGAAAATGCTCCTCAAAACCCACCGGCAGTCGACGAAGAATCGACTCCACGGCGTCACGTATTGTCGTTAAAGAGGCGCCCGTTTCGCTTACAGTCGCTAGGGTGCCGTTGGCAAGCACGACATCGAGAGAGACAATGTTATCTGCCGTCGTGCCATAAACGGGGGCTCGTGCGCCGGAGGAATTGTTGCCGATCATACCTCCCAGCGTGGCGCGGGAACTGGTCGCTACGTCGGGACCAAAACAGTAACCGTGGGGTTTCAGGAAGGCGTTGAGCTGGTCGAGGACGACTCCCGGTTCGACACAGACTGTGCCGCTATCCAAATCCAGGTTATAGATTCTTTTGTTGTACTGAGCGAGATTCACGACGAGCCCGTGCCCCACGGCGCCTCCGGCTAAACCCGTACCAGCTCCACGGGGAATCAGCGGGATGTCGGCTTCGTTTGCCGCTCCGACCAACCATGCCACTTCCTCACCGTTCTTGGGAAACGCCACGCCGAAGGGTTCTATTTGATAGAGCGAAGCATCGGTCGCGTATAACCTTCGGGTGTGGGCGTCAAATCGAACCTCACAAGGACCTTCTCCAAGGATCACGCGTTTTTTGGAGTCATTCATGTCGTCAAATAGCCTTTCATCAAGGAAACCAGGAAATGGTGGCGTTAGTCGTTCTTATCAACGTTCGTTAGCAGTTCTTTCCATCCCGCGCCCCGCATTTCGCGATAAGCCAGGTAACCCATATCACAGATGTTCTCGTGTTCCACCGATGCCCGATATTTCATCAATTTCTCCAAGGCACCTTGTGCCGCCTTTTTGGCAGATTCATCGGGTCTCCGTTTGTACGTTTTATATGCGGACAGAGTTTCCAGCGTCAGCTCGACATTTCGTAAACCTTTTTCCAGGAAGGCGGCGCGGGCAGCCGCTTCGTCATTGTCCTGTGCGGCGTTTTGTGCGATCTGCAGTAACCGTCGTGCTTCGGTCAGCACTTCCGGTGTACAGATGCGATCCGCGATGAGGACATAGTCTTTGAATCCGCCGCCTCCTTCTTCCTCGTGAAATCTTCCGACATCTGCTTCTGTGAGTTTATTGCTAATCTTTTCCCAAAATTCAAAATAGCGCCGAACTGCCACTTTTGCCGGACCGAACGCCCGATAGTACTCATCAAGAATCTGTGCGGGTTTCCATTCGGGGTGGGTGTGGATGCGGGCAATCGTGTAAAGCGTGGGGCCCTGTGTTGCCCAAGCGCCGCAAAGGGAATCAAACGTGGTACCTATCATTCCTCGTTTTGCTGCATAGGAGAAATCGGCGGCAAACCGCTTGGCATAGAATATGGGGAGGTTATGTCCTGCAAGCATGAGGTTTGGGCGTAGCACCAATTGTGCACCCGCATGGCGCCAGCCTTGCCAGTTTTTCCGGAAGGTGCGGCTCATCTCTGTTGTATAGGGAAACCACAATGGTGGCACAAAAGAAATAATGACGCCTTCATGTAAATGGGTTTGTTTTGGCGCTTCCCAATAGTTTGCATAGGCATAGCCAAATACCGTTGCGTGAGGGCAAACACCCCGAGCTAGTTGCAACACGGCGTTGTAAAACATTGCGTATCGGTCTGACAAGGAGGGTGCGTCTTCGGGAAGTACGACGCCACCCCAAGGCGTGCTGGTGCCGGCAATGCCGAAACCTTTTCCGTGAAACCTTTCCTTAAACGTGGGGATTTTCCCCTGGCTCCAATAGGGGGAAATGTCAAAGCGCGGGTCAGGGCTATCCCACGCTCGGCAAGAGGGGCAAGTGCATAGCCCTGGCGTGTCGTTTTCACACACATTGACCGGGGGAAGACTATCGCTCGAGACTCCCTTGATCTTTTCTTGCCAGTCTGCAACGATTTGTGCCCATAAAGACGGTTGAGAAAGGCAGAGGGCTACGTTTGTGCCGTCCCGGTCCCCGGCAAGAGGGATGCGGTTTCCATCAGGAAGAAGTGCGAAAAACTCTGGGTTCGTTTTGTGAAATCGTGCCCAGTAATCGCCGAACGTGTGACCATATTGAAGCGACTTTGTGGCGACTAACCGATGACGTAACAGCCAGGTATCTTGTTCTTTCAAGAACCGGTCGTGGTTAGAACTGTCTGCCCAACCGAATGTAGCCTCCCGAGAAAGCTGGGGAACAATCAGGCGCGCGTCTTGGAAGCGAGGCGCCCCGTGGCGTTCGCAGGGAGGCACCCGGATGGTCTTTTGGGTTGGAATGTATTCTCCGAGTCTGCCGGGCCAAAGCCATCGTACACCTAATTCATTCTCCAAAAAGTCATAGACCGCCCAGAGCGTTCCGTGCCAGGTAGGCTCGTCGTCCCCGCCGACATTTCCCGAAGTATCCCGTCCGACAAGATAGAGTCTCGACGCACGCGCGCAAACAAGATACCCCGCTGGAGGCAAGGCTGACAGGTCGATGCCATCCTTTACAGAGGAAGATAGGAGCCCGAGAAAGATTTTATTTTGAAAATAGGTGTTGGGATCACTCTCTTTTCGAACGGGAAGCTTCGTACCAGATGCTCGTTCTATGTGGTATTGCAACTCTTGTATTGCAAAGTCCAGCACGGGATAGGAAGAATCGGGGACGACGATTTCTGCGCACGCATTGCCATCTTGGACAAGTTCCACGGCATGTCCCGAGGCTAAAGAAAAACAGTGTACCAGTAGTGTGGTGCTGACCAACGGGCTGAACATCTTATGTACTCCGAATTAGTGAAACCTTAGGTAGGATACCAAAGCGAATGGCAGAGAATGAATTTCGTGTCGGGATTGTTTTCCTAAGTAGGCAACTATGGAGAAGTGTCTACTGAAAAAAGCAGCGCTGTTGTTCCTTTTGATTGTTGCAGGCTATGTGCGATGCGATGCGTCAAAGGCAACAGCCGAGCATAACCAGAACCCGCAGCGGGATACACCGACGGTTTCCCATGCGAGTGAGGAGAATAAGGTCATGTTGGAACGAGCCACCTTTGCCGCAGGGTGTTTTTGGGGTGTCGAGGCGACTTTTCGCAGTGTAAAAGGCGTGGTATCTACGTCCGTAGGTTATACGGGCGGGTGGACAGAAAATCCCACGTATGAGATGGTTTGCACCGATAAGACGGGTCATGCCGAAGCCGTGGAGGTGGTTTTTGATCCGCAGGTTGTAAGCTATGAAGACCTTCTCAACGTTTTCTGGGAATGTCACGATCCCACCCAGAAAAACAGGCAGGGTCCCGACATAGGGACGCAGTACCGCTCTGCCATTTTCTATCACAGCCCCGAACAGGAAGAGGCGGGACGGCGCTCGAAGGAACAGCTCGAAAAGTCCGGTAAGTACAAGCGCCCCATCGTTACCGAAATTGTTCCGGCTTCTATGTTTTGGCGTGCGGAGGAGTATCATCAGCAGTATTTGGAAAAACGCGGACTGGCAACTTGCTATATTCGTTAACCGTTGTCGGGTGACCCGGTGGGTCTATGGGAGCTTTTGCTAAACCAGGGTAGTAAAGCCGGTTCTGCTCCAGCCTTTGGTTTCTCCATTTAAGCATCCTTGCTTCGCCATCCCAGGGCTTCTGCACAAAACGCGGGTGGTTTCTCTTGGAAATTTGGGAAAAACCTCTATTTTGCACTGCGTGCTGGTTTGCTTCTGTTTCCTCAGGACTATAAAATAGCGAGGAAAGCAAGAGTTAACCGCGGCGATTGCCGCATACGTCGGAGGGAGAATACGTCATGTCGAAGAAATTGCGTGTTGGTGTGATTGGGTGTGGTGCAATCGGTTCGCGTCTTCACGTGCCGGACTACAGCGTTTGCCCTTATGCTGAGATAGTGGCGCTTTGTGACATTATTCCGGCAAAAGCCAAAGAGGTTGCAGACAAGTGGGCGCCAAACGCGAAGATATATTCGGATTACAAAAAAATGCTGAAGGAAGCCGCCCTAGACTGTGTCACGGTGGCAGTTCCCAACTATCTTCATGCGCCGATCACCATTGCGGCTCTCAAAGCCGGCTGTAACGTTCTGGTCGAAAAGCCGATGGCGACGAGCGCTGCCGAGTCACGCGCGATGGTGGATACCGCGAAAAAGATGAAGCGTCTGCTGATGGTGAATCAAAGTCAGCGGAGATTTCCTGCGCATGTTAAAGCGAAAGAGGTTATCGATAGTGGCATCATGGGCAGGATTATTCATGTAACCGCGCAATTTGGCCATGCGGGTCCTGAATACTGGAGCCCCACCGGCAAGTGGTTCTTTGACAAGAAACAAGCACGTTTTGGAGCGATGGCAGACCTCGGCGTGCACAAGGCAGACTTGGTGCGTTTTCTTACCGGCAAAGAGGTGGCAGAGGTTTCTGCTTATACGGCACGGTTGGAGAAAAAGAATGCGACGGTCGAAGATAACTTCGTTTCTTGTTTGAAGTTTACAGACGGTACTGTGGGGACATTGTGTTCTTCCTGGACCGTAAAGGGGATGGAAGCAAATTACACCATTCTGCACTGCGCGAATGGTTCACTTCGGATTTGTGAGATTCCGGGGAAGCCACTCGTAGCTAACTTGGTCAATCCGCACTGTGAGATCGTTTTTCTTGTGCCGCCTCCGGTGACGAACTATGAAGGTTCATGGGGATTGGATGTCAGTGGCGCCTTTGTTCGGGCGTGTTTGGGCATGGAAAAGCCGTTCTGCACGGGTGAGGAAGGCATGAAATCCTTGGACGTCATTCTTGCGGCGGAAAAATCGGCATTGACGGGGCGTTCCGTCAAGTTAAAGCACTAGAGGGAATAGTTGGACACACTCACGATTAATCTTGGCGATCGCTCGTACCCAATCATCATTGGTGAGGGGGCGTTGTGTAAACTGCCGGAGGTTCTGACTTCGCTCCAAGCGAAAGGTACGGTTGGCTTGGTGACGGACACAAACGTGGGACCTTTGCACGGGGACAAGGTGGTAACCCAAATCCGCGAAAAAGGGCTGAACGTAAAGGTTTGTGTGCTTCCCGCCGGTGAACCGTACAAACGGTTGGCAGTCATTGAAGGGCTCTGCGAGGATTTCTTGCTGGCGGGTTTGGATCGAAGCAGTGTCATACTAGCCCTGGGGGGCGGTGTCGTTGGCGACGTCGCCGGCTTTGCGGCTGCTGTATATATGCGGGGAATCCGATTTATCCAGATTCCCACAACCATTGTGGCACAGGTGGATTCGAGCGTCGGCGGGAAGACCGGGGTCAACTTGTCGGAAGCGAAGAATATTATTGGCGCTTTTCATCAACCTTCGGGTGTGGTCATAGACCTCTGTTTGTTAACGACGTTGCCTGATCGGGAACTTCGCGCTGGTTTGGCGGAGGTGATCAAACATGGTGTGATTGCCGATGCGTCTCTGTTTGAGTACATGGAAGACCATGTCGATGCCCTGTTGAAAAAGGATTTGGCGGCATTAACGTATCCCATTCGGCGTTCCTGCGAAATCAAAGGCGCTATTGTAGAGGCGGATGAACGCGAGCAAGGGTTGCGTGCTAATCTCAATTACGGTCATACCTTTGGGCATGGAATTGAGGCGGCATCGGGGTACGAACGGTTTTTGCACGGGGAAGCTGTTGCGCTGGGCATGTGTGCCGCAGCGGCGCTGGCAAACTCCTTAGGGCTGGTAGATGTCGCTTTTGTGGAGAGACAGCGTCGTTGTCTGCAACGGTATGGTTTGCCCACACATTGGCCGGATATGTCCGTTGATGCCGTATGGGAATCGATGCAACATGACAAGAAGGCAAAAGCCGGAAAGCTGAAATTTGTTCTTCCTGAGGGGTTCGGTAGAGTAGTGCATCGATCGGATGTCTCTGAGTCAGAAGTGCGGCGGGCTTTGGAGACCTTGTTGACGGTGTAACAAACCTGGGGATGGTAGCCGTTATGGCGTTTGGCGGAGAAAATGCCGAAAGTTACTACGACGAAGGTCTGACAGCAAGTGTGAAAGGTGACATCCCGCTTGCGATAGCGTGTTTTGAAAAGGCATTGGCGGCGGACCCGAATATGACGGCAGCCGCGCACCAACTCGGAAAGTGTGCCATGCGCACCGGGGATTGGTCTCGTGCGGTTCAGCTATTGACTCGGGTCGTTCGGGCTCGTCCTCAGCAGATTCCGCCCAGGCTGGACTTGGGCGTGGCGTTGTTAGAAAGCGGCAAGATAGAGAACGCCCGTGCAGTTTTTGGAGAAGTGTTGGCTGCGGAGCCCAATAACCCACGCGCCCTGTTGGGATTTGCCCAGATTGAATTTGCTCAAGGCAATTGGCAGGGCGCTGCCGCTTTTGCGGAGCGTTCCCTTGCCGTGAGCGGTCCGAATTTCGCCGGGTTGTTTTTGTTGGGACGTGCTGCAAAGTTGAAAGGCGACCTCCCTGGGTCCCAAGCTGCGCTTTCCCAAGCCGACGCCTTGCTGGAAAAATCGCTGGAGGCGAACCCGAGCCAACCGGAACCCCATTTTCTTCGGGGCGAGCTACATTTCGCACGCGAGGACTTTGTTTCGGCAATAGACTGCTATCGCGCGGCGGAGAGCCGCATGTCCCGTGACGGGGTGTACAGCGCCTATGGAATTACGTTCCAATTGTGCGATGTCTGGGCAAAATTGGGGATGTGTTACCACCGTTTGAACAAGAACGACCAGGCTCGGGAACTGGGTGCCCGCGTTTTGAGCATAGATCCTCACCATAAGGTGGGGCAATTTTTGAACTCGTTGACATGAGGACTTGGACGTGGCGGACGTCAATCTGCAATTGGTGCGGGAGTTTTTCGAACTCAACATTTTCCGTGTGTTGACGAACTGGGACCAGGAACCTTGGCGGGAACATGCGGGTGAGCGATCGCCGCAACTATTTGTTGAAAACCCTCAACCACGGATTTCAGAAGAGGTACCGGTGGTGCTGCGTCCTGCCGATCTCGCCGCGATCGAGCGTGCCGTCGTTCATATTCGGGCATGGCACGCTGACCGGTTTTATCCTTCCGTGATAGAATCCAGTCCGGTATTGTCGCGATTTGAGGCAGATGAGGCATCGTCGCTTGCACGCGTTGTATTTGCTCATCAACCGTTCGTCACGATTTTGGTGATCTCTGAGTTGCCGGTCTCGCCTGAATTGAGGTCGCGATCGTTGTCCATGCTACAACACGCCGGAGTGGATCATGTGATCGAGTTTCCCCAGATTCTGAAAGATTTGCTGGATAGGGTGAGCATCGAAGGCAATTACGGTGCGTCTGTGACGCTGCAAATGCTTCGATTGTTGAAGCGGTACAAGTTCATTAGGAATCAGCAGCTCGAGTTCAGTTTTGTAGTAGACCCCCCTGTCCCGGTAGTTGCGCCTTGGGTTGAAGTGATCAACGAGCCGGTTTCGGATGAAGAAAATACACCGACCTGACTCCCATGCCACGTGGATCTCTTGTATTGCTTTCTTAGAAAAAGGCGGTGTGTTGTGCCGACACGGCTAGCGCAAGAAACGGGAAATTATATTCTGCCAAAGGTACTCGAAAAACCAACTCAAATACCAGCGAAACGCTGGCCAAAAGACGTACAGGCATACGAACAAGATCAGCACTCCCAGCCATGACGTCAGTAATCGTCCTATTGCCCACGCTACAAACGAGACGCTAGCGCGGATGCCTCTCGTTACAATTCGGAAACCATGACGGATCGCCCAGCCGATGTCCGTTTCAGATATGGTTCCTTCTGAGCGATGGGCAAGACCTTCCGGGGCACATGCCAGTGCAAAAACTGTTTCGCCTATTTTTAGTCGGTCACCATCTCGTAATACGCGCGAGCGAATGCGGCCTGCCCGTTTTCCATTGACCCACACAGGCGCCCGAGATGCTTGACGAATGCGGTATCCATCTGAGACAACGCTGACAAACGCATGGCAGGGTTCTACCTCGGCGTCAAAAACCACCGTGACTTCGCAACGTGGATCGCTACCGATATAAAACGGTGCACGTACAATCGGGAACTCGTTGCCATCTTCGGGACCATTAATGATCTCCAGACTATCGGTTGGTTTCAGTCGGCTCACCCTGTGAGTTCCTTCACTGTTTCATTTGTTGCTGCTTTGCGGATGGTCAATTCGTCGTCAACCATGAGCACTTCGATGGTGTCCCCGTAGACGAAATCACCGCGGATGAGTTGCTCGCTTATCGGATTGATCACCAGTCGGTCTACGGTACGCTGTAATTCTCGGGCGCCAAACTCTTCGCTATACCCCTGACGGGCAAGATATTCATATGCCCCTTGATAAACCCGTAGATTCATGCCTTTTTCCTGCAGTCGTGCGTGCAATTTTCGGAGTGAGATGCTCAGAATCGTTCGGATGTCTTCGAAGAGAAGCGGGAAAAACGGCACAAATTCATCAATCCGATTGATGAACTCTGGACGAAACACTTCTTTTAGGGCGGGGAGAATTGCCTCGTGCTGGTCGGGAGCGTCTCGCCGTAGATGTTTTGCCGCAATATTGGACGTAAAAATCAGAATACAATTCCGAAAGTTGCAGTCGCGCCCACGCGCGTCTTTAATACGTCCCTCGTCCAATATGGGTAACAGGATATCGAAGACCCGCGGATGCGCCTTGTCAATTTCATCAAACAGGAGGACAGAAAACGGAGAATGTCGAACGGCTACCGATAGGCGCCCTTCTTGGTCGCTGCCGACATATCCCGGCGGTGCTCCCAGTAGACGTGCAACCGAGTGCTCTTCGATGTACTCGGACATATCAAAAGTATACAAGTGGCGGCTGGAACCAAATACGACTTCGGCTAACACTTTTGCGAGTAAGGTTTTGCCAACACCGCTCGGTCCCAAAAACAAAAACACGCCGCTGGGACGGTCCGGGGACGCAAGCCCCGTTCGTGCCCGTCGTACCGTTTGTGCCACGCGACGCACGGCTTCGTCCTGCCCAACCACGCGTTTCTTTAGAATGTGCTCCAAATTTTCCAGCCGTTGCCTTTCGCCGTCTGCGATTTCCTCGATGGGTACCGAG
>Ga0116165_1001258_pt1 | contig 20009 bp, 16 predicted proteins | sample AD_JPNMR1_MetaG_FD_89885 | JGI IMG/M metagenome (GOLD analysis project Ga0116165, IMG submission 89885) | Active sludge microbial communities of municipal wastewater-treating anaerobic digesters from Japan - AD_JPNMR1_MetaG | ecosystem: Engineered > Bioreactor > Anaerobic > Digestate | place...
AAAAATTATTTAATATTAATTTTGAAAATTATACTTTCTATAATTTTCTTATAACCAATATTATTTAATAACCAAATCATAGGAGTAGTTATGAAAAAGTTTTTACTTTTCTTTGCAGCAACTTTAATGTTGTATGCACAGAGCGTTTTAAACATTCACCACACTTTAAATAGTGGCAACTGGACAACCTTACCTGGCGTAGCATTATCTCAAAGAGGTTTTGTCAAAAGTATTACAATTCAAGCAACTGGATCAGGAACAAGAGAATTTTTATTTAATGATGGCGGAAATAATTGGTATAAGGTTCGGTATACTGATCCAATTCCTCTAAATCAAATTAAAGATTGTTATACAGGAGACCCAAACACTTTTAATATGAAATTAGTTGTTGCAGACCAAAAATATTATACATTTAATGCAAATTATTCTCAATATGGTGTTGATTTTTGTGTAATGGAAACAGATGCACAACCCATTACAATTACCAATGTTCAAATTTCCCCATCTGATACAATTACAAACAATCAAAAAGCCACAGTTAATATAACATTAAGTGGTAATAAATCACCTCAGGAAAGAGTATATTTAAGATATACAACAGATAACTGGGCTACATCAACAGCTGTTGATATTACAAACTCTGTAAGCGGTACAAGTGCAAGTTTTGAATTTCCATATTTACCTAAAAACACTACAGTTGAATTTTATGTATTAACATCTACAAAAGAAGCATTAGCTGCTGATTATGATATGTTTACATTAAATTACAATACTAATTCAGGAAATAACTATACTATTACAGTAATTGACAATGGTTCAACAACTTATAATAATCCATCATTAGCTGCAGGTACTCCAGTAGATGTTGGTTTTAGAGCAAATGAAAAATTAGGAACATCTAACTCAACAGATTATTATGTTACTTGGGATGCTTATAATATTTACTTTGCATTTACTGGTGGCTCTTTAATAGATAATGATAAATATAATGTAGCTATTGATGTAGATCCAGATGGAACAAACGGAACTGATCTAATTTTCAATGGTGTAAACTATACAGGTATGACACAAAAGATAGATTATCACATTGAAGTTGTAAAAAGTAGTGGTTTTCCTGATGCTAAATTGTTTAAAAACAATGCAGCAGGTAGATATGAATATGTAAAAAATTTACCAAATTATTGCGATAACTCAAATGTAAAAATTAAACTACCTATTGCAGATTTAACAGGTGCAACAGGTGTAACAGCTTACAATCCACAAAATCCAATTCAATTTGTAATGTTCATTAGTAATAATAATTCCAAACCATTCACAATGTATCCAGCTAATACTGCTGCTAATGGAAATAATGATATTACGGCAACAAAAGCTGTTAAATTTGCTAACTTAGCATCTGGTGTGGTGCCTTCAAGTGCACAAAATGAAAGTTCATTGCCTGTTGAGTTAGTTGAAAATAGCTTTAAAGGTCAAGTTGTTGATAATAAAGTTATTTTAACCTGGTCAACTGCATCAGAAATTAATAACAAAGGGTTTGAAGTAGAAAAATTTGTCAATAATAAGTGGGAATCAGTAGGATTTGTAAACGGTGCGGGTAATAGCAATGTAACAAAACATTACAGATTTGAAGATGTTTTAACAAGCAATAAGTTGCAATATAGATTAAAACAAATTGATAATGATGGTAAATATTCTTATTCAGAAGTTATTGAAGTTAATGCAAACATCAAATTAAGCTATGATTTAAAACAAAACTATCCAAATCCATTTAATCCAACAACAAAAATTACATTTGAATTACCAGTAAAAGCGTTTGCACAAATTAAAGTTTATAATATCTTAGGTTCTGAAGTTGCTACATTAATTAACAATGTTGTAGAAGAAGGAATACATACTATAGACTTTAATGCAGAAAATTTACCAGCCGGTATCTATTTTGTAACAATGAAAGCTAACGGATTTGCAAAGACAATTAAAGTTAATTTATTGAAATAGCAACAAATAAAACAGGGGCTCAAAATCGAGCCCCTGTTTTTTTATAAATTTAAATGTCTAAAGAAATTTACCAGTAAGACTGATGGGACAATTTTTAATATCATCTTGAGTTCCTTCTGCTATAATATAACCTCCTTCTTCTCCGCCCTTAGGGCCCATATCAATTATCCAATCAGCGTATTTAATAACTTCGAGATTATGTTCAATTACAATAACAGTATTTCCTTTTTCAACTATTCTATTTAATACATCCAATAGTACCATTACATCTTTATAATGTAAGCCAGTTGTTGGTTCATCTAAAACATATAAAGTCTTGCCTGTTGAAACTCTGGAAAGTTCAGTAGCTAATTTAACTCTTTGGGCCTCACCTCCAGAAAGTGTTGTTGCAGGCTGGCCTAATTTTAGGTATCCTAAGCCTACCTCACAAACAGCTTGTAATTTCCGTTTAATTGATGTTATATTTCCAAAAAATTCCAATGCATCTTCAAAGGTCATCTCAAGAACATCAGCAATATTTTTTTGATTATAAACTACCTGCAAAGTCTCCATATTAAATCTAGCACCATTACATAAATCACATTTAACATAAACAGGGGGTAAGTAATTCATTTCAATTTTTACAACGCCATCTCCTTCACACTTAGGACATCTTCCGCCTTCAACATTAAAACTAAATCTACCAGGTTTAAATCCTTTAGCTTTAGATTCGGGTAGTTGTGCAAAAAGGTCTCTGATATAAGTAAATACTCCTATATATGTAGCTGGATTAGACCTTGGCGTTCTACCGATAGGAGATTGATCAATTTCTATAATTTTATCAATGTATTCGATACCTTCAATTGATTTGTAAGGCAATGGATAATCGTAAGAATTATAAAATTTTCTTTTAAGTATCTTAACCAAAGTTTCATTAATTAATGATGATTTCCCAGAACCACTGACACCTGTAATACAAATAAAATTACCAAGTGGTATATTTAAATTTACATTTTTTAAGTTATGACCTGTTGCACCATACAAATGGATAAATTTTTCTTTTTTGATTTCTCTATTTGGTTTTTCAATTTTAATATTACCTCTTAAAACTTCAAGCGTTAGACTTTTAATTTTATTATTAACCAGAAGTTTTTTAGTCTCTCCAATTGCACAAAGTTTGCCACCATAAACTCCAGCAGCAGGGCCTAATTCAATTAAAAAATCGGAGTTTAGCATTGTTTCTTCATCATGTTCAACAACAATAACGGTATTATCCATCTCTACAAGTTTTTTAAGGGAATTAATGAGTTTAAGATTATCGGAAGGATGTAACCCAATGCTTGGTTCATCTAATATATAAAGAACGCCGGTTAATTGAGTTCCAATTTGAGTGGCCAATCTGATTCTTTGTGATTCTCCTCCTGATAGAGTATCGGATGAACGGTCTAGTGTTAAATAACCTAATCCTACATCTACAAGAAAACCTAAACGTTTTTTTATTTCAAATAGTATAGGTTCGGCAATCAAATTATTTTTGTATTTTTTATAATAGTTTTCTATTAATGGATACAAATTTGAAATTTGTATGTTAACAAAATCCTGAATTGTTTTATTTTCAAAATAATAGTGTAAAGCTTCTTTTCTTAATCTTCCGCCATTACAAACAGGGCATTTTTTTGAAATTTTAAAGTTTTCAAAGTATTCCTTGGCTTTACCGGTAGCAAATATTTTTTCGTAATTTGTTAAATAATCGTGAATGAATTCATAATTACCTTTAATCTTATCTTTGAAGATATCATAATATATCGAATTTTTACCCCAGAAAAGGAAATCAAGAAATTTTGTATCAACATTTTTAATTGGTTGTTTTAAATTATAACCAAAATCATTAAGAATTATAGAAAGGTTATTAAAAAATTTGGATGGTTCGTATTTTCCAACAGATAGTATTGCACCATCGTAAAAAGATAGTTCTTTATTAGAAAAAATAAGTTCTGTTGAAAATTCTTTAACAATACCTAGACCTTCACAATAATCGCACCATCCATAATGTGTATTAAAAGAAAAATTATTAGGTGCAAAAGTAGGGTAGCTAATACCACATTTTACACATGTATAGTCTGTGCTAAAGTATAATTCCTTTTCCTCGGATATGATAATTAAACTACCTTTCCCCTCATTTAAGGCAATATTAAGAGATGTTTCAATACGTTGACGTATTTCGTCTTCAACAATTACAGAGTCAACAAAAATATCTATATCGTGGGATTTATATCTATCTAATTTAATAGGGTGGTCGAGTCTAATTATTTCTTTATCTATTCTTGCTTTTACAAAACCTCGCTTAAAAAATTTATCCAATATTTCTGTAAAATTACCTTTTTTACCTCTTACAACAGGAGCAAGAATATGAATTTTTTGATTATTCAAATTCTGGAAAAGTTTATTTACTATTTCATCTATTCTTTGCTTTTCAAGAATTTGACCACAAGAATAGCAATGTGGAGTAGCTACTTTGGAAAATAAAAGTCTTAGATAATCATAAATTTCTGTGATTGTACCAATGGTAGACCTTTTTGAATATGAAATAGTTTTTTGTTCAATAGAAATAGAAGGACTTAAACCATCAATTTTTTCAACATTAGGTTTTTCTAATACTCCCATGAATTGACGTGCGTAAGGGGAAAGAGTTTCTATAAATCTTCTTTGGCTTTCTGCATAAATAGTATCAAGAGCAAGCGAAGATTTACCAGATCCTGAAACTCCTGTAACAACAATTAATTTATTTTTGGGTATTTTTAAGGACAAATTCTTTAAATTATGTTCGTTTGCTGAAGTAATTTCAATGTAATCCAAAGTTTAACCTTTCTTTATTTATCTATATACTCCGAAACATCAAGTGATATAATAATATTTTCATTATTATTAATTATCAAAGGAAGAGTAATAAGTTGATTAGTAGCAATATTGGATTCATTTTTAGTTCTATATACAATTTCTGATTTTTGAAAGTTTAATTCTAAAAGATCAATAACTTTGGATAAAATATTATCAAGAATACCTTTGAGTAGAGTTTCTATAGATTTAAGAAAATTGCTATCCAATTTTATAATTTGATTATAGTGATATTCGCCAATTTTAAGAGCTTCATTTAGCCCGGTTATTAAAGAAGCAATTATACTAACCCTTGCATTTTTATCTGTATAATCAAGTTGAAATAAAACTTCTGTGGGCACAGTGGATAAATTTTTAAGCGGTATGACATTTATATTTTGTTTAGTATATGTTTTTATAGATGAAATTATAGTTTTTAAAGTAAAATCTAAAATATTCTGTTTTATAAAATTAGATAGAAATTTAGATAAATTTTGGCCTGATAATAAGACGGTAAAGAAATTTCTGGTAAATTCTTTAATATCATTTGTATAAGGAATTTTTCCAATAAATAGTTCATGATACCTGGAAATATCCTGGCTACCAAGATAATAAATTTTAATTTCTTTATTTATATCAATTGATTTGATTTTTTGAGCTAGTTGAATTTCACTAATAATTGGAATTTTTTCACCCAAAAGAACAATCTTGGGTTGGTATTGCGTAAAGAAAGTGTAACCTGCGTTACCATTTTCAGCAAATATTACATTGTAAATTTCACCAAACTGTTCATTAAAATTAATTAAAAAATCTCTATCAGGGTGAACTAATAATAATTTTTCTTTATTTGGATTACTAAAATTAAAAATTTGATATGATTTACTATTATCTCTAATTTTTTCAAATAAGTTTGAAATTTTCTGATAAGCTTTAGTTAAATCAATTGGTTTAACAATATAATCTGAAATGCCAAGTTCCAGTAATTTTGCTATTTTTTCTCTATCTTTGTTAGAAGATAAAATTATTACAGGTATATTCTTAAATTTATCTATACTTCTTATGATTTCTAAAGTTTCAATGCCATCCATTAAAGGCATTGATAGATCTAAAAAAATAAGTTCGGGCTTATTTTTTTCAATAATTTCAAGAGCATCAAGCCCATTTTCTGCTTCAAGTATGTCATCTGTTAATTTCTTTTTTAATAATCTTGATATAATAAGACGTGTAATTTTGTCATTATCTACAATTAAAACTCTCATAGCGCATTAAGAATAGTTATAAATTTTGTTAAAAAGTTTTTTTTTCATAAATTAATATAGTGAATTTTTAGGATTAATAAAAATGGCTGCGAAAAAACTTAATATTTTATTTGTAACATCCGAATTAATACCCTTTGTACAGGTGGGGGAATTAGCTAATTTTTCAACTCAAGTAACTAAAGTTTTAGCTGATTGTTGCTCAGATATCAGAATTCTTATTCCCAAATATGGTGCTATAAGTGAAGCAACTCATAAAATTCATGATATCATTAGACTTAAAGATTTAAAATGTAAAATAGGAAATAAAACTTATTCTTATTCTATCAAATCTTCTTTTATATTAAATAAAAAAAGTCGAATTCAAGTTTATTTTGTTGATTCACCAGATCTTTTTAGTAAAAGAAAAGGTGTATATCTTGAATATGGCACATGGAAAGATTATCCAGATAATTTAGAAAGATTTTCTTTATTTTCCAGAGCTGCTTTTGAATTAATGGAAAAATTACAGTGGTATCCGGATATTATTCATACAAATGATTGGACAAGTGCTATAATACCCTTATATAAAAAAGTCTTTGAAAAGAAAAATAGTCATTTGAAAAAAATTAAGACTATTCTAACTGTTCATAATTTTTCGTTCCAGGGTGTTTTCCCATTGACCGAATTTGAAAAGCTCGGTTTGCCAGATGAATTTAAAGAAAAAGAATATTTACAAATTTGGGATCAATTAAACTTCCTCAAAGGTGGTCTTGAAACTCATGACCACATAGTAGGGCAAAGTAATTATGATTTACAAAAGTATATTAAAGAAGAAAAATATAGTTATGGATTGAAAGATGTTCTTAAAAGAATAAAAGATAAATTTGAAATTATTAATTATGGTTTAACAACAATAGAGTGGGACCCATCTAAAGATTCTTTGATAGAAGCAAAATATAGTGCTTCTAATCTTCAACATAAACAAAAAAATAAATTTGCATTATCTTTAAGATTAAATTTAGAATATGCTGAAAATTTACCATTTATTACTATTATCGATGGCTATGATAATGATATACAACAATTTATAGACAACAATTTTATAGAAAAAATGATAAAAATGAATTACCGTATTATCTTTATGTCAACATATTATGATAATAGAGATTTTTTCCAAAAGTATCACGAAAAATATTCACAAAAATTTCATGTATTAAGAGACGAAACTCAAGTGATGAAACATCTGGTAATTGCTGGTTCTGATTTTATACTTATGCCATATTACTCTTCGCCAACAGATTCAAATGTTCTTAAATCTCTTTATTACGGCACAATTCCAATTGCAATTAATCGTGGTCTCTATGCCGATGTTATTAAACCTTTTGATGGTAAAAATGATCAAATTGCAAACGGTTATTTATTTGAAGAAAGAAAGCAAGATTTGGTTCTTAAAAATCTTGACCATGCTCTAAGATTATATGCTGATAAAAATAAATTCAAAGAAACTCAAGTTAGATGTATGTCTGAGGATTATTCTTGGGATAAAGTAGGGCACGATTATTTCAAATTATACTCTAAATTATGTGGTGTTCATTGTAATGAAAAGTAAAGCTGTATTCCTTGATAGAGATGGTACTATAAATATAGATTACGGATATGTTAAATCACCTGAAGAAGTTGTTATTTTTGATGGCGTAGCTCAATCTCTTAAAAAATTAAAAGATAAAGGCTTCTTGCTTATAGTTGTTACAAATCAGTCTGGTGTTGCCCGTGGCTATATGACTGAGCAAGATGTTCAAAAAACTAATGATTACATCAATAGCTTAATCAAAAAAGAAGCTAGTGTTGAAATTGATAGGTTCTATTATTGTCCTTATCATCCTGATTTTAGTTTGCCAGAATTATCCAAATGTCGTAAACCATCTCCTTTAATGGTTCTACAAGCTGTAGAGGATTTTAATATCGATTTAAGTAAATCTTATTTCATAGGTGATACAATAACAGATATGCAATGTGCAAATAATGCAAATGTTAATAAGTCTATAATGGTTAAAACATCTAAGTATAATGAGTTAGATAAATTAAAAACTGTTGAAAATATAAAAATTGATTTTATAGCTGATAATTTTATTCAAGCTGTGAATTATATATTAAAAGACAATTTGGAGGAAAATTGAAAAAGTTCATTTTGCTGATCATTCCTATTGTATTTTGGGGGTGTTCTGAAGACCCAACTAGCATTGGAGATCAATTTCTAGATAAAAACATTGATTATTTTGCCGATACATTATTACAAAGTGCTACTTCTACTTATACATATGAAACTAATACCAATACTTCGGATGTGTTATTTATTGGTAAATATGATAATATAAGTGAGGCCAGTCTCCTTTTGAAATTTAACATGCCAACTGCTGATTCCATTGCGGCAAGAGTTACAAAAATTCAAGTTAAAAAAGTAGAACTATTTATTTATCCACTTTATTTTTTAGGTTCAAAAAACTTTAATTTTACAGCACAACCGATAAATAAATTCTGGGATTATACAAAAAATAATTCAGAGATTATTTCTTCAGTAGCTCCTTTACTTGGGAACAATGTTTTGATATCCTCAAGTGTAACAGATACTTTAGTTACTCTTACTATTGATACTACTGTTGCAGAAACCTGGCTTAAAGCTGTTATGTATGATACTTCTGCAAAAAATTACGGATTAAAGATTTCATCAACTGCAGATAATGCTATGGTTGCATTTAGAGGTTATTCATTTTATTCAACTGGAAAAGTAACAACTCTTAAAGTTACATATTTTGATATGGATAAAAATAAAGAATTTTCTTTTACTGTAACTCCAACTATAGATTTATCTACTTTTAATGGAACAATACCAGAATTTGACAAAAATAAATATTCACTCGCTCAGGGTGGTTATACAATTGCTACTAAAGTATTATTTAACCTACCAGCAAATATTAATAAATCTGTTGTCAATAAAGCTAAAATTAGTTTCGAAATAGATACTATTCTTTCTACCAAAAATTTCTCCGATACAATTTATATTAGTTTACTTTCTGATGAAACTGGTGAAGAGGTTTATGGAGGTAGTTATTCAATATATAGAGTTGGTAGTAAAAAAGGGTATTATGAAGGTTCCATAGTTCCTTTACTTCAGGCAATTGCAAATGATTATGTGGGAAATTATGGTTTTCGTCTTTTTTATGGACGAGATTTAAATTCTGTTGATAAAGTTTATTTCAAAAAAGAGTCCTTTAAATTAATTCTTGGCTATACACAAATAAAATAATTGGTAAAGAAAATGAAAAAAATAATAATATTAAATATATTACTTGTAATTGAAATTTTTGCGGCTGGTAATGGATCTCCATACTCAATTTTAGGATTGGGTGATTTTTTATTAAATCCTAATACAAAAATTTATGGCTTTGGTGGTTTGGGGTATGCTTATAATAGTTATTTCTCTGTAAATTATTTAAACCCCGCTGCTAATTCAAATTTAAAACTTCCAAGATTAGAAGCATCATTTCTTTATTCTGGATATAATATTAATGAAAAATACTCATCATTTTATTCTAATTCAAATATTAATGGTTTAGCTGTTGGGATACCAATAGAAAGAGAAATTGGAATTTCGGTTGCTGCTGGTATGATGCCAACAACAACAATGAAAAACGTTTATAGAGATAAAGTGTATACAAATAATATCAAATTTGAATATGAAAATAACGGTAATTTATCAAAATTATTTATTGCACTTGCAGGAAATTTAAGCCAAAACTTAAGTTTAGGAACATCTTTTGATTATTATATATTAGATAAAAATAAAATATCACGTGTGTATAACGAAGATTATAATTTAACAAATGCTGAATTTAAAACAAATTATCACTTTAATGCAATTGGTTATACCTTTGGAGTAAATATTACAAATTTAAATCGAATATTAAATATAAAAGATGTTGATAATGCTACTTTTAGTTTTGTGTTTTCACCAAAGTTTGATAAATTATCCGATACATCCGTTACATTAAGAACTTTTAGAGGAGAAGAAATAGGTTCTGATTATTCCCAAAGTATTGATATTGCAAAAGGGAAAACAACATTAACTAAACCAATGGAGTTTGGAATAGGTTTTAATACATCTTTTGATGAATATATGTTAGGTTTTGATTATAGATTTATTAAAACATCTGATGTACAAGAAAATAAACAATCTTTAGATGATTATCAAAAATATGTAATTTATTTTGAATATTCAAAATTAAAACCTAGAAATTACTGGCAAACTATGCCTTTAAGATTGAGTTTAAGTTATGAAAAAACTCCTTATTACTCAAATAACAAAAGAGTAAATGCCATTTATTTTAACATAGGTTCTACGTTATTATTAACAAAAGAATCTGGGCTAGATTTTGCTATTAGTTATGGTAAAAGAGGTATGGGAACAAATTTAGAAGAAAATATAATTAATGTTAATATAGGTATCGGATTTAGCGAAATTTGGTTTATTAGAGAAGAAAAATAAAGATAAAAAAACGGTCAATCACAAACGAGAAAATTTAAAACTTATAAAAAAAAGGGATGTTTTTTCAACATCCCTTTATCATTATTATTTATTTGTATCTCTTAATTCTTTTACTAAACGAGTAGCTTTATAAACAGTGGATAATGCTACTATCATACCTTCGGAATCAACTCCTATACATCTATTTGCGGATGGTTCGTAGATGAAATCACCGGCATTGTTTTCAATGTTGCCGTCAAAAGCTATACCAATTATTTCTAAATTTTTGTTAATGATTGGGCTACCAGAATTGCCACCAATAATATCATTTGTAGAAGCAAAATTAAACGGAGTAGATAATTTTACTGTTTTTTCAGCTTTCTTCCAGCTTAAAGGTAAATCCCAATCTGGTTTGCCAGCGTGAGAGTAGTATCTATCATATAATCCAAAGTAAGTAGTTTTGGGTGGTGCAAGTGTCCCATTATATTCATATCCTTTAATAATTCCATCGGATATTCTTAGTGTGAAAGTAGCATCAGGAGAAATATTTGTGCCATATACTTTAAACAATGCAATTCCCAATTTATTCAAATAAATATCCTCTTTTCGAATTAAATTCATCATTTCTTGATTAAGTTGATTATATTCTTTATTGTAAGCTATAAATAATTTGTAGAATGGGTCGTTTGTTAAAGAATTTTTGCCACTTTGTAATAATAATTTCAATTTATTTGGAGATGTTATTTGTGAGTTTCCTAATATATATTTAACAGCTTCTTGCCCGGTTAAGCCATTTGTAAATTCTTTGAAGTTTGGATCGCCGCTAAAATATTTGTTAAGAATTGTTATTGCATCTTCGAGTAAAAATTCTTGTATTTTATTATAATGTTCTTTTTTACGGTTTTCATTAAAAATATCATCAACAATAGCATCAATTATTTGTTTTAAACTATCATCTGATATTTTATTGATTTTATTGTATAATCTATTTGCAATTCTAAAATAATCAGAGTATGCTCTTCTACCATCACAAACAAGACCTAATGAATAATATCTATCATAAATTTTAATTTTCTGATCATTAACAATTTTTATACTATCCCATAAGTTGCCATCTTTTTCACTTAAACCTAATTCATAATATTTACTCATAAAGTTCTTTTGAAAATCTTTTTTCCTTGCCATTATAACTGGATTATGAAGATATTTAATTGAGTTATCATATACTTTCTGTGAGTTACTAATACCAAAAAGCTCTTCTTTAATTTCACCATCAGAATTACCTGTAAGTGCAATGTATTTATTATAAGCTTTTATCATAGTGCTCAAATAATTTAATGTAGCAGGATAGGAATAATCTCTGAAAAACTCTAATTGTTCAACTGTTTTTAATCTGTTAGTCCTTCCCGGATTACCAATAGTGAAAACTAATTCATTTTCTTGTGCGCCCTTTTTACTCCATTTGAAGTAATTTGTTATTTTTGCAGGTTTACCATTTTCATAAGCTCTAAAAAACGAAAAATCACCATCATATCTTGGATATGTAAAATTATCGTAATCTCCTCCATAGAAGCCAAATTGTACTTCTGGAACAAAAACTAATCTAATGTCATTGTATCTTTTATAACCATATAATGAAAACTTACCACCATTAAAAAATTGAACAACTTGAGCTCTATCAAAACCTTTTTGTTCTTTATATTCTTTTTCAAGTTTTTCTATTATTTCTCTTTTGGCTTTAGCTTTTGCCTGTGGGTTTGTTTCTTTTTCAATAGCTTCTATAACTTTATCTGTTACATCTTCCATGTAGATTAATTGTTCAACAAATAAATCTGGCACTTTTCTTTCATCTGCTAATGTTTTAGCGTAATATCCATTTTTCTGAAAGTCTTCACCTTGTTTTTGAACTTTTAAAGCAACTTCTCTTGCACAGTGGTGGTTTGTCATAATAAGTCCATCAGGTGATACAAAAGAAGCTGAACACCATGTAGCAAATTTTACAGCGCTTAATCTTGCTTTTTCTAACCATTCGTTGGATGCTTCAAAACCGTATGTGTTTTTCCAATATTCTAGAGGGGGATAATCGAAAGTCCACATTTTACCAAAATCAATCAATGATGATTTAATAGTATCTAAATCAATATTTAAATACTTGTTTTGAGCATTAACACTATTAAAAGTGAATAATATTAAAATGACGAAAAATAATTTTTTTGATTGCTTTAACATTGTTGCTCCATAAAATTATTGATGTTTTCAAAAATAATACATTTATTCAAATTATCAAAGTTTTAGTTTAAATACTATATTTCATACAAATCATTTTTTTATCATAAAAATTTTTAGTATTTTTGCAATTAAAAAACGGAGTTTTTATGTTACATAATATTCAACCTACATCGACAAAATCCTGGAAAGCACTTGAAGAACATTTTGTTGAAATGAAAACAGTTCACATGAAAGAGCTATTTAAAAATGATTCAGATAGATTTAAAAAATTTTCAATTAAAGAAGGTGATATCTTAGTAGATTATTCCAAAAACATAATAACTGAAAAAACTTTAAAGTTACTTATAGATTTAGCTAATGAAGTAAAGTTACAAGACGCTATTGAAGCTATGTTTTCTGGAGAAAAAATTAACAAGACAGAAAACAGAGCAGTATTACATGTTGCTTTAAGAAATGTAGAAAATACACCTATTTATGTCGATGGACAAGATGTAATGCCACTTGTTAATAATGAACTTGAAAAAATCAAAGAATTTTGCTTAAAATTAGAACATCGCGAATGGAAAGGTTTCTCTGGTAAAGATATAACTGATATAGTAAACATTGGAATTGGTGGTTCTGATCTCGGACCCGTGATGATTACTGAAGCTCTTAAACCTTATGCACTACCACATTTAAATGTTCACTTTGTATCTAATGTTGATGGTACTCATATATCCGAAACATTAAAAAAATTAAATCCAGAAACTACTTTATTCTTTATCGCTTCTAAAACTTTTACTACTCAAGAAACTATGGCTAATGCACATACAGCACGTGAATGGTTTATGAAATTAGCTTTTAAAGAAGAATTTATCAAAAAGCATTTTGTTGCTATTTCTACTAACGAAAAAGAAGTTGTTAAATTTGGTATTGATCCAGAAAATATGTTTAAATTTTGGGATTGGGTAGGTGGTAGATATTCAAGTTGGTCAGCTATTGGGCTTTCAATTGCTGCTTATGTCGGTTTTAATAATTTTATGGAACTTCTAAAAGGCGCCCATAGTATAGATAAACATTTTAGAAATACTCCATTTGAAAAAAATATTCCTGTTATACTTGCTTTACTTGGAATTTGGTATAATAACTTTTTTGGTGCTGCTAGCCACGCACTTCTTCCTTATGATCAATATTTACATAGATTTGCGGCTTATTTCCAACAAGCAGATATGGAAAGTAATGGAAAATCAGTTGATAGAAATGGTAAAAAAGTTGACTACCAAACAGGTCCAATTATTTGGGGTGAGCCCGGTACAAATGGACAGCACGCTTTCTATCAATTAATTCACCAGGGAACAAAGCTTATTCCTTGTGATTTTATTGCACCAGCTATTTCACATAATCCTGTGGGTAATCATCACAACATGTTGCTTTCCAATTTCTTTGCACAAACCGAAGCTCTCTTGTACGGTAAAACAGAAGAAGAAGTTGTTAAAGAATTAAAAGCACAAGGAAAATCGGATGAAGAAATTGAGTTCTTAAAACCTTATAAAGTATTTGAAGGTAATCGTCCTACTAATTCTATTCTTATCAAAAAAATTACTCCATTTAACTTAGGTGCTTTAATTGCTATTTACGAACATAAAATCTTTACACAAGGTGTAATTTGGAATATCTTTAGCTTTGATCAGTGGGGTGTTGAATTAGGCAAACAATTAGCCAATAAAATTTTACCAGAATTAGAAAATGATGACTATGTTGTAACGCATGATTCATCTACTAATGGTCTTATTAATGAATTTAAGAAAATGAGAAAATCTTAAAATTATGTATTGCTATCTACTTAAATTTGAATTTTTATAATAGCTATTAATTCAATAAAAATTTATAAAAGCGGTTGTCTGAAATGTTAACTATTGATAGCCGCTTTGTTTATTTTATACAAATTTTTGATAAAAGTAAATTATTAGCTTTTAAATACACAAAATTAGTAAACTAAATCATTTAAAATTGTGTTTTTCTTATATGAAATATGAAGAAATGGAATTATGGTAGAAGTAAAAAAACTTAAAATCGAAGGTATCACATGTGCAATGTGTGTTAAATCGATTGAAAAAAGACTTCAGAAATTAGAAGGGATTGAAAGCTACAGCGTTAATATTATTGATAATACTGCACTCATTAAATATAACGATAAACAAATAAAAATTGATGATATAATTACTGAAATTGAGAAATTAGGCTATAAAGTTATTTATTATAAGGAAAAAAGTAAAAAAGAGATAAAAAAATTATATTACTCATTCTTAGGAATTTTTCTCTCTTTGTTAATGATGATAAGTATGAACAATCATTCATTGCATCACTCATTAAAATACATTTATCCTATAATAACGATACTATAATTATTTTTATTTAAAGAGTTATTTATAACTTCAATAGAAAATATTAAAAATAAAACAGTAACAATGGAATTGATGTATTTTTTTAGTATATCAATTTCTATAATAGTATCTCTTATAGATACAATTTTAGGTATAGGTAAATTTGAATATTATGATACTGCTATTATGCTTGCATCATTTTTAAGTTTAGGAAAATACATAGAAAACAATGCAAAAGTGAAAACAAATAGTTTGTTGAATTCATTAAAAAAACTTTTCCCAGATGAGATATTATTGAAAAAGGATAAAGAATTTGTTAAAACAAAAATAAATCATATACAGATTGGAGATGTAATAAAAGTAAATCCAGGCGATATAATACCTGTTGATGGTTTCGTTATTGATGGTATATCATTCGTAGATGAAGCATCTATCAACGGTGAGCCAATTCCTATAAAAAAGAAAAGCAATGATTTAGTATTTGCAGGTTCACATAACACAAATGGAACATTAGAAATTAAAGTTGAAAGAATAAGTAATCAAACAATTCTTGGAAAAATAATTGAAATTCTTGAAACATCACAAATTGGAAAAACAAAATATCATAAGATAGTTGATAAGATTTCAATATACTTTTTTCCTGCCATTATTTTAATAGGTATAATGATATTTGTTTTAAACCTGGTATTAGGAAATAGTTTCCAATATTCTATCGAAAAATTAATAACAATATATGTTATTGCATGTCCTTGTGCACTAGCTTTAGCTACTCCAACAGCCGTTGCTACAGGGATGGGAGTTGCCGCTAAAAATGGTATCGTGATAAAAAATATTGATGTAATTGAAAAATATTCAAATGTTGATACTTTAATATTTGATAAAACAGGTACATTAACTTTAGGTAAGCCAACTGTAAAGAATTTGTATGTTTTTGAAAATGATCATAATACAATATTAAATATATCTTATAATATCGCAATACATTCAAATCATCCATTATTAGATGCTATAAAAAAACAAGCTGAAAAATATTCTGCAATCAAATCATTAGATGTAACAGAATTTGAAGAAATTAAAGGAAAAGGCATCAAAGCTAAGATAAATGATAAGCAGTATTATTTGGGCTCTTATAATTTTGCAAATGAAAAATTAAATCTAGAAGATAATATAATTGATTTATATTTAAATATAACTAAGGAAGGAAGTTCCCCAATAATTTTGTTTGATGAATCAAAAGTTTTAGGTATTTTTGATATTAGAGATGAAATTAATTTAACTGCAAAAGATGTAATTGCTTTTTTTAAGAATTCAGGTATAAAGATCATATTATTATCAGGTGATAATAAATATAATGTTGAAAGAGTATCTAATTTACTAGGAATTAAAGATTATTTTTTCGAGGCACTACCAGAAAGAAAATATGAAATAATTAAAAGTTATAACAAAAACAATAATGTAGCTTATGTAGGTGATGGTATAAATGATGCTTTAGCATTAACAGAAGCAGCTGTTGGGATTGCTTTAGGTAATGGTTCAGATATTGCAAAAAATGCTGGGGATATAATTATTCTCAAGAGTGATCTTAAAAGTTTAATTTATTTGCATAACATAATTAAAAGAATATTAAAACAAATAAAAATAAACATTTATTGGGCAATTAGTTACAATTTATTTTTTATACCACTTGCAGCTGGTATAATAAAAACAATTAATATTACTCCTTTGATTGGTGCACTGTTGATGATTTTTAGTTCTTTATCAGTAATATTATTATCATTAACTATTAAAAATTTTAAATTGAGGGAATCATGAAATATGAAGTAAAAATAAAAAATATGAATTGCAATCATTGTGTTAAAAAAATTACAAATATTCTAAATAATTATGGTATTAATGTAATACAAGTAAATCTTGAGCAAAAAATTATATATGTTGATAATGATATTTTAAAATATCCACAGCTTATAAACGAGCTTGAGGAATTCGAATATTTTGTAGAATATTCAAAAAATATTCAATAATATTTTGAAAATTTAAAAAAAATATATATTTTTATAAACTGAATTCGATTAATTTAGAGGATTTAAAATGAAAAGAACATATCAACCACACAATACCAAAAGAAGAAGAACACATGGTTTTAGAGCAAGAATGAAAACAAAAAATGGTAGAAAAGTTCTTGCTGCAAGAAGAGCTAAAGGAAGATGGAAATTAACAGTAAGTGATGAATATACCATCTAATTTAAATTGGAAAAATTAAAATTTTCTCATAATCAGCGATTAAAATCTACAAAAGATATTAAAAAATTATTTTCTCAGGGGGAAATTATTCTCTCTGAGAATTTTATTCTTAAAGCCCGTTTGTTAATTGAAAAATCAGAGAAATATGAAATAAAATTTGGTGTTGGGGTTTCCAAAAAAGCTGGTAATGCTGTTTGGCGAAATAAATTTAAAAGGCTAGTACGTGAAAGTTTTAGGTTAAAACAAAATGAACTAAAACTCGAAAAATCCCTAAAAATTTTAATTATGGTTACACCTTTTAAATGTAATAAAATCAAACACCCCAAACTAACATTATCAACAATTGATAAAGATATGTATTATTTAATAAAGCTGATTAGAGAGAAGGTTGATAAATTATGAAATATTTTTTCATATATATAATAAAATTTTATAGAAGATTTATATCACCCTTAAAACCTCCTTCTTGCAGATTTTATCCTACATGTTCTGAATATTCATTACAAGCATTTCAAAAATATAATATATTTAAAGCATTATATAAATCAATTTATAGAATCTTGCGATGTAATCCTCTTTCTAAAGGGGGATATGATCCATTAGATTAACTAAATTAGGAGAATTATGAAAACCAGGGAATTCATAGCGTATATTCTTATAGGTATTATCCTTTTTGCTTGGGTTTATTATACTACACCAGAACCTCAACCGGTAAAAAAGGATAAAATTGAAAATAAAGATACTGTTCAAAAAATACAAGCACCTGTTCAATCAACAAAGCAGATCATTCCTACCGAAAAAAAGGAAGCTATTGGACCAATTACAAAATCTACAAAGGAAACAATTGCAAATATTGAAAATAAGTTTTTGAGAATTGAATTTACATCTCAAGGTGCAAGAGTAAAGAAGGTTTTTCTTAAGAATTATACAAATTGGTACTATAACTCTAAAGATAAAAATGCAAAATATTATACTAAGGAAGTCCAGCTTATTAATAATAAAGATGGTGGTGATTTTAATATTAAATTTTATGATAAAAGTGATAATTTAATTAATACTGCTTTCTATAACTTTCAGTTACAAAATATCGAAAAATTAAATGATAAAACTGTAATAACATTTAAATTAAATTTTCCAAATAATGCAGCGATTATAAAAAGATATATTGTTTATAACGAAAAATATGATATTAAAACAGAAATAGATTTTGTTAACTTTAATCAAATAGCAAATATCGAAAAAGGTTATATCGTTGGATGGAATTCTGGTATAAGGATGGTTGAAGAATACAGCCATGATGAAGGTAGGTATACTAATGCTGGAATTTATCAAGGAGGAGAACATATTACATACAATATTGATCACAGCCATCCATATTTACAGCATTCAATTCATGGAAAATTAGATTGGGCAAATATTAGAAATAAATATTTTACAATTATATTTAATCCATTAAAGCCTGTTCAGGATGATGAATTTAAGATTAAAGGTTGGCATAAAGTTAAAGGAAATGGAGAATATAAAATTTATAGCTTTGATTACGTTACTACCTTTAAAGGTGAAAATAATTATTTTACAGACAAATTTTCGTTATATTTTGGTCCTATAGATTATGATATTTTGAAAGCTTATGGTAAAAACTATGAACAAGTTGTTGATTTTGGTAATTTATTTGGAATGAAGTTTTTAATCAGGCCAATTAGTGAATATTTATTTTTACCACTATTGAAATTACTTCATATTGTAATACCTAATTATGGTTTCGTAATAATTATTTTTGCGCTTATTGTAAAGTTATTATTATTTCCAATTACAAAAATTACTTTGCTTTCTCAAAAAAAGATGTCTTTATTGCAACCAGAAATTGACCATATCAGAAAAACAATAGAAGATCCAACAAAGCAACAAAAAGAGATAATGAATTTATACTCTAAATATGGAATTAATCCAGCAGGTGGATGTTTACCTCTTCTTTTGCAAATGCCTATTCTTGTTGCTTTATGGAGTTTATTCAATGTTGCAATAGATTTAAGAAATCAACCTTTTGCTTTATGGATAACAAATCTTTCAATTCCTGATGTTATCTATACTTTACCTTTCAAAATTCCTTTATTTGGAGTTGATCAAATAAGTGCATTAGCTTTGCTTCTTGGTATATCAATGTTTTTACAGCAAAAAGGGCAGATTGTTGATCCAAGTCAAAAAGCTATGATTTATATGATGCCTATTATGATGACAATGTTATTCATGAGTTTCCCTGCTGGGTTAAACCTTTATTATCTAGTATTTAATATATTTTCAATAGCTGAACAAAAATTGTACTTTAAATATAAAGGCGATATTAAGTTAGAAGTTGTTAAGAATAAAAAGAAAGGCTGGATGCAACGTATGATGGAAGAAGCAGAAAAAAAACAAAAAATGACCGAAGAAATGAGAAAAGCTAGGAAAAAACTAAAATAATTTCTAGTTATAACTGCTATTGATTGATAAAATGAAAAAAGTGATTTTATACATATGTATTGTGAATTTAGTATTTGCTGTTAATATAGATACTATTAAATTTGATTA
>Ga0116165_1001259_pt1 | contig 20006 bp, 28 predicted proteins | sample AD_JPNMR1_MetaG_FD_89885 | JGI IMG/M metagenome (GOLD analysis project Ga0116165, IMG submission 89885) | Active sludge microbial communities of municipal wastewater-treating anaerobic digesters from Japan - AD_JPNMR1_MetaG | ecosystem: Engineered > Bioreactor > Anaerobic > Digestate | place...
GAAAGCCAAGTTTTGACAAACTATCAAGATAGAGTGATTATAACCTATAAAATAACATTGGTTCAAGAGAAATTAGAAGAATTAAAGGGAGCAAAAAACGCAGAAGAAACAGCAGAAAAAAGATGCTGGGAAATAGAAAATCTTTTAAGGGGATTAGAAATTGATAATGTTTTAAGGATTGTACCAGTAGAAACAATTAAAACATACGACAGCAATTCAACAAGAATTATATTAGAATTTAACATAAAGGTCGAGTTGGTAGTAGATATTTAATATTTATTACCAAATTATTATAAATTAAAATTATAAATTAAAAATTAAAAAATATGAGAATAGGAAGAATTAAAAAAATAGCAATTGGATTAGAAAAAGAGCCAGGAGTAGCAGTATCTCCTACTCATTCTATTCCTTTTTTAAGTTTTTCTTTACAGGAAAAACATACTCCTATTGCTGATAATACAGCAAGAGGAATGAGAAATCTTGAAGGAAGTGATTCTGTTGAAGGCAAGAAATGGGGAGAAGGTTCAATTGAAGTTCCGTTAGACCCTGATACCGCTCCTTATTGGTTTGCGTTAGCGTTAGGTAAAATAACAAGCGAAAGCACAACCGGTGGATTTTATAAACATACAATTGAGGAAACAAAAACAAGCCAGCCATTGACAGCAACGATCGAAACAGAAAGAGAGGTTGGGAATTATAGATTTTTAAACTCTGTTGTCGATAAATTAGAATTAAATTTTGCTGACGATATCGCAAAATTAAGCATAGATGTTAAATCAAAATATCCTGTTAGCGGATTAGGAACAATAGACCTTGTTCCGTTGACATACTACACCTTTAAAAACGCATCAGTAAAGGTTGATAGTCAAGAAATAAAGGTTAAAGAATTTACTTTAACAATATCTAATAATGTTGAATTGATATACTATCCTGGAAGCAATGATGTTGGGCAAATAATAGTTAAAGGATTATCAGTTGAAGGAAGTTTCAGTTTAATCTTTGAAAATAAAAATCAATTAGATGCTTTTGATAGTTTGACAAAAAAATCAATGGAGGTTTCTTTTTCAGGAAGCGATGGAAAAAGTATTAAAATAACAATTCCTCAATTTAGAGTAAATAATTGGACAGAGGGAACAGGATTAGACGATATATCAGACGAGACAATAGATTTTGTAGCAGAATACAACGAAGACAAAGGAAAGACAATTGGAGTAGAAGTGGTAAATAAAATAGAAACTTATTATAACGAAGAAGAATCATAAAAATTATGGAAATCATAACACCATTTCAAAAACATAAAGTAGAATTAAAGGATTTTATTACAGGAAGAGAGGCAAACGAAATACAAAAGCCAGTTTTAGATTTAAAGATGAATATAAATGCTTCAAAAGGAAGTGAAGGAGAATTTAGCATTGGAGATATATCAGAGAAAATGACTGATAATATGATTAAAATAATAGTTGTGTCAATTGATGGAGATAAAAAGGATATTGTTAATAGGTTGAAGGATATGAGAAATGAAGATTATAAATTTGTTCTAAGGGAAGTAGAGAAAGTATATAATGGGGAAAATTTTACAAATCCCGAGTTGAAGCAAGAAGATGGTACAGGCTCGGGAAATTAACACCAGAGATGCAGATAGTTAGTATATGCCAAGAGATGCATTGGACCTATAACGATTATATGGAACAACCAACTTGGTTTTTAGATATGTTGAAGGATAAGTTTGAGATAGATAGCGAAAATATTAAAAAAATAATGAAAAAAAATGGCTGACTATAAATTGTCATTTGTAATAGATGCTGAGAATAAGGCTCAAAAAACAATTAATGAAGTTAAGAGCCAACTTGATGGAATTCAAAAAACAGCAAAGGATTTTGAACCTGCTTTTAAAAAGATGGCGGTTGTTGGAACAGCCGCTTTTGCGTCTATTACTGCCGTTGTTGTCTCTACTACAAAAGAGTTTGCTGATAGTGAAAAACAATTAAAAATAGTTGATACAATAATTGAAGGATTATCAACTACTACTCTAAATAATTTTTCAGGAGGATTACTATCAACACAAGAAGCAATTGAACAATTAAAACAAAAAACAAGAGAGTTTGGAAGCGAATTACAAGCAATGGGGGGGATATCAGATGAAACGGCTTCTGTTGGACTAGCAAAGTTAATACAAATTACTGGTGATTTTACTGAAGCACAAAAAGCGGCTATGTTAGCGGCTGATTTATCTATTTACAGGCAAATTGATTATTCTTCTGCTGTTGACATTGTTGGAAAAGTATTATCTGGTAATTTAGGAATATTATCAAGATATGGAATTCAATTGAAAGAAAACGCAACGGTAGAAGAAGCAATGATAGAACTAACAAGAAGAGCAGGAGGACAATACCAAGCATACGGAAATACACTTGAAGGACAAATTACTATTTTAAAGGCCAGTATATCTGATTTAAAAGAAGCAATTGGGGGAGTGTTTGCTGATATTGAGAAATCAATTGTTTCAGCACTTATTCCTTTTATACAAAATCTTACAAAATGGATTGATGAGAATAAAGAATTAGTTAAATGGATAACAATTATTGCTGGGGCTTTATCAGGTATTATTGCTGTAATAGGAACATTGGGATTAACATTTATTGCTATAACTAAAACAATAAAAGAATTAGAGATTGCTTTTATCGCTTTAAAAGGAATTGGACTTGCGACTATTGGGTGGATAGGGTTATTAGTTGCTGCAGTTGCTGGCTCTATATATATGCTTGTGAAATATAGAGACGAGATAATGGTAAATATTCTATATTTTAAGAATTGGATAAATTCAATTGAAGAAGCAATTGGAAAATTTTTAAGATTAGAAAGTGTTGTTAATAGAGCAAAACAGAAAACTGCTGAAAACAATGTTGTAATAGAAGAATATAAAAATAAAATAGAGGCTGGGAAAAACAAAACAGATGAATTTAGCGGTTCTCAAATTGATTTATCTGGTGCTATAAGCAATACAACTGATAACATAACGAAAATGGGAGCAGAAACAGAAAGAGTGATGGGAATAAGCAAGGATAAATTTAATGAAGTTATAAATACAATTAAGGAATTACAAGACAAAACAAATTCGCTCTTTGAAGATTTAGAAAAAATAGATAAAGATTACAAAAAACAATCATTTGATGAAGAATTAAGTTATAGGTCAAGTATTGCTGAATTAGTAGCAAAAACAGAGTTAGAAAAAGAAGAGTTAATTAAAAAGAAAGAAGATAAAATAAAAGAATTGGAAATAGAAAGAGAAAGGCTTGTCCGTGAACGACAAAGTAAAATAAGAAATGAAGCAAGCGCAAAAGAGATAGATAGAGTGGAGAGAGATATAGAAGATATAGATTTTATGATGGAGCAAAAAAATAATAAAGAGATAATAGATTTAGTAAAGCAAATAGAAGAAAAGAATGCTATTTTGAAAACCTATAAGGATATGGAAATAAATGTTGAGAGTTCGATACAGGAATACAAAGATTATATGAGAATGAATGAATTACAGAAATTGGAATACGATTATCAAAGAAAATCGATGATGAGACAAGTAGAAATGCTGACAGAGAAAGCAAATAAACTTCAAGAAATAATAGATGCTAAACAGCAATACGAGGCTTTAATGGTAATTTTCGGACAAGAACAGCAAGGATTTATTTTAAAAGAAATTGAGAAAACAAAATCATTTAAAGAAAACTTAGAAACACAATATAAAATATTAGGGAATTGGAAAGATGCTGTTGTTCAAGTTTATTCTGATATGGTTAAAGAGGCAAATGCTGAGATGGCAAAATTAAATGTCCCAGTAGGAGGAAAATCAGTAAGCGAAAAAGTTGAAAAAGAAAGTCAAAAATCAGTTTCGGCCTATAAAGCATTGGGATTAAAAAATCCAATAGAAAAAATAATTGGATACCAAGAGGGGACAAATTATGTTCCTCGAACAGGATTATATATGCTTCATCAAGGGGAAGCAGTTATACCAACGAAAAACAATTCTGGTATAGGAGGCATAGTTGTTAATGTTAATGGTGGTTATTATTTATCAGAAAAAGCGGCTGAAGAGATGGGAAATTTGATAGTTAAAAAGTTAAAAGAAAATATAAAATTATAATGAATATTAGTTTAAAAATTAACGGAGTTGAAAGAAGAGATATCGTAATATTAGATAGTATATCAAAGACAGATAACTTAAACAGCAGAAAAGATGATTTTTCTTTTGAAATTTTAAAAGGTGATTTTGTTCCAGAAGAAAACGATGAAGTTGAGTTTTTTATAGACGGAGTAAAGGAATTTGGTGGGATTATTATAAATATAGACCTTGAAAAAGAATTTAATGACGCTATTTTAAAAATAAATTGCGTTGATTATAGTTATAATTTAGATAGGCATTTAGTATTGGAAAAATATTATGACAAATCGGTAAATTATATTATTGGTGATATTGTTTCAAAATATGCTACTGAATTCACGACAAATAATGTAAATTGCGATAAGAATGTCCCAAGCATTTCATTTAATAGATTAGAGGTTTCAAATTGTTTTGACCTTTTAGCAGATTTATATAATTATAGTTGGTTTGTCGATTATGACAAAGACATTCATTTTTTTTCAAAAGAAGAAAATGTTGCTCCGTATAATATCACTGATGATTTTGGATACATCGAAGGAAGTTTAAAAATTAGTAAAGATTTATCGCAAATAAGGAACTCAATTACTATTAGAGGAGGAGAAGAAATAACAAATACAAAGCAAGAAATATATACTGGAACATCTGGACAAAAGCAGTTTCCTTTAATTTATAAATTTTCTTCACTTCCTTCTGTTTTGGTAAATGGAGTAGCAAAAAGCGTTGGGGTGGATAATTTAGATAAAGAAGAAGATTATGATTGCTTTTGGAACTTTAATCAAAAATATATTAGATTTAAGGAAGATATGAATGAAAAAACGATTGTCGTTTCTGGAACTCCACTTGTCCCGATTATTGTTCAAAAAATAGATTATCAATCAGCAGCAAAATACGGAATATACGAGCATTTTAAAGAAGACAAAAACATAACATCGAGAGCAGCAGCAATAGAGTACGCAAAAGCACAATTAGAAGCGTATTCTGGACCAATAATAGAAGGTTCTTTTGACACTAATCTTATGGGATTTAGGAGCGGACAAAAGATAAACATAAACTCTGATGTATTAGAAGTAAATGAAGATTTTATAATTGAAAGCGTTGATTTTTCTTTTATAGGAAAAGACAAAGGAGTTTGGAAAATAAAGTTTGCCACTTTAAAGACAATTGGAATTTTGACACTTTTACAAAATATGATAAAATTAAGCAAAGAACCGAAATATGATGTTGAAAAACTTTTATCACTTATTGGATTTTCTGATAGTTTAGATATAACAGATTCATTATCAATTATATTCCCGACATCTCCTCCGTATTATTGGGGAGACTGTGAAACAAACGAAGGAACTTGGGATTTTTCAACTTGGGATTAAAATTATGATAAAAATAAAAGACAAAAAAACAATTAAAGGAAGATATAAGATTACTAAAATTGAGAATGAAAAAATAATTGAAGAAACTGATTGGATTAACAATCTAATTGTATGTAGTGATGGATATGGATTAAATTTAATTATAAAAAATTTATTAGGTGTTGATGGTTATAATTTAAAAATAACACAAGCAAGAATGGGAACTGACGGAACTGCTCCATCTGATAATGATAATGATTTAAAATCTCCTGCTGGAAATTATGTAGAAATAGCGATAGGAGAAGAGGTAATTCCTTCAAAAATTTCCTTATCATTCTTTTTTACTGATGCTGATTTGCCTGATGGAACATACAAGGAGTTAGGGTTATTTTGTGGTAATAGGTTGTTTGCCAGAAGCGTTATATCTCCTTCTTATAATAAATCAATCAATCAAGACACGAGGATTGATTATGAAATAGAAATTAACAATTAAAAATTATGAATTCAAGCAATGTTAATCCTGGGGACCAAATTAAAGCAAGCCAATATAACGATTTAAGGGCTGATGCTATAAATATAAATTACAGAGATTTTGTCTTTGGGGAGAATATAAACGCTGGTGATGTTTTATATCTAAATAAAAGTGATGGGAAGGTTTATAAGGCATCGGCAACGAGCAGAGAACAATTGATTGGAGTAGCAGATGAGAGTGGAACAACTGGGCAAACGAAAAAAGTAAAATTAAATGGTTTTGTAGATAAAAACTTTGTCTTTGAAGAGACAATAGGAGAAACAATTGATTATAATAGGTCTGGAACTTCTGCTGGAACTTATCAATTGGTAAAAGATGGAATTTATAGAATTGTTTTTAGAACTGGTGATTTTGTCGGAAATATGACAAAAATAAGATTATTTTTATCTAAAGGAAATGATTCGAGTTTTGCTCTAAATATAAATATTTATAAAATCAATGAAAAACTTGAAATAATTGGAAGTTCATTAGGAGGAACAACAATAACAAATCCAGATGTTGGGTCAACAGAAACAGAGGTTATAAAACCATTAAATATCAATAATTTAGAACCTAGAACTTATTATATGATACACATGGAAATATTAGGTTCTTCATCTTCTAAACTTTATATACATTATATTAATGATACTAGCGCCCCAAGAGAAATTATTGATGGTATTTTATCTCTCACTAAATTTTTCAAAATTTCTACTTATTACACAAAAAAAGTTTATGGAAAAATAGGAGATAATGTTTATTTACAAGACACAGCAGGGCAGGTTGGATTACAAGAAGGAACTAATTCAATTAAGGTAGGAAAAGTAATATCTTCTTCTTGTTATATGATAGATTTTAAATATGATGATAATTTTATATCTAATATAGATTTTGGTTTTTACGATTTTTCTAAAAAAATTGTTAAAAGTTTTATTTTTGTAATACCAAGAAATACAAAAAAAGTAATATTTAATATGTATAGAGAAAATATACCACCGGAGAAAGAACGTATACATTCTATGTCCATTGGAACTTTTATTTTGGATAAAACTGGATTAAATATAGTAAAATATACTGGATATGATTTTCATGATAATTCGCCATCTGAATACTATTCAAATATATTAACTTTATCATTTTTAGGAAAAACTGAATTAAAAGTACAAATTAGTGGTAATTTGAGTTGTACTGCTTATTGTTTATCATTTTTCTCATAAATTATGTTCAATAAATACAGGAAAAAAATTATAATCTTTTATAATAATAAAAAAAATGGAAAAAAGCACAAGCGAAATTCAAAGAAGTTTGGGAAGAATTGAAGGAAAGTTAGAATCACTGATTGTTGAAGTAAAGGAAAATAATACAAAGACGCAAAAGCAGATTGAATTGTTAAACGAAAAGATAAATACACTTGAAAGTTTTAGAGATGACCTTAAAGGAAGGCTTGCTATTATAGTTATAATAGCAAGCATTATAGGGTGGATAATACCTAATATCATTGATTTTTTAAAATAAATATAGAATTTTGCTTGTTTTTTTATTTTAATATTGTAAAATTAAAGATATAGGTCGATTTTAGATATTATCAATTTAAAATGTTTAAAAATATGAAAAATATTTTAAAAAAATTAAAAATTGCCTTATATAGTAGGACCACTTGGACAATTATTGTTTTGTTTATAATAAATGGAATTTATGGTGTTAGAGATTTAATTCCTGCTTCTGCTATTCCTGTAATAGATGGTATATTGGGAATTCTTGCTATATATTTTAGGGTAAGTCCCAAGGCAGAAAAAAGAGTTTAAAATGCCTAAAAAATTGATTTTACTACTTCTTATATTGATAGGAATTTTTATAGTTTTAAATAGAGAGGAAAAATATAACGAAGTAGATTTATATAAAGACGAAAGAGAATATAAAAACGAGAGAATAGTTAATTGGATAAATGAGTTAGAGAAATATGAATGTAGGAATTGTCCAGTAGGTTTTGTTAGATTAGATAAAAATAATAAATATTCTTATTCTTGCTTGCAGTTTCAAGAAGAAACATTTATGAGAAATTTAAAGAAATTTTATCCTGAAACCTATAACAGCATAGAAGGAGAAGAATGGAAGAATTTAATTTATGATTGTGATTTTCAAAAAGAATTGGCTTATAAAATGATAGAGAATGATAGAAAAGCAATATATAATTGGAGGACAAGTATTAGAAGAGGATTAGGGACTAAATTGGACTAAATTGGACTATTTTGAACTAAAAAGAACAGCGGAGTTATAACCGAATAGGTTTAAGTTCCGTTGTTTTTTTATTATAATATAATAATATGGATTTATTTATAGAACTAATTAAAAAAAATAAAATGCCTATTCCTATAAAGGAATATAAATTTTGTCATAATAGAAGATGGCGTTTTGATTATGCTTTTGTAGAGCAAAAAATTGCTATTGAACAAGAAGGTGGTGTTTGGATTAACGGAAGGCATAATAGAGGCAAAGGATTTTTAAATGATTTAGAAAAATATAACACTGCTACTATTATGGGGTGGAGAGTGTTAAGATATCCTCCTGATTTATTATATACGCAGGCAATTGAAGATTTAAAGAAATTATTGACCTGTGCATAACTTTACTTGACAAATAGTTTACAAAAAATATAATTGAATTAGAAGTGAATAACTTCTGAAAGGTCGGCAAATAAATTATAAATTAAACAAATAAAAAAATGGAAACATACTTATTATATAACGGAAAAGTAAAATTAAATTTTGACCCTATAAAGCACATTTACTATATGGAAAATGAAATTATATATGGGACAACAAATATAGTTGGTATAATTGAAAAGAAAGGATTAATATTTTGGGCAGTTAATCAGTGTATACAAAATTTAAAGAATATATGGAAAGCAGGAAAATCTTATGATGAGATTGAGATAAATAATATACTTCAATCATCAAAAGATATTCATAAAGAAAAAACAGACCAAGCGGCGATGATAGGAGAATATGTTCATAGTTGGATTGAAAAATATATTAAAGCAAAGATTAATAACACAGAATTACCAAAATTACCTGTAAATGAGAAGATTATAAATTCAGTAAAAGCATTTTTAAAATGGGAAAGTGAAAATAAAGTTGAGTGGATTGATAGTGAAAAGAAAATACTTTCTTTAAAATATAAATATGCGGGGACATTAGATGCAGAAGCAATTGTTAATGGTGAGTTGTCAATAATTGATTTTAAAACCTCTAATGGAATTTGGGATGAGTATTTATTACAAGTTTCAGCATATCTAAAAGCAAGAGAAGAAGAAACAAAACAGGATTATAAAAATGTTTATATCATTAGAATTGGAAAAGATGGAGAACTTGAAACAAAAAAAGTAAATGATAAAGAATTAAAAGATTGTTTTAAGGCATTTCTTGGATGTTTAGAAGTATATAAATGGAAAATGAAAAGAAAAGGAGAGGAAATAAATAAATTAAAAACTAATAAATAATAAAATATTATGACAGACGAAATAAAATTTGATAATACAGATGATATTTATTATAGGCAGGATTATGAAATATTTGCTCCATTTAAAAGCAATGATAGAATTTTTAATCATAATGACTTTTCTATTGAAACTTGGAGGGAAAATGGAAAAAAGATTGTTTTGATTAAAAATAAAAAAAAAGAGATTACTAAATAAATTATAAACTAAACAAAAAATATGAAAACAAAAATTAAAATAGAGAAAATATTTAAAAATAAAGTTAAAACAAAGTTAGGAGAAAAAGATAAATTTGTTTTAATAAGTGATAATATTGGATATTCCGGATGGGGTGAATGTCCGTATAAAGAAGGAGAAGAGGTTGAAATAGAATATGATGAGAATAGCAAATACGAAGGAAAAAACAATATTTATTATGACATTGTCTATAAAAAAAAGGAAACTGAAGAGTTATATTATTTAAAAACTATTTTAGACGAGATAAGAGATTTAAAAAGGATTATTGAAGAAGAAAATCAAAATGACACTTTATTTAATGATTAAAGTTGTTTGTCCCCTTTTAATTTAATCTATTTACCGCCTAATTTAATTTTATAGAGGTTTAAAACAGATTAAGGTATATTTTCCTGTCTGATGATTATAACCTCTTAAAAAGGCAAATAAAAGGGTGGTAAAAAAATAGATTATAAACTAAATAATAATATTATGGACTTAAATAAAGAAAATTGGGGTTGGTCTATTCCTGATAGTTTATTAGAAAGAATGGATTTAGATATGTATGAGAAGGTTTTAATAGCAATTATGGGAAGATTAGGAGCATTAGAAAGACCTATATTCCCAAGACAAAAATGGCTTGCTAAAAAATTAGGGATTACAGAAAGGGCGGTTAGAAATATATTAGAAAGATTAAAAAAGAAAGGAATTGTAAAATATGAAGGAAAGAGTTGGAAGATAGCAAAATACTCTTTAACAGAAGCATCTTTTAATTCATCACAGGAACATCGTTCCTCTGACTCACAGGAACATCGTTCCGGTGACTCACAGGAACATCGTTCCGGTGACAATAAAGATATACAAAGTAAAGATATACAAAGTATAGATATTATTAAAGAAAAAGAAAATAAAGAAAAAGAAAATAACTTTTCAGATAAAGATAGAAAAGAGTTAATATATTTATTTAAAGATGTAAATCCTAATTATAAAATATTATTTAGCAGGAAAAATCAATCTGACGCATTAGAAAGATTAATAAAAACACACGGAAGGAAAAAAATAGAATTTATTATTAAAATATTAGCAAAGACAAACAAAATGAAATATGCTCCCATAATAACAACCCCTATAAGTTTAGAAAATAAACTTGGAGATTTAATAGCATTTTTACAAAAAGAGAAAAATAAAGTAGATGAAAATAAAATTATAAAAATATGACAAAAGAAATAGTAAAAGAACAAAAAGTTATTATTTTAAAAAGTGGAGTTTATTTATATATAGATAAAGAAAGGGCTGATAAAATTATAAATTTAATTGAGAAAAGAAGATTTATAAATATAGATGGAAATTTAATAAACACATCTGATATTTCTGGAATATTTAATATTAAAGAGATTGAAGAAAATATAAGAAGGAAAAATGGACAATGGAAAGATAAAAATGGAATTTGGAGAAATAAAGGAGATACTATTTGTCCTATATGTGGAAATGTAGTTCCGAAAGGAATGTATTGTGGAAATTGTTATGGCTATTGACAAAATATTTACAGGATATATAATTAAATAATAACAAATTATAAACTAAAAAATAAATAATATGAAACTAAAAAGAACAAAGAAAAAACAAAGAGATTTTAAAAAAAAAGAAGCAATTATTTTATATAAAAAGGGATTTACTACAAGAGAGATAGGAAAATTACTTGGATATTCACACACTTGGGTTTATAAAATTATAAAGGAAAATAATAAATTAAAAAACTAAATAAATAAAAAATATGACAAACTTAATAAACTATTTAATAAAAATAAGAGAAAATTTAGAAAGAAATTGCCTTTATGAAGATGAGATAATAACAGAAGAGGAGGATAAAGAAGTTGAAAAAAACAAAGATAAAATACCTTTAATTTATGATTTTGATTATGAGAGATTTAAAAATATAACCGGATATTTACCTAATAAGTTAGATATACCTACTATTATAAGGAAAAGAGATAGTGAAAATGAAGATAAAGGGCTTTTAAAGAGTATTTTTGAAGGGGTTGAAAGATTAAAAAAAATAAATACAGGCAATATTTTATTAGATAAAGATGATATTAATAATTTATTATCAATATAAAAACTAATGATTAAGATAAAAATTACAAAACCACTATATGAGACAAGTGATTATTACGCAGTTGGAATTTATGATAGGAGAATAAAAGACGCTATAAGATTAGGAAGTTTAATAGAAATAGAAACGCAAGGAAAAAGAAAAGTATTTTCACCTAAATTTATTAAAGATAAGTGCCAGCAAATAGAGAAAGTTTATCTTTTACCAGAAAAGCCAATGAAAGAGTATATAGTTTATATTCCTAAAAAAGAAGAAAATAGTAAAGAAGATGAGATAGAAGATTTAGCAAAAAAGGGAATATTTGGATAATTAAAAATAAGATAAATGTCGGCAAAATAATAATTAAAAAATAATAAATAAAAACTATGGAAAAAAACAAAATAAATTATAATGACTTATCTTATGATGAAAAACTTGCTTGTATTTCTTTATTCCCGGAGGAAGCAAAGAGAGATAAAGATGAAGATATTAGGTTAGAAGCATACAGAGCATTGGGATTTACTGATGAAGCAAAGAGAGATGAAGATGAAGATATTAGGTTAGAAGCATACAGAGCATTGGGATTTACTGATGAAGCAAAGAGAGATGAATATTATCTTATTAGGTTAGAAGCATACAGAGCGCTTGGATATACTGATGAAGCAAAGAGAGATGAATATTATCTTATTAGGTTAGAAGCATACAGAGCATGGGATTTACAGAGGAAGCAAAGAAAGATGAAAATGAAGATATTAGAGAAGAAGCAGAGATGTATTTTAAGATAAAAGATAAACTAAATTATTAAAAATTAAAATAAAAACTATTATTATAAATCCTTATTATTTATTAAAAAATAAAAAAATAAAAAAATGAAGCTTCTTTTTTTAAAACATAAAACAATTAAGCCGTATGAGAATGAATTGAATGAAGAATATAGATATTTTAGAAAATGGCTTGAAAAATTGGGAATTCTTTATGTTATAGATTATAAAGATTTTGATGATGAATTGGAATATCAGGAATATAATAACAATAATAGCAACATAAACTCTTTATATGCTTTATCACAAAATTTTATGAAAAAGATGAGTGGGAAATACGAAACTCCTGGTGAATATCACATTATATATTTTTTACACGCTCCCACTCACTCTGAATCTAATAAAGCATTTACAACTCATTACTGGAATGATTTTAATGGAAGCGTTTGCGTTGATATGCCTATAAGCGAAGAATTTGCTAAAAGGCCTGATAATTGGGTTTGGAGGGCTTTTGCTCACGAAACAATACACGCATTTTTTGGAATTTTAAGAAATGCCTGGAAAATAAATATTACTGATTATCTGGACCAGGCTTGTATGGAGTATAAAAAATCAAATCCGAAAGCAACAGAAGAGGAAATGACATTGATATGCGAGAATGTTTATCATAACTCAATTGAACCTTATAAAGACAAGTTATTTGCTGATTTGCCGATAAAAGGAATAGCAACAACAATGATAGCGATAATTGGAATTTTAAACAGCATTGTAGAGATTTTAAAAAAGAAATTAGAGGCTTCTAAAATACAAAATAGAGAAGATGTAATAAATAGATTAGCAAAAACGATAGCAAAACAAGAAGGATTTTATGTTAAAGGAAGTTTAGCGAAGAGAAATAATAATCCTGGAAATTTAGTTTATGTCGGGCAGAAAAATGCGGTATTAGGGGAAAAAGGATTTGCTAAATTTATGACAGAAGAAGATGGGTGGAATGCTTTATATTCTCAATTAAATTATATTTGGGACGGAAAGAGCAAGTATTACACAACAGATATGAATATTAGTGAACTTGTTGATGTTTGGGCTTCAACATCTCCTTTAAACGAAAGGAAAGCGTATGCTAACGCAATAGCGAATGAATTTAACACAAGCATAAATACTAAATTAAAAGATTTATAAATAAAAATAAAACTATGAAAAAAGAATTAAAAATTAAAAAGGAAGATTTAACAAAAGGAATGATTTTAGAAATATTTAATATGGAGATTGAAAATTTAAAAGCGTTAAGAGATTTAGTTGTAAGGCTAATAAACGATAGAAAATTTTTAGAGGATATTTTAAAAGATTATAAAGAAAAATAATAATATGAAAAAGAAAAAAAACATTTTAAAAAATACAAACAACACAATGGAGGTAATAGAAATTAAAAAAGAAAATATTATTAGTTGTAATAAAAATGTTATTTCTTTAAAAGATATTGTTGAAAAATATGATGTAGATTCAGTAGATTTAATAATATCTATTGAAAATGGAAATGGGAAAATAATATTTACTAAAACTTTTCATTTTGAGTTTTAAATGATTAAAAAATAAATTATTTAAAACTATAAATTAACATAAAACTATGGACGAAAATTTTAATAAAGATGAATTTATTAAAAAATATAATAAAAAAATAATAGAAAATCTTTTTAATTCAAAAGCGGGAGAAGAAATTAAAAACAGATGGAAGGAAGAATATAAAGACAAAATAAACGAAATACTATCAGAGAAAATAACTCCATCGGAAAAAATTAAAAAGATAAATGAATTATTTAAATGAAAAAAGAATTTATTAAAGTTGGTGTAAATAATTATGTAAGATGTCCAAAGTGTAAGAGAGTAAGGAATATAGATGATGCGCCAGAATGTCCTGTTTGTAAATATAGGAACGAAAGAAAAAAATATAGATTGATATTCTCAAAATATGACAAATAAAACTAATTATGATATAATAAAATAATAGGAAAATAAAGGATAAATGAGATATTCAGAAGAAAGACAACAAGAACACATAAGAAGAATTAGAAGAGTGTTGGTGATGAAACCTAACGCAAGTATTTTAGATATACAAAAAGAGTTAGAAAAAAGCAAAGTTCCTATTCATTTAAACAAAGATTATATAAATAGATTATTAAGAAAAATAAGAAAAGAAAGAATAAAAAGAATGGATTATTATACGATAAATAAAGTATTAGCGGAATTTCAGGACGAAATAGAAGAATTAAAAAGAAGATTATGGATTATTATAAAAGATAAAGACTCATCTAAAAAAGATAAAATATTGGCTATAAAAGAATTAAGAACAAGTAGTAATGATTTATTTGATAAAATGTTTGATGCTGGAATATTTGAAAGAAAATTAGGACAATTAGAAATAGAAAACTCTCTTTCAGAAGAAGAAAGAGATTTGATTAAAAAAGTTTTAGATATAGAATATAATAAAAATGATGACAATAAAGACAATAAAGAAGAAAACAATGAATTGAAAGAAAATAAAGATGGAACAAATAATAAATGACATAGAAAATAAAATAAGCAACAACCAAGAATTTAGAAGGGCGTTAGCAAGAAGCAATTTATTGTGGTTTTCAAGAATTTATTTTGGCAATTATTTTTTTTACAAAACCGCTGATTTTCAAAAAGAAATTTATAAAGAATTAGAAGACGATAATAATAAATTTCTTGAAATAATATCTTTTAGAGGAAGCGGAAAGACAACAATTTCAATGTTATTTTATCCTATATGGGCAATGATTACAGGAAAAGCCCATTTTATTGTTTTAATATCAGATACATTTTCGCAAATAAAAGAACACATTTACAACATAAAAACAGAATTGGAAAACAATTCTTTATTAAAAAAAGATTTTGGACCTTTTAATATTTTAGAAAACGCAAAATCAGAAGAATGGCAAAAAACATCTATTATTATTCCTACATACGACACAAAAATAGTTGGAAAATCAACAGGACAAAAAGTTAGGGGGATAAGATATAAGCAATGGAGACCAGATTTAGTTATAATTGATGATATTGAAGATGTAGAGATGATAAGAACAAAAGAGCAAAGAGACAAAACTCATAGATGGTTGGTGGGAAATGTTATGCCAGCAGGAGAGGCTAAAAAAACAAAATTTATTCTTATAGGAAACTTACTTCATTCAGACGGAGTAATGTCAAGAATTGAAAAAGAGATTAAAGATAAAATAAGAGATGGAAAAGTTTTGAAAATACCATTGATAAATGATAGAAATGAAATCGCTTGGCCAGACAAGTTTCCTAATGAGGAAGTAATAGAAGAAGAAAAAAGAAAAATCGGATATAACGATTCGATAGGAATGAGGTCGTGGCAAAGAGAATATTTATTAAGAATTGTGCCAGAAGAAGGACAAGTGATAAAAGATGATTGGATTAAATATTATGATGAGTTGCCAAAAGATGAAAATATAATATCAAAAGGGACAGGAGTTGATTTAGCGATATCTAAAAAATCTACTGCTGATTATACCGCAATGGTTAGCGGAGTGATGGCAGTTGTTAATAACAAACCAACGATATATGTAATGCCTAATCCAGTGAACGAAAGATTAAGCGGTTTTGAAACAACGAATAAAGCATCTATTGTAAGCAATATATTAGGAAATGGAACTAATACTCCTTTGTGGGTTGAAGATGTCGCTTATCAAGCAATGCAGATTGAAGCAATGCAGAAGGCAGGATTACCAGCAATAGGAGTTAAAGTTAGTTCTGATAAAAGAGCAAGATTAATGACAATATCTTCTTACATAGAAAACGGAATGGTATTGTTTCCTAAAAAAGGCTGTGAGGATTTATTGATACAACTTTTAAACTTTGGAATTGAAGAACACGATGATTTAGTTGACGCTTTTGTATTTTTAGTTTATGGATTAATGACGCAATATTCACAATCGCCAACTATTACCTGGTTTTAATTTGACAATGAAATAAAATAATAATATAATTTAATAAATTAAAATATTTTTTATGAGCATTTTTTCTAATTTTAAAAAAATATTTTTACCAAATAAAACAAAAACATTTTTAGATGATTTAGACGATGATTTTGATTATCCATCAAGAAGAAGTTTTTTTTCAGATTATAACAAAACAAAATTTTTATACTCTTACTCAAAATCAGTTTATGTTTATGCTTGCGTTTCAAGAATAGCGGAAAGCGTTTCAGCAATTGATTTTAAACTTTTTAAAATCTTAAACAATAGAGGTGAGGTTGAAGAGATATTATCGCATCCTATTTTAGATTTGTTATATCGTGTAAATCCTTTTTACACAAAAGAGGAATTTATTCAAACAGATGTTATAAACAGAAAATTGTCAGGTGATAGTTTTATTTTAAAAGTAAGAAATAATAAAAATGTAGTTGTGGAGTTATGGAATATAAGGCCTGATTTAATTACAATTGTAGAAGACGAGGAAAACTTTATTAAATATTATGAGATAGTTCAAGATGGAAAAACAAAAAGAATTGACAAAAACGATATCATTCACATAAAGTATCCATCGCCATTAAGTTATTACTTAGGAATGTCGCCAGTGTTGCCAGCAGAAGAAAGAATTGAAATTGAAGAATTTGCTAATAATTATCAGAGAAACTTTTTCATAAATAACGCAAGGCCAGATGGAATAATAGAAGTTCCCACTTATTTAAATCCTATTCAAGTTAAGGAATTGATAATGGGGTGGGAAAAAAGACATAAAGGAGATGGAAAAAGCAGTAGGTTAGGAGTATTAACTAACGGAGCGAAATATAATCAAATATCGTTGAGTCAAAAAGAGATGGACTATATTGAATCGATGAAATTTACAAGAGATGACATTCTTGTAGCATTTAAGGTGCCAAAGCCTATTGTAGCGATATTAGATGATGTTAATAGGGCAAATAGTTTAACGGCACAACAGATATTTATAAGAGAAACAATTATTCCTGAAATGAGATTATTAGTTAATAAATTAAATGAAGAGTTGATTATTCCTGAATTCGGTGAAGAGTATTATTTAGATTTTGTTGACCCAACGCCAGAGGATAGAGAATTAAAATTACAAGAATTACAAGCAGGAATTGATAAATGGATTACGATAAACGAAGCAAGAAAAATGTTTAACTTGCCTGCTATAACAGGAGGAGATGTTTTGTTTAGGCCTTTAACTGATAATATTATAGAAGCAGAAGTTGAAAAAACAAAACTATATAATATTAAATCGTTGCACGGAAGAAGGGCTTTAAAAATTAAGAACGAATTAAAAGAAAAAATATATAATGATAATATAATTAAAAAGAATTTTAGCAGGTCATTGTTTAAAGACACTGAAAAAAGAAAACAATATTCTGAGTATGTTATAAGAGACATAGAAAATAAAAAAAATAGAATGAGGCAATTAGTGGTAAGATTAGCAAATCAGGAAAGAGATGAAGTAATTAAAAATTTTGTTAAGGAAAGGCCAAAAACAAAAAGAGAAATTAAAAAATTATTGAACAAAGAAGAAGAGGAAAATAAATTTATTGAAAATATATTCCCTTTATATGTTTCAATTTTTCAAGAGGCAGGAGATAAAGCGATGAAATTATTGAGAATTGACAAGCCATTTGACATTCATAAAAGTTATAAAAAAATAAACACAGGAAAAGAAATAAATAGAATGCTAAAAGAAAGAGCAAAATTGTTTGCCCATTCAGTTATAGGAACAACGCTTGATAAATTAGCCGATAGTTTATCAGTAGGAATAGAGGAAGGAAAATCAATTCCTGAATTAAAAGAAATAATAAAAGATGTTTACAGAGAATTTAGCGATTATAGATCAGAGACAATAGCAAGAACAGAAACAAACGCAGTTGTAAACGAAGCACACATTGAAGCGTATAGGCAAAGCAAGGTTGTAGAAGGTAAAGAATGGGTTGCTACTTTAGATGATAGAGTAAGGCCAGAGCATTTAGCAATTGATGGTGAAATTGTAGAATTAGATAAGCCGTTTTCAAATAATTTAATGTATCCTTGCGAGCCAAATTGTCGTTGTACGATTGCTCCCGTAGTGATAAATTTATCAAATAAAATTTAATGGATTTAGTTTATTTAACAAAAAGAGAAATTTTAAATGACAATATTGAGTTAAGATATTCTTTAAGAAGTGCTGAAAAAAATTTAAAGTTTGATAATGTTTTTCTTATAGGATATAAACCAGATTTTATTAAAAATGTTAATTTTATAAAATACAACGATATTAAAAATAACAAATACAATAATGTTTATGAAAAGATGAAAATAATATTAGAGACAAAAGAGATATCAGATAATTTTATTTTGTCAAACGATGATTTTTTTATCTTAAAAGAATATAACGAAATACCTTATTACTATAAAGGAACACTAGAATATTATTATATGAATTACCAGTATAAAGAAAGTTATTATTATAAAGAAGGAATAAAAAAATTATATGAAGAATTTAAAAACGGATTATTTTTCGGTGTTCATTTCCCAATAGTTTATAATAAAGAAAAATTAAAATTTATTATAGACAAATATAAAAGTAATACAATGTTAAGAAGTTATTATTGTAATTATTTTATTAAAGAAATAAATCCAGTTTTTACCGATGATTTTAAAATATTAGATGTTAAAGAAATAGAAAAATATAATAATTGTCCATTTATTAGCACAACAAATCTTGTTGCGTCAACAACAGAATTTAAAAGTTTTATAAATAATAAATTTTGTAATCCATCAAAATATGAATTATAAAATTAAATAAAATAATATGAATTTTATTAAAAAAACATTTAGCGTTGAAGTAGAAAATATAGATGAAGAAAACGGAATAATAAGAGCAATCTTTTCATCAGGATTGCCTGATAGAGATGGTGAAATGATAGACCAAGAAACTTGGAATTTAGAGGAATACAAGAAAAATCCTGTTGTTTTATGGTCGCACGACCAGTTGAGCCCTCCTATCGGACAGATGATAGATATTTTTGTAAATGATGATAAAATGCTTGAAGGTAAAATAAAGTTTGCTATTAACGAATATGATTTTGCTAATACAATTTATAAATTATATGCTGGAAAGTTTATAAGAGCGTTTTCAATTGGTTTTAATTCAGAAGATTATGAAGAAGTAAATGGAGTTAGAGTTTTGAAAAACAATACTTTACTTGAAATATCGGCCGTAAATATACCGGCAGATGCGTTAGCGTTAGCCAAATCAAAAGGAATAAATACTTGTTGTTTAGAGAAAGCATACAAAAAATATAATAAAAAAAGCCCTGCTTGTAGGTTAGATGATGAAACAAAAAATGAGTGTGTAGCAAGGAAAATACCAGAGATATTAGACGAAAATCCTGATATGAAACAAGAA
>Ga0116165_1001302_pt1 | contig 19610 bp, 31 predicted proteins | sample AD_JPNMR1_MetaG_FD_89885 | JGI IMG/M metagenome (GOLD analysis project Ga0116165, IMG submission 89885) | Active sludge microbial communities of municipal wastewater-treating anaerobic digesters from Japan - AD_JPNMR1_MetaG | ecosystem: Engineered > Bioreactor > Anaerobic > Digestate | place...
CCTTTCCATGTACCATCGATCGTCATCTGCTCTTTCTATCGCAACGAATCCGACCCGCTGCCAATCCAGGTATGCACCATACATACTGACTCCTTTCACTTTCATTTGTTCGAGGGAATCAGCTTCTGCAAATGCAGGATTGGTCGGGGCATTCTCTCTGGTTATCCTGAACTCTTCCGCCACTGTTGCGAAAGAGTTTCTGATAACGGACGCCCATTCCTCAAACTCATCATTTACTTCTCTGATTTCGATATCCATGTTACACCCCTGTACCTATTAGCTGCACAGTTGCCAGCGCAAGTATGTTATTCAATTACTACATTAAATATAAGTTTATGTCAACACTCATTATTTCTTCCAGGTGTTCGAGCAGATATGTCCCTGATCATGGCCGCCTTAATGCAATTGCAACCGGATTGTCGAAGATCCATGAAAGAAAGTGATCAAGGAAGGGAAATGTGCAGAGGCAAATATATCCCTGCAATATGAGATTTGCCTTGGATTATGCGTTATAAAACCAATCATGCAGATATCCCGGATACATATCCATAATGCTCATATTTCCGGACAGGTTATGGCAAACTCAGCCGCCAGCCAGTATTTGTCGTACTTGCCGTCGCCTTTGCTGAATATAACGTCTTTCAATATCCGGTATTCACCTTCATTGAGAGTGCCATAAGGCAAATCCCACCTGACCGTCCATTCACTTTTGCTGCCGGGCTCCAGATTGTAACCGATCAGAATGAACCCGAAATTGCCTTCAAAAGTATACTGGAGTTTGTACCACTTGCCCTCGATCTTTTTCTCCAGGATAAAGTCCTCCCCGTAGATATACGTTTTTTCAGAGGTATTTTCCAGTATGACGGTCAGCCCCGTCGGCGAGACCGTTCCTTCCTTGATGGTCATGGAAACGCCTTCAAGATCATTGACCGTCTCGTGCGGTGAGGGCCAGGGTACAACGGCAACAGCGCTGTCGGACGCTTCTTCGCCGTCCCGATCGCCGTTTCGGCCAGCCTGTTCAGGATTTTCTCCGGCTTTGCCCGCGCTTTCCTCCTGCATGCCTGTGTTTTCTGCTGGTCCGCTTATATTTTCATCCGGCTTGCCGATGTTATCTCCATGGTCAGCCTGGCCCTGGTCAGGCTGATCGCCGTTAACAGTACCATCTGCCGGTACTCTTATATCCTGCGGATCTTTGAAAGCGGCCGTTTCCTCCGGGACGTTATTCGTGCCGGCGGCACATCCTGCTGCCAACAGCATGCTGGCTACCAGGCAAATCAAAAAACATGGTTTTTTCACACGATCACCCCTATGTTTTTTGACTTGTTTAAATACAAAAAGGTTCTGTTATTACCATATGCTCCCTGGCTGTAAAACCTGCGGATCACATCTGCTTCCTTGCGGTTCCGTATTCATCGTCCAGCTTGAAATACGGGCAGTTGTCGTAAGACCTTTGCAGGTATCTCGCATATTCATCTTCATCGAGATCCACGGTGCATACATAACTGCAATATTCATCGTCATAAACATAATTCACGCAATGTTCGCAGTTCGATACTTTCTTCATGGCGACCCACCTCCATGGCGAACCTGGATTTCAGATCAAAAGGCACCTACTTCCTGTTAATAAGTATCAGGCCGACGATGCAGAAGACAGAACCAATGACCTTGGACAGTTCAAACTTCTCGTGATACAGTATTATCCCTATCGGGATCAGTACAAGGGCAAGCAGGATGTTGGCTACAAGCGATCCGACGCTTATGTTCCAGCCTGCCCTGTATGCCAGGAGATAACCGAGTTCCAGCCCTACGATGGAGATACCCAGTACTATGCTGGTCCAGTTTAGCTGTTTTATCGATTCGATAAGGCCTTTTTCCGGTTTGTAAAAGATAAGCGTCACTGCTGTCATTATGATCGCCGTGGCATATGTCACCAGAAGGGCAACAAACGGATTCACCCGCTCAGGTGTCGACTTCTGGCAGATATGATACATGGTGTTCGACGCGACGATCATGATTATCGAGAATACATACAAAAACATATGATCAACTGCCTCGCTTTAATGTCATTTTACCCTGCACAGGCTTTTCCTGCTGGTTTATCCAAAATTACATGTTGCTGTATTTTTATTATATCAGAATACTCCATTCGGCAGAATACGCCGGAATCAGCACAATTCATCCCCTGAACCGGCTTTGCGTGCTTTTTTGTACCTTTCGCCGTCCTTTTTGGTCAGCGTTATATCTTCAATGCCATCCTTCGTGCAGGCCCTCAGTATTATGTGGCCACCGCGCACCTGCGGGTGCCGCAGGATCCTCATGCCGGCATTACCGCACGCCTCACGTACGAATGCCATATAAGTGAATTTTTCATCTTCAAACGGCGCTTCTCCGCCCTTCATCTGACGATGCAGCCGGCTTCTGGCCACACGGCATGTGAAGTGGCACCAGTCATCTGCTTCCATCGGGCAGTCGGCAGAATGAGGACACGGCGCCGCGATAAACGCCCCCTGCCCTGCGAGCATGCCGCGCACTTCCTTCAGATGTGAAAAACCTGCAGGCGTCCCCGGTTCGACCAGGAGCAGTATCATTCCCGCTGATTCCCACAGTTTCCGGGCTGCCCGCTTCCTTGCATCCCCGGTCATCTCGTTGAGGACATATGATGCGATGACCAGATCGGCCTTCCACGGGATTTCACCTGTTTCCAGGTCATGTTCGATCCATTTCGTTTCACGCAGCACGCGGGGCCCATCCTCCATGAGCCTGGCGCCCAATGTACGCATCGCCATTTCTCGTTCAAGGCATATAATACTTTCAAGGTCCATCAAACCGGCAGCCGCCCATGAAGCGGCGCCTGTCCCCGCCCCGGCATCAAGCAGCGTGCGGGGCCGGCAGTCAACGCATGCAAGTGTCTTTTCCAGTGCCGTGCGGACCGCTCCGTATGTTGCCGGCATCCTTGATATGGCATATGACAAAGCCTCGCTGTCATTCGTAAGCAGACGTTCCCCGGTACCGCCCCGGGTCCTGTACCTGAAGCTTATATTCCGGGAATCGCGGACAAGCTGTCCGTGGTTTATGCCCTGCAGCTGCCGTTCCAGCGCCGCCCGCAGTTCAAAAGGTATTTCCATATGTCTGCATCACCTGTTGTGAAAATCCTGATCTATTGCGTAAATCCTGTTCTCATTCATCGTAGTCGTGATCTATTCTCCGTCATAATAACCGACCTGGGAATACGGAAAGCGAAACGCCTTTTTTTACGGCAATGATTACGCCGATCGCCAGCATTACTGACAATATCGCTGCTGAACAACAGTGTCGGACAGCAATGTCCTGTCGATACAGAGGAACACGGCTTTCCTGGCAGCATATCCGGTGACCTGTATGAACGTCAACCCGATGACTATTTTGGCCAAAACCTTTAGCCTGTCACTCATAACAATCCCCCGTGGAACCACGTTATAAAAATTGGGTAAATCTTCAGCCATATAAAATTCATGATTCAGTACAGACTCCACTTCATCAGTTTTTCTTTGGATGTGTAACCGATCATTACCTTCAGCTTATCTTTGGCGCAAACAGGTTCAAGCATATATACGGTCAGCCTGAAGTGGCCTTCCAGTACGATGGTTTCCTCGTTGTCGGACACGAGTATCATCGGCGGGAATGCTGCCCCATCCAGCAAAGCCTTTGCTCCGGCGAGGAAACCGTCATTGCTTACGCCAAATATCTCAACGCCATTTCTGATGTTAACAGCAGCATCCTTTGCCAGCCTCGAACCTCCTGACAACTCCACCCAATAATCATAATCGATATATTTGACTTTCTCCAGTTCGCTTGCCGTCACGTATGCCCAGATCCAGCGGACATCTTCCGGGAAACCTTCGAATATCTCCCTGTCTTCCCCGTATCCCCTGAACCTGGCCAATACCTTTCTTCTCAGGACATTTTCACCATCTGAACCAATATCAGGCTCAAGTATTACAGATTCCCGGGCGCCAAAACCGGACAGAGCCTGTAAAATCTCGTCCCTATACCGCTCCGACCTGATCTCGGTCTGCAAAAACAACGCGATCATCTCATTTTCCGATGACTCGCATATATATTCCATTAAGCTGCCCCCTGTTATCTGGTTTAATTTTGATGCAGTGCTGCATCACTGTTCCGGTCTCTGACATTCAGGACAGTAATAGATATTGCCTCCAAGGTATGCTTCCCGGACTAAGTCTTGCTTTCAGGCAGTTCGATCATATAAGCCCGTCCTTTCTGTACTCAGGTGAGTTGATAAGCACCTCCTGAGGCTGCCAGGTTTCAGGCAGCATTTTCAACAGGGATGCCATATGATCATTTCTTTCTTTTTTTGTACACTATAAAACCGACAACCGCTATAAGCAGAACGATCACTGCAAGAGCAATGTAAAAAAAGCCGCCTGACGATACATATATTGCCGTCGGCCCGTCCGCTCCCCCAATGATGCCTATATCCACCTTATTATCCCTCCAGTTCATCCTGTTTCGATCCATTTATCTCGCTGAGCCTGTTCCCGAACTGGTCTATGTGCCATTTCAGGTGACGGTAGTAATCCTTGACCAGGAAACCGAGCGTGGACTCTCTCTCACCGGCCTTCCACACGTTATCTGCTGCTTTGTCGTCCATGCAGCCGATGACGTTCAGCAGTATACGGTTGTAATTATACCAAAGCGCTATGAGCTCCTTCCAGTCCATCTCATTGTATTTCTGCACTCTTACCCATGATTCTGCTTCATATGGCGGGAAATTGACCAGATCCCCAAACTGGAGCCTGACAAAACGCTGATGGTTGTTTGACGCTGAATCGATCAGATGGCCTATGATCTCCTTCAGCGACCATTTGTCTTCGGACAGCCTGATGCCTGTTATTTCGCCGGGAATCCCGGCAAGCTTGTCGTTGAACGACTCGACGACGCTCCTGAATTCTTCTGTAATCATAATACCGACCCCCAAATCACATTTGAAATTATTAAGTGTTAAGGACGAACGTTCATGCAGAATACTGCTGCCACATTTTGTATTTTACGCACCCGCATTTACTTCACAAACCTGCATACATATCCTGAAGTTCCACAGCCCGAGCATCTGAGCGGCCAATCATTATAATTATATACTCTTGTTAATCTTTTCTCCAGTTCTTTCCTGAATTCGGTCCGAAAGATACCTGGCCGCATGAAACGGATGATCTCTTCAGTGACATTAGCATTTCGGTTTTCTCACTCAAAAACACTACTCCCAACTTTCAAATAAATTCTGTAGAAGATAATGCATGTAGAAAGCACATATGGAAACATTGAAGATATCAGTAGAACTGATAATTTTCATCCGGGTCTTCGTCAAGGGGACGGTATTTTGAATAGACCTCGATATCATTCCCTTCCGGGTCTCTGAATTCAAGGACCCAGTTGTCCCCTATACGGGTAAGCGGAAATACTATCTGTGCCTGCAATTCATCGAGTTTTTTCATCAAGGCCCTGATATCATTCACTTCAAAACTCGGCAGGCAATTATGCCCGAACACAACACGGCTGTCATTTGCAGCCTGGTAGTCAAACAGCCAGAACCTTATGCCATTGATGACAAACAACGAACCATTGTCTTCGACCTTCTGATCCAGCAACTGCTCGTAGAAGCTGACTGCCCGTTTCAGATCCTTAACACAAAGATAGAATGAGTTGAGTTTGATTTTGTAATCCATATACCCCCCAATAAGTGCCGAACCTGGCATGTCATTTTATCGCCAATATACGCCCAATATACACTGCAAAAACTGACAACAGCATGTCATATATAAATCAGGCAAATGCAGAAGTTCGGGGCAATCGTTATTTTCATTTTACAGTTTTCTGGCCTTGATACAGAAAGAAATGGGGAGCATTTTTGCTTTTCTGGCTTTATCGCTGATATCTCCTTCCGCTTCCATCGTTTCCCTGTCTGTTTGCTCTACCATATGCTCGATCACGAATCCCGCCTGCACAAGGGCGTTGATATACGTTGATATCTTCCGGTTGCACAGGATCACTTCACTTTCGTGGACAGGCATTCTGAAGTATGATTCATCAAAGTAGCTTTTCATAAATACCAGTTTACCGTTTTCGATAACATCCCTGCGTTCGCCGCAGGACCATGCCACGCAGTAATTCAGCGGATGGTGCCAGCTGAAAATGAAAATACCGTCTTTTTTCAGGTAAGACGCAATTTTTCTGAATGTGCCCTGAAGGTCTGTCGTCCAGCCGATCCCATATATCGAATAAACGTAGTCGAAATAGTCCTTCGGGATATCCAGTTCGGCTTCCATAGGCGCACAGATCAGTTTTGCCGTATAACCATGTTCCTTTAAGTAAGCTTCGGCGTTCTCTAATTGCTTGCGGGAGATATCCACGCCCCACAGTTCACCTGCATTCCTGTCTGCGTGGTACTTCAGGGAGTGGCCGCTGCCGCACCCGATCTCCAGCAGTTTTTTGCCGGTAACATCACCAAACAGGTGCAATTCATCTTCTGTCACAAAGTACACTCCATACTCCGGCAGCGCAGTAGTACCGAACCAAAAATCCGCATATGTGTCCCAGTACGATTTGTTTGTCTTAAGTATTTCATCTTTTTGCATAGCATGCGTACCTTCCTTCCGTCGATACATAGGTCTTATATAAATATCACAGCAATTCCATACTGAAACTGTATCCATGCTTCCTGAAACCGATTCCTTCGTAAAACCGGTGCGCCTTTTCCTCTTCAGGTTGCTCGAAAGCGCTGCCTTGTAACAACCTTTTTCCTGCATATCTCTATGGCGCGTTTCATCATGAGTTTGCCTATCCCCCTGCCCTGGAAGCACTCCGAAACGACGACATCCTCTATCAGCCCGGAAGGCATGCCCATGTGTGCCAGATTATCCATTATCGCCAACGCAAATGTCCCAACTATGTTTCCGTCGAGTTCTGCGACATAAACACTGTAGTCGGGGTACCGCCCCATTTTGTCGAATATCCTTTCCGCTTCTTCAATGTCCAGGACCTCTCCGTTGTCCATATCCGGCTGGCTGTACAAAGCCAGGATATACTCAAGGTCCTTCTTTTCAGCTTTACGGATGTTAACATCCATTCAAACCGACCTCACCCATTAAATTTGCTTACTGATTGCACCAAGCTGCATTCCTTTCGTTTTGAAATACTCATAGCCTAAAACACATATTGGTAAGAAGTAAGCGCACCATATCTCCAGCAATACAATCCCAACGGTATCGCTTGTTCCCGCCGAAAATACAGATAACATGGGTATGAAGAAACACGGCACAAAGAAAATACCATGGATCCAAAGCATCCACCTGAATATCCTGTCTTTTCTGCAAACCGGTTCAACGAGAAATGCCATTAAGAACGTGGACAAGGCCATAAATGAATATCCGAGCAGATCATAATTGAAAAACAGGCTTCCGGTGTGTCCAAAACTTATGATAGACAAAGCTTCATTGCTCAATGAAGGATCCAGCCTCACTGTGGTACATTCAGCATAGTACACCAAAAATATAATTGCGGCATATATGACGCAGAACGCTATTCCAGTATATCCGACAGCTTTATTTTCGGTTTTTTTGTTAATTGCTGCTATTGAACACATAAAAGGTATAAAACCTATTGCTATAAAAATACTGGACAGGCAGCTTGCAAACACCCCCTCTGTCACAAGCATCGATACTGCAAATGACAAAACGGCTGCGCCTGTCAATACAGAACCGATTTTACCGGTCAGGGTATTCATTTTCAACCTCCCTGGTTCACAGCATTTTATAAATTCTATTCGTGTTTTTCAATGATACCGATTTCAAACAACTTCTGTTTCACATCGGCAAAGCCTGATACCTGGATCGCATCAATACCGGCATTCCTGGCCGCTTCGACATTTATCCTGTTATCGTCAAAAAACAAAATCCTGGACGGTTCGCATGACAACTTGCTTATCGCATACCTGTATATTTCCGGGTCCGGTTTCATGAGCCCGATGCGAAATGAAAGGATATTTCGCTTTATTATCTTGTCAAAACCGAATTCATTGCATAGCCTGTCCCAGTGAAGTTCATTCGTATTTGAGAGCGTCGCAGTAACATATTCTTTCTCCAGATCCTTCAACACCTCAGGCACCCCGGGATACAGGCATTTGATGAAAAGGACGAATTCCTCAAGAAGCCTTTCCGCACTGATATTGAACTGCAATTCCTCCACTACACGTTTTGCGAAATCTTCTGATGTAATCAAACCCTTTTCATAGTTTCTGACAGCATCAGAATGCGTCCACAAAATTCTCATTTCTTCATAGCTGACCCGGTTACCCATCCATTCCAGGAGCTTCGGAGCACTGCAAAGCTCGGCCAGTACACCGCCAATATCAAATAACAGGCAATCATATTTCTTCAGCGCCATAATTTGCTCCCCCTGTTTGTACGACTTACGATGCCGATTCCTCAGCGCATCGTATTTTTCTGACCGTGTCCTCATTTGCAGCCTGCTTCAGCCTTTTCATATATTCCGAAAACTCCGCTTCTTTTTCTCCATATGTCAGGTTCAGTTCATATTCCAGCGGGAGCCATGTCGATATGTCTGCCTCATTGTGCTGGATAATGGCCTCCATCCTGTCAAGAGCCCGAAAAATCCTGGACTCAGTGGTTTCCTGCGCATACATTTCTTCGAACAGTCCGAAAAGCTCCTCCCTGTACGGCTCCGGCAAACTGTCAAGAAACTGCTGCAGTTTCTGTCTTTCATCGAGTTCGTCGCTGTCCGTTTTGCTGAATGCAGGTATATCACCCGTGAAAACTTCTCCGATGTCGTGGAATATACACATGAGGATGACTTTGTTTATATCAGCGTCCGGGAATTCATCCTTCACCAGGTACGCCATCATCGACAGTCTCCAGCTGTGTTCCGCCACGCTCTCCTGACGGCCGGAAGACGTCCATGAATGCCTTGTATTGTTTTTCAGTTTCTCCGCTACTGAGAGTATTTCGATCAGTTTTCTTACGTCCACTTTTTTAATCCTCCCACCGATTATTTCTCTTTCAGCCGCCCTTTGCTCCACATTTCCTAAAGTATGAATTCCTCGATCCACTTTGCGACGCCGTCATCATCGTTGCTGCCGCAGATGTAGTCTGCAGCCCTCTTCACTTCTTCGACGGCATTCCTTACAGCCACACCAGTGCCGCAATTCCTTACCATTTCCAGATCGTTCATGTCGTCGCCGAAAGCAGCGATCATATCCGTATCGATGCCATAATATCCGGCAACGGCCCTGACAGCATTCCACTTTGAAACGCTGCGAACACCAATGCTATATAAGTCTTCGCCGGTATGCCGTAAAAAGCTGAGCGCAGGGAAATCTGAAATTATGCAACCCCCGCGTTACCCAAGTCTCATGTAAATGCTGCGCTCTTTGAATCCCATCGACTTCCAGAATTTTATCCCCGTTTCATTCCACCAGAGCACTTCGATATCGGCCCTGTCGGCGCCCAGCAGTTTCAGCAGTCCTGTCAGGGCAGCCCGCCCATAGCCGCGCCTGCGGTACTCCCTTGAAATGAAAAACTGCCTGATGTACAAAGGATCCCTGCTCATATCGACCAGAGCATAACCGGCTACTTTGCCGTCCTTCAGGAACAGGTAAGCATTGTAGTTCCCGTCGATGAATCCCCTCATCCTGTCCCTTAATTGGCTTACATCCATTTTATTGTCGTGCTTTTCATCCTCTATCAGTTGCTTGTTCATGCCTGCCAGTATGTCCAGGTCATCATGTGTGGCAAGCTTTAAAACAATATCTCCCACGGTATCACTCCCCCCCGAAGTTTTTAAAGCCGGTTCCCTGCAACTTCCCTGATCTTTTTCAAACTCACCGGATATAGAGGCCGAGAACCAGACGTTTTTTCTGCTTTCTCACTTTTATCGGGATACCGGCATGCTCATTTTTCATATATTCGATAAACGACTCGCCTGTGCCTTTTGTAAATCCCGACCTGTCAAGACGCAGCCCCAGCCTTCTTGCCATCACCAGGATCAGGTAATCCCTGTCGGCGATGAACTCTTTGACCTGGGCCCACTCGTATTCAATGGCGGAATTCCCGTCAGTCACTTTGATTTTGTCGCCCAGTTCTATTCTGCGTTCCCATTCGTCCTTACCCTGAACAATGGTAAGCGCCTTGAACTGCCTTGCCAGAAGCAGCCTCTTCCTGAAAAAGATCATAAAAACGCAGAACAGTTCAAGAAAAGCATACAGCAATAAGTAGACGATATCGTCGTAAGCTGCAGATATTACTGCAAATGCAGGGATGATGACCGCCATTGCTATCCACAAGTATTGAGTGACATCAGGTGTGACCGGCCGTTTGGCCCATTCGAGAAAACGCAATTTTGACACAGTATACTCGTTCACAAACTGGGGATCCATTTCATGTCCTCCTTCCAGTCCTCCGATGTTGCTTCATACAGGCAATAATCACCGCTGATCCTTTCGCAGTCAGGAACCTCCCTGTATTTCATCCCGATAAAACGCATGCCGGACTTCTGCATTACTCTTCCGTTCGCGGGATTGTCAGCATGGTGTCGCGCATGGACTTTGGCAAACCCTATTTTATTGAAAGCGAAATCCAAAACAGCCCTGCACGCCTCAGTCATTATACCCCTCGTTTTATCGGTCAATCCGCCAGGATATATTCTTCAAGCCATTTAGCGACACCGTCATTATCGTTTGTGTCACATATGTATTTTGCAGCCGCCTTGACTTCTTCGACAGCATTCCCTACTGCAACGCCGATGCCGCAATTCTTTATCATCTCGGTATCGTTTACATCATCGCCGAAAGCTGCAACCGTATCTGTATCAATATTAAAATACCCGGCGACAGCTTTGACCGCATTCCACTTTACTGCCCTGCGGTCGGCAAACCTGTACAGATCCTCGCCCGTATACCGCAGCAAATCAAGAGTTGGGAACTCCGAAGCTATACGTTCGACAACATCCGGATTCCGGCTGATCAATGAGATTTTCAGGTAACTTACATCACTTAACTGCGAAAAATCCACACACTCATAATGAACAATTTCTGAATTCGGCGAATCCAGGCTGTTGGCATGTGCGACAGTTTCATTACACGCATGTACATATGGGATCTCAGGCTCCCGCAGACATCTGTCTATCAGTTTGGAACCAATCTCAGCGGGAATGGCGAAACGGGAAATCACTTTTTCCCCCGCAAATGAAACAGCGCCTCCATATCCAATAAACACATCGGGAGCGAACCGCTCAAAGAACCTTGATACCGTCTGTTTTGACCTCGCGGTCGCATATGCGGTCCTGATCCCTCTGTCCCGGCATTTCTTCAGTACAGATACAGTATAATCGGAAATGGTTTTGTCGCTTCGCAGAAGCGTATCATCCAAATCCATCACTATCATCTTCACTACAGTTTTGACCCCGTTAGTTTTCATAGATGTTTTCCGTATGTCTCCTTGTGTAAAATTACAATAGATCCGTTTTTATCGTTGATACAGTACAGCATGATTAAAATCTGAATTCTAACGACTGTTGTCATCACAGTCACATACTTAAGCCGATCCTCAAGCCTTGCCCTGGCACCGGTGATATTTTACCAGGATAATGATACTATCAGTAAAACGACCGAAACGCCAAACAGTATCCAGTATGATACTTTGTGTCCATATGACCAGAAGTCGTTGGGGGTTATGTCATCTGAATCGGTATACATGCTTATGCGAAATTTGTTCACTGCCCAGATCATATTCGGGTATCCGGCAGAGACTCCCACCATGAGAGCAGATAATGCAGCAAGGATACCCGCCGTTGGCTGGCCTGAAAATATAAGGCACAGCAACAGTTCTGCCGCTGCGAGCGAGAAAAAAATCCACTTCAGTATCCTCTCGAATCGTGATGCCGTCAAAGCATCACTGCGGTCTGACAGGCGGTCTATCATCCTCGATATTTCTTCACCGCTAATCCCTGACTTCAGCTCAGCTCCGCAGTTGATACATTTTTTAGCATTAATGCTGTTTTTGAAACCGCAGGAATCACACAGCAAAGTTCTCACCTCTCTGAAATCGATGCGCCGTGCAATACTGACACGATAGACTCTAATACTTCTCCAAATTCTTTGTTGGTCCGGGCCCAATGATCCAGGTATCTCTCCTTATAGAAGTTTTTTGCGGTTTGCACGGCCTCCGGACAATACTGGCTGAAAACATCCACTACTTTATTAGTTTCGCCATTCCATGCCCTGAGTTCAAAATATGCCTGCAACACGATCTGCACACCCTGCAGATTGCCAGGTCCGAACTCGATCTGCATATTTTTTGATTTTATATACGGATCTGTTTCGGCAAGGTAGACTGCCCCGCAATAACCATCTTTTGCAGCAACTCTTACTTTGCGGATATTGCTCATGACGATGGTTCCGAAACACATGGGACAGGGTTCCATGCATGTATACAGCGTGTACTGTCCCAAATTCGGATACTTTGACGTATCAAGTTTCTGCAGGCATTCAGTTTCTGCATGGGCAATCCTGGGATTCAGGGATCCGGGCTCATACAGGCGGTTTCTCCCAACAGATATCACATTACCGTTTTCATCAGCAAGAGCGGCGCCAATCGGGATGGACCCGTTCCTGAATGATTCCCATCCCTGTGAAAACGCGGCTTTCCAGGGCAACTCAAGCTTTTCCCACATGGATCCTCACCCTCACTTTCAGTCTTGTTTCCTATCGTAATCTGATTTCAGGACCGAGTACATCTCAAGATCCACGATCCCTTTTCCGGTCCAGGACGCTGAATCGGTACAAATCGTTGAATCCCATAATTCCTCCAAAGTATACAAATCATACTTATCAAGCCGCATATTATTTACATCCAGGCACCTGCACGGCAGTGTATTGCCACCTTTGCTTAAGTTCATCCTGTCATTTGTACGGCAAAGAGTCTTTCCTCAGCTCAAGCGCAGTATTTGCAATATTTATAATAAATTCATGCTTGCCGTCTACATATGAATCTATGTCATGCCTGTATTTCTCAGCAAGCGACCGTTTCAGTGCGGCGTATTCATCCCTGGCTTCCTTGTGCTCCCGCAGGTAATCCCGGAATAAAATCTGGGCAAGCAGCACCATGCTGTCTTTGGGACATACATACATGTTGTAAGCCATAAACCCTTCCCGCGGACCGCCTTTGAACCGCTCGCGTGTAGGGACGTCCCCGTCGCCGTCATGCTCGTATCCCAGTTTTTTTAGCTGTTCGGCGATCCGGGGAAAATCGTCATATGATTCTATAACGATATCGAAATCAATGATCGGCTTTGCCGCAAGACCGGGAACACTTGTGCTTCCAATATGTACAATGTCGATCGCAATATCTTTGATATGCGGCCATAAGAAATCGCGAATCTTTGCAAACTCGTTCGGCCATTCGGGGTTGTAGGGTTCTATGACAATAGTTCTCATTTTATATCCCTCCGTTCAGATCAGCGTAAACTACCCGCCTGTCAAGGTCCAGGCCTTCGGTCCAGGCAATTTCAACGACGATATACTTCGATCCGTCCAGGGAAACATAAAAGCTCTCATAACCTTTATCGGCCAAACTTTTATCCAACTGTTCCCTGATTTCTTCAAACTGAGAAGCCGTGAAATTTTCGTCATCCGTACTTTTAACTGCATAAACTGCCCGTACCCCGCCATTTTTAGCCAGCGCACGGGCAAATGCCCTATAATCCCTGTCACCTGCCGCATAATAGCTTAATAGGGCAACACAGAACAATACCAAAAGGGGTAATACGGCAGCAATACTTTTTCTCACGGTCTTCACCACGAATTGCATACTGCAGAAGCCATTTTTGTTCTCACGGGACTTCCCTGCGGTTCCCATGTTTATCATACCTCCTCCTCAATGCTATCTCTGTCGGTATGGTTGCTGCCGCCATCGGGACACACTGGATCACACAGATGACCGCGCCTGCTGTGCCAATCGTCCTTTCATCCTGCCCCAGCATCATCAGCACAGCCGGAACAGTCAGCAATAATATGATCCATCCTGAAACAAACCATATCTTTCCTGCATATCGGTGAGCAAAATCCCAGGTGTCCTTGTTTTTCACGGACATCCTGGTCCTGTATCCGTACCATGGGTTTATTTTTTCAGGAGGTTTCCTCATAAAACTTCTGCCAAAACCGATCATCAGCACCGGGATCAGCATATCCATTAACGTCATAAAAAGCCAGAATCCCATTAGATTGCCCTCCAGATTCAGATTTTAACTTACGGCAGTCATATTTATATGAAATATGCCACGAAAAAGAACCTCGGGAATCTGAATATGATCTCCCCGTTTTTCTGTACAGGGTAACTTTTTCTTAAACGCTCCATAATATCGTTTTCAAAATCCGCCTGCATCTCATCATCCAGTACATTAAGGTAAGGCCTCAGTCCTGTGCCGCGATACCATTCCAGGATGTCGTTGTAACTTTTCATTACAGGATAGTATACGGTTTCCCAAATGGTAAAGTTATCTGTGAGTTCAGACAATATATCAAAATATTCACCAGGAGTAAGTGTATAATAAATCCGGGTTTCAGGGAAAAACCTTTTCCACTTGTCAGAAAAGATTCATCGATCTCTGCCGTATCCAGAAACTCTTTTTCGATTTTGCTCAAATCGCCTTTAAATCCCAGTTTCCTTAAAAAGTCCAGCGAAGACATTTCACCCAGATCAGCCTTGTCCCAATACTTGTATATTTCTTCACAGCTCAAGTCCGGAAAAGCGCGGTTTACAAAGGGCATAAAACCGCATTCCGGGTCTTTCATGATCACCCCGTACATATCAAGGATCAATGCTCGCATAAAATCCTCCTGTAAAAAAACAGTATTTACAAATCAGATAGATATTTATCATTTGCGGAAAACAGCATTATCCTGCCAGTACCTTTATCAACAATCCGGCTGATGTCTAATATCCGCGCTCTATTGCCAGAAGTTCCTCCCTGCCGATATATCCGGTACCCGAAAAATCAAGCCGGACAATATACGGCATCCAGAACCATATCCTCTTGAAACTGTCACAGTTGAAGGCCGGATCGTAGTAATTCATTATGGTACTCAAAGCCGTACCGTGCGTCCCTATAACGATGTTCTCATCCTTATGTGCGGCTAATATCTCATTCAAAGCCTCGATATTCCGCTTCTGGACGCTGGCAAGGCATTCACCGTCCGGCTCGCAAAAGTTAAAATCATTCCAGCGTTTATGCAATAAATCCATGAAATCTACGTTCCCGATCTCGCCGGGCTGCCGTTCCCTGAACCTTTCATCCAAATAAATCTCTTTGTTAAGGATACCGGCGCATTCAGATATGGTATCCATAGCTCTTTTATATGGACTTGAATAAAAGCAATCTACCTGCATTTTTGCAAGAAGGTCCGTGACCCTTTTCCGGTCGGCCAATCCAGTCTCAGTTAACGGCCTTGTCCTGTCATCCTTCCAGGACTCATCAGGCTGTGCATGTCGAACGAAAAATATATGTGTCATATCCTGACCTCCGTAGCTTCGATTTCAGAATCAATTTCACAAACCAGCGGCATATCTGCATTGTTTTCCAATACTATACATTAAAAAACGCAAAAATTCCAATAGAATAATTCACGCCGATCAACACAGTTTATGAATCAGGACCAGTCGTTCATACAGAAGAGTTCGGGTTCCCGCTCATGTCTTCAGTATCTTATCATCAGTCAATCCATGTCAAACTCATGCACTGAGCAATGAGGTATTCCTACGGCCCCGGTCAGACAATGGATAACCATGCCGTGAGTAACCACTATGACCTTCTTATATGTGGTATATCGGGCTAATACATTCAACGCCCTGGTTTTTACATCGGTACGCAATTCCCATCTGAAACTGCCGTTTTCAGGCAACAATCCGTTATTTTTCTGCTCCTCGGAAGCTATTCGCTTTAAGTCCTCATGGCTTTTTACCTGATAGGACAAATCCAGTTCGTGCTCCCGCAAATCAATTTCAACCCTGATATCTATACCAAGATTTTTTGAAAGAATTGCCGCAGTTTGCAGCGCTCTCGTATAAGGCGAAGTGATGATCAGATCGCACCCTGCAAGCCTTTTATCCTTACTGCATTCAACAGCCTGCCTGATACCATCTTCAGTCAACGGAGCCAATTCAAGCCCATGACCGATGAAATTCCTTTCTTCCACGGGTTTGTATGTGAACTCGCCATGCCTTACCAGGTAAAAACGTGCCATACGACCACCACTTTTCGGACGGAGAACTGCCTTACAAATATTCTAATCCATTCCTTCGACAGATTCAATCAGTTTCGCCGGGTCGACTACCCGCCCTGCTGCATCGCCGCTGCCGTCGTCACCGCACAGGGCGGAACTCGTCTCAAACGCTTTTTCCCATAATTCTTCCGGTGTGATATCAGGTTTGACCTGGCACGCCAGTGCATACAACCCTGCACATATGGCACTGCCCAGCCGGTTATTCCCCGTTTATGCAGTTCTCTCATGCCCAAACCGGGATTTTCCCCCAGTTCCATGATCATTTGCGGGTCAAAGCCATCGGGAAGCATGTCGGGCCATTTGGTTTTGCCGGAGGTGAACAAAATGTAAAAAGGAGGGTGTACAAAAATCGAATTGTTGTGTGTAAATTACAGTAAAACTCTTGTTGGTTCTAGTGTGCTATTTTACATAATATATGATATCTCATCATTATGTAATCCGCTTATTGAAATAATTTAATAAATTATATTGCAACAATTCGATTTTTGTACACCCTGCTCATTATTTCCTATAGAAATAAATGTCTGTAACGAAAGCCGACAACTATTTAGCAGAATACGATACTTTATGCACAGAAGCCAGCACTTGAACACATAGAAGCAAGTACCTTCCTGCGCAGACAACAGTTTACTTTGCACGCGCCTGGCGCTCTGCGTCGAGCATATGCATGGTACCTTGCACAGCAGATATCCGGCGTCTTTATGCGCCCAGATGTTCTATCAGTATCTTGACGCCCATGGCGATCAATATTATACCGCCTGCTGTTTCAGCCCGGGATTTGAATTTTGCGCCAAAAATGCTGCCCACTTTTACACCGATGGCCGACAGTATGAACGTAGTCACCCCTATGATCGAAATAGCGCGGATGATCTCGACCTTCAGAAAAGCGAAAGATACGCCCACGGCCAATGCATCGATACTGGTGGCCACTGAAAACATGAGCATATTTTTGAGATCGTATGAATTGCCGGTGTTTGATCCGTGTGGATTGTCACAACTGTCGTGCCTTGATTCCCGGATCATGTTGAGCCCGATCAAAGAGAGCAGTGCAAATACGATCCAATGGTCCACTGCCGTAATATAATCGCTGAACTGTGCACCGAGCAGATAACCGACAAGTGGCATAAATGCCTGGAATCCCCCGAAAAACAAACCAGTCACAGCCGCGTGCCTGAATTTGAGTTCCATCGTCGCCAGGCCTTTGCATACCGCTACAGCAAAAGCGTCCATCGAAAGTCCGACAGCCACTAAAAACAACTCAATCATGCCCATCAGTATATGCCTGCCTCTCAGTCAGCGAAGATAATAACCGAACCATAATAGCATATATCTCAAAACCCCTTATTATTCTAAAATATCGCATCAAATTAAAAGTAATTGCAGGCATAGCCTGCAATTACCCGGCCGCGGCAGCCCCTGCCGGGACTGCCGTCCTGGACCTGATGGAGTATATGGCGGAAACTGCTGATGAGATCACACAGTTCCCTGCCCCATGTTACCGTATAGTGCCGTTTATCCTCTCGACCAGATCATTGAACTCGTCCATGAAATTGGCAGCCATCCCGTTAGCATTACCGGCTGTGCCAAGCCTGCCCATACGAGTCAGTATGTCTTGCGAATCGGTCACCATGACGTTCCTTATAGAACTGTCGATCTGCTTGACCCTTCTTTCGATACTGGACCTCAGCCTTGACATATTGGCGGTATTGCCTGTTGCGTTCCTCAGGCCGACAAGCGCAGTATCCCCGTTAACGAGAACCACACAGTCGCCTATGCCATTCCTGTTCTCCAACTGCCTTTCTATCATAGATGCTCTTCTGCTGTCATTCCCGCCGGTTGTGTTGGCAGTGCCGTTGCCGGTCATGTTGTTGAGTCCCGTGTTATTCCCGGTCGTGTTATTAAGGCCTGTGTTGTTTCCTGTCGTATTGTTGGCTGTTCCGTTCCTCATTGTGTCCAGGCGGTAACTCGTCATGTTTCTGCCATAGGTGCCGTTTTGCGTCGTATAGTTTCCTTCCGTCCCTACCAGGTTGTTCCCATAACCTCCATTATTCATGTTGTTACCGTATCTCTGGTACTGTCCGTTCAGGTCGCCGGTCGTACCGTTGAGATCCCGCGCCTGCTCGTTACCCGTCTGGGCGCAGCCCGCCAGCGCAGCACCGGTAAGGCATAAACACAAAACAGTACATAAAGCTGTTTTAAATGATGATTTCATTTCAACACCTCCCGTACTATTCTGTGTACATAATTCATTTTTATTTGAGTTAAAAATTAATAAAGTTGCATAATCCTCCACGAGCAGGAATATATAATATTTACATAAAAATGATTTTATGTTGCTGTAAATATGTCAGAAAAGTAATAAGAATACAGAAAAACATAAAAGACGGTATAAAAGCAGCATATGATACAAGACATCCGCAGTTATCCGAAAACAACGATCGCAGCGGCTCATATGGAAAGCCGTCCTTTGTGAAAAAAATGTTATATATGGAAAGAGTCTCTGTATAGAGCTCTTCCTTAGTATATAGAGCTATTCCTTATGGAAATCCGGAACGTAATGATGATCCACTGTTATAACTGCGCGGTAATTATCGTCTATCTCCCTTATTTTTCCCGAAATGATCCCCACAAGTTCATCGTCGCTGTATTTAAAACCGTACGGGACCACTACGTCAAATATCAGTTTTGAATGGGTGATGCCGAAAAATACGCGGAAATCGTGTATGCTGATCTCGGGTGATATGTCCCTTACCAGCGAATCTACAGCCGACTTCAGGTTATTGATCTTCTCGTTGTCGGTTATGACCGGATCAAGGTGTATGACCAGATGTATGCCCAGGTCTTTCAGGAAGTCCCGTTCTATATTGTCTATGATGTCATGTCCGACCATTATATCCTGGTCGGCGGACACTTCGCAATGCACGGATGCGAAATATTTACCGACACCGTAGTTATGTACGGTCAGGTCGTGCAGCCCGACGATCCCGTCGTAGCTCATGATCTTCCTGTAAATGCGGTCCACCATTTCTTTGGTAGGCGCCATGCCAAGCAGCGGACTTACCGTATCTTTTATGAGCCTTATGCCGGATACGGTTATGAAAACGGCAACAGCTGCACCCATCCAGCCGTCAGTATTGAAGCCGGTGGATCCGGAAACCAGCAAAGCAAGAAGGACAGCCGAGGTCGCAAGGATATCGTTCCTGCTGTCCACCATTGCGGCGCTAATGGCGTCTGAGTTTATAGCCCTGCCAAGTTTCCTGTA
>Ga0116165_1001309_pt1 | contig 19578 bp, 31 predicted proteins | sample AD_JPNMR1_MetaG_FD_89885 | JGI IMG/M metagenome (GOLD analysis project Ga0116165, IMG submission 89885) | Active sludge microbial communities of municipal wastewater-treating anaerobic digesters from Japan - AD_JPNMR1_MetaG | ecosystem: Engineered > Bioreactor > Anaerobic > Digestate | place...
GCCGAAAGCGAAGATGATGCAGTTGAATTATATGAGTTTGAGGATTATGTTGTGGACTATGAGAATGCAAAGATGACATTCTATACCACGAACCTTGACGGTCTTCTCTTTGTCACATACACTCCAACTCTCAAGATGGATCTGAACCATGAAGATGGCACGCTACCCCCTAGACTGGACAGTCACCGAGAATACTTTGAAGGAGATGGGGAAACGGAAGATTTCACGTTGGCTTTTGTGCCTATCGATCCAATAGCCCGTGTCCAAATCGACGAGGAAGACTTAGTGGAGAATATAGACTTTGATGTAGACTATGAAATGGGAATTGTTCATTTCAGAACACCTCCAGGTCAGGATAGCATTATCGAAATCCATTATACGCCTGATATTAACGATCCAAGCCTGCGGTTGGGTATAAGGATGACAAGGGAGACGACAACCGAACAATGTTATGTGTATTCCACAACATTCATATATAGGGTGTGAGAAGAGGAAAAAACGAGAGGATGTGGAAAAATTTGGTCCAGATAAAAGTTGAAGAATTCAAAGAACTATTAGGAAGATACTCAGATTATATCAAAAAAGAGTGCAGAGAACCCGAGACTATTCTATGCAGCGCTGGACAAGTGAAATTGCTCGATTTTTTAGATGCTAGGATCAGATATTTCAAGTTCGTAGCTGAGAAGGGGAGGGAACCCAGCTATGTTGAAGTGAAGGTTTCACAAGCCGATCAAAACATCCAAGACGATGGGTGGATAACCACAGGCTACTTTAAACAAGACTATCAGGATACAGGGTATACTTGTGGACCGTCAAGTTTGCAGATGGCTCTCTCGGCATTAGGCTGTGATGTTGTGGAATCTCAGTTGGCTAAATGGGCTGGGACGACGACTGCGGGGACTACTGTCGCTGGTATAGGTGCTGGGGTTAGCAAAGCAGCTGCACAGTGTAAAATGAACATCCAATGGTCAAATCCATCATTCTCCAGCTTGGGATGGGATAAGATAGCTCAGGGGATCCAAGAAGGTCAAGAATTCATATTGCATGTATTAACGTACCCATATTTGCGGGTTGATGCGAACAATCAAAGAGTGTGGACTGCTAACTATGGACACTTCATATACTTGGTGGGTGTCAATCCAAAAATGAGGCTTGTGAAAGTCGCTGATCCCACAAAGGGTATTAGAACATTCACCTATGACCAAATGGCCAGCGCTATGAAAGCAGTTACATGGGCTAACAGTCTACATATTCTAATCAAAAAATAGAAAGAAAGGAATATGGGGTGTAAATGTGTGAAGGCGATGGGATGGCTGCCAGACAAAATAGACAGCAGCGATCCCACATTCGCCTCAAAAATACCAGAAAAATTTAGGAAAGTCGAATTTTTGCCTGATATTATTGATTTGAGATTTGACATGCCCCCAATCTACAATCAAGGGCTTATGTCAACTTCTGTGGCGAATGCCGTTGCCAGCATCCTCGAATATTTCCAGATGAAAAAAACTCGAAAGTCTCGCATCCCTAGCCGGCTTTTCATTTACAACCATGCTAAGAAACTCCTCAGATTGTCTGGGGATTCGGGGATAACGATAAGATCTGCTCTCAAATCCCTTGAAACATTCGGATATGTCGACGAGGACCTTGAATATGAAACAGGATACATGAAGGAACTTATAGACGCAGAATATAGTGGTTGGATATATTCGATGGCTTCACAGAACTGTATAGATGGTTATGGGCGACATGATGTGACTGGGATGAAAACGGATGACATTCTATTTTCAGTGAAAAAATCTATCGCCATGGGCCTCCCTGTTGTATTCGGTTTCCTAGTGTATAATGAGGTTATCAATTATGCTGATAACAGACCGGAAATCCCATTCCCTGATCCCCAAGACAAATTGATAGGCTGTCAGGCGGTTGTTGCATGCGGATACAATGACCTCATGACCGTTGATACGATGAGAAGCCGCAAAACCTCCGAAGGAGTTTTCATAATCAGAAACAGTTGGGGTGCGAATTGGGGTGAGCAAGGATACGCATACCTCCCATACGATTATCTCAGATTCAATCTATCAGCAGACTACTGGACCATAATAGACAACGAGATCGTAAAACAGGCGAATTTAGATGATGATTAAAGTCCCATTAGAAAAATTTCTCAACGCAAAAGAAAAATATGAAAATTTCATAAAGTTGCGGGGCAGGGAACCAGCCTATGTGAGTGTGCTTGGGAGAGTGGCATGGACACCCAATTTCAAAGCTTCTGTTCGGAATCATGAGAAATTCAAGGAGCTGAAAGACAGAGAACCAAAGTGTGTGAATGTCGCATGTGATGATGGACCCTTGAAAGTGGCTGTGTATGGTGGGAATTTCGTCGGGCCAAATTGTCTGAAACAGACGGTGTCTTTCCTCGATTCAATGGTCAGAACTAAGTATGTGGTGATAACACGGATTACTAAACTTGCTTTGAAGGGGAAGGATGTGTTAATACTCCCCGGCGGAGATTCTGGACGCTTATACATCCATAACGCCCCGATTGACTCAGTGGCGATAGATGAGTTCATGCGGGGTGGAGGTGGCGTCGTAGCAACCTGTGCAGGGGCATACGCCTGCTCCTATGAGGTTGTTGGAAGATACAAAGGTTGGGGTTTCGCCCCATCTATAAGAGCATACCCCTCATGCTATGAGGGGAAGGTGACGATCGAACCCCTCAGCGAATGGTCCGACACTCTCATGGCTGAAGGACCCTTAGAGATGCAACACCATGGCGGTCCTGCTTTCGAAAAAGGAGTGGCAAAATATACTAAGGGACCCAATGAACTGAAGGGACGATATGCGATAGCCTTTGACTACTATGGGAAAGGTAGAATCGTCTTGATAGGCCCCTATCCTGAATTCACCCGGGAGTGTAGGGAGCTTTTCTTACCATCGATTGTCAGATGGGCTGGTAAGAGAATAATCTAAAAGACGAATGGGGGTTTCCTGTGAAAATCTGCCTTCCCCTGTTTCTTTTCTTTTTTTTGTAGTGGGATGCTTTTCTCAGCTTTTGGGGTGATTAAAATAAGGTTACCAAGATTGATCAAGATTGGAGCTGTTAAATACGAGATCAGGGAAGTCCCATATGCGACGATGATAGAGCTTAGCGGGGATCCTAAGGCCTCTTCAATAGAATCTCCGGGAGATGGTGTGATTTTTGTAGCTGATGACCTGCCAGAGGGGGTGAAAGTTAAGAGTGTTATGTTTGACGCTCTTAAGGCTTTGTTTCGTGAGTGTGGGGCTGAGTTAGATGATGAGAAGTTTTATCCTGTGACGAATATGATCATTGATATGGTCGATAGTCTTATCGAGGTTCGGGAGGGTAAAAAAAAGAGGAGAGATGGCGTTTCCTATATTAAATAGGAGAAGGGGAATTTCTTTTTCAGTTTTCGATTGAGGTACCGGATAGTCCGATGATGATTGATGCTATGAAGGATGCTATGAAGGCTATGACGAAGAATGACAGCCAGAATCCGATGCCAATGTAAAATGCTTCGATTATTGTCAAGTTCTTCCTTCCCTCCTAGGTTTGTTTTTTTGGGAGAAGGGGATTTTTTGGTTTTTTTGGCATCTTTGGGTGATTTCTTTTCTTTCAGCTTTATCTTTCTATCCCGGGTGTATATAAATCTTTTGATGAGTGGTGATGGGATTTGGGGTCTTAGGGTGGGTGTTTGGAGTAGCGCAAAACAACGCAGGTTGTATTCGGGTGTTGGAGGGTTCTGGTCCATTCTTATCTGATTTAGGTTTTCGTCGAAAACTCAATAAAAAAGAAAATTGGTCTGATGGCTTGATTGGGTGAATGGAGGTGTGTGGTCGCTGCGCTATTTTTTGGTTTTTTCCTACACACACACACTCTCACAACTATCTATACTTATTTTACAATCTTTAATTACTTTGTAAGCTACGATAAAGTAATTTTCCAGAGGTGGTTTTGAGAGGATTCGAAGGCTGACATTTATTAGTATGGTGAGTTTGGCTTTAGAATTTCTGCGCTGGTTGAGATATGCTTTGATAGTGGGTTTTTGGGTGAATTTTTGGGGTAAAATTTTACAAAAAGTGCAGAGTGTTTTGCAAACCTTGGACCTCGGATCTCAAACAAATTTGGAAAATATTGCAAAAAGATATTGACAAAACTTTGAAAGGGTTTGTTACTTAAAGTTAAATTTACAATCTTAATTACTTTGTAAATTACGATTAACTTTATTCGTGAGGATTGTTTATGGCTTATTGAAGGTTGAGAGTGGTTTTTGGCAGTAATCTAAGTCTGGTGAGTCTGCGCTGGTTTGGATGCGTTCTAAGGTGGCTTCTTTGGGTGGAAAATTTTACATTTTATGAAGAGTCTTTACAATGCTTCGGAGCTCGGATCTCAAACAAATTCGAAAATATTGCACAGAGTAAGTCGAATCGAACATAAAAAAGATACCCCAAGGCTTCCCAACACAGGGTTTAAATCATCCCAATCCCAAAAACAAAACACAAATCATCATCACTCCAAGAAACAATTTTCCCCGGACGCTCAAACGAAAAACAAAAAAGCGAGATGATACCATGTTCGAAATTGACCTCTTGTATGTTTGCGCTGTTGCTGTGACGCTGTCTTTGGTCTGCTCCTCGATTATCGAACTGCAAGATAAAGACTGAACACTGCGCGATGGTAGTGAAAGCTGATTAGGATGATTCGAGTAATCCCAGACTCTGGATAGCCGAATTAACCCCCTTTCGCCAACCCCTAGGGAGGACTCTCACAATGGGGGGGGCGTTACCTTTATATGTGGTCTCTGACAAAGTAAATATCATATATATATGATTATCAAAAAAAAATACTATAATTATAGTAAATTATACTGTGTATGGGTGTGTGTGTGAAGCAGAAAAGAAAAAAATAGCGCAGGAACCAGACCCCTTCAATCCTCTATCTGCGGCACCACACATATTATCTTTTTTTTTCAGTTTTCCCGGAAAACTTAAAAGGGAAATGGGCTTAACCCATCCTTCAAGGTATGTTCTCCAGCCTGCGCTTTTTTGCGCTAATGTATTTGGGGTGTTAAGTGTTTTGGAATGGTTGTATGTCTTGGCAGATTCTTTGTTTTATCTGCGCAGCCTTTTAGAATGGTTTTCTACCCGAAGACCGAAAGGTATAAATATGGTAACGAACACAAAGATAACTGTCGAAAGCCCCACAACCAAAAGGGGTAAAGATGAGAAGAGGAGTGAGGTAAATATGGAATTAATCCAATACTATAAATTAGACCCCAACATACGATACTACCACTTCAACGACCAAGACGATGAAATACACGCATATCACACCAAAGACAACGAAACCCATGAAAGACTCTTCAACTATGGATTATCAATAATGTCTGGGACACCCGACATGTACAACGACAATATATTCGACCATGTCAAAGAAATAGCCAAAGGAAAATTCCCATTAAAAAGATCCCGGACAATCGCAGGTGAAAAAATAACATTAACTCTTTTTCTCGAAGATGATATCGAATCACATCGTGTGCTCAAATTAGCCCGGACTATCTTTCTCCTCAACAAACTCCTATGAAAAATTTGAAGAGGTGAAAAGGGGATGGATGATTGGGAATATTATGAAAAAGTTGCTGAACAAGCCGAGAAGGTAGCTGGAGGTGATCTTCCAAGTCAATTGGATGGGGAGATCACAGAGATCGATTTCGGCGTCAGAGGAGAACTTTCTGACAATGTTGAATTCGGACATGAAGACAAGATAATGATTGTTGACTTCAGTGTTCTTTTGGATGATGTTCCAATTGACACTGGAAGAGCATATTATACCATATCAGCGAACCCAGCAAGCAATCTTGTGAGATTTATAAAAACCTATAAGAAAAAGCCCGACATTGGTGTAAGAGTCAAAGTGGCGCTGGATAGAGAGTCTAATAGATGGAGGATAATAATATAATAATTTGGTGATATGAAAAAGAGTGGGGGTGTGGAAAAAATGGCAGAGTACAGATCATTCACTCTCAATGTCAAGAAGGAGAACTGGAGACTTCTAATGAAGATCGTTTATCTTGCAGCGTTGAATGACATCTTCATAAGCAGATCACACTTAATCAACATCGCTATCGGAGAATTCTATAAGGACAAAGGCAACGATGAACTCATAGAAACGGTGAAAAAGATTAAGGGGATAACATGATCTCAAAAGAAGAGAATATCCCCATCTCCACACTAAATTCGATCGATGACATCTACGAGATCATAGTAGACAAGGGAGAGCAGAAAATTTTCATCATCGTCGAACCATGCTACGCTCAGCGATTCAACTTTCTCCGCCAGATTCTTTCCTTCACACCAGGTGAAGGATTCAAGGATGAGACATTCAATGAAGAGACGATCAAATTCGCTAAAGGGAAGATCAGACGGATACTTAACAGGCATCCAACAATCACTTGGATCGATCCATTCATTTACAATATCTCTGGCGAGAAGATTAAAGTTGACATCCCTACATACCCTGATGGTAAGTTCTTCAAATTAAGGGGAGGGGAGTATCGTGATTGAAAAAGAAAAAAGGGAGATAACCCCAGCCCAATCACAAAAGGAGAGGACGGTTGATATCCTGACCGCTGCAACTGAGGTCATTTCTCGAATGCCAAAGAAGACTGTCGAGCTTGTCAAAAACACTGTTGCGAAAGGTGCTAGTGATAGGGAGCTCGCCTTGTTCTTGTACCTATCACACAGATATGGTTTGGACCCGCTTTTGAATGAGATTTATTTTGCGAAAATGCGAGACCCCAAGACTGGGATCCGCAGACCAGTATTCATAGTATCTCGTGACGGATATTTAAAAGTTGCGATGAGGAATCCTGATTTTCAAGGTCTTACAAGCGGTGTTGTCAGGGAAGGTGATGAATTCGAGATAGACTCCACCAAAGGAGTGGTCAAACATAAGTTTGGCAGTGAGAGGGGTAAGATCATCGGAGCATGGGCCCGTGGAGTCCGGAAGGGGTTCGATCCATTCATAGCATTCGTTGATTTTGAAGAATATTATAGGCCTAATTCGTTGTCATGGCAGAAATTTCCAAGTGCAATGATCCAGAAAGTTGCTGAGGTTTTCGTCCTCCGAAGATTATATAATCTGTCAGGGATCACTTCCCTTGAAGAATCGGAGAGTATGGGTGTTGATGCCGAGCCGATAGTAGAAAGAGGTAAAGTGATCGAAGCTGAGGTGAAAAAATCCGAGAAAAAAGTGCCATAAAGGCTAGGGGTTGGACTTTTTGCTTCCAAAGATCTTTGCAAGTGACAAATGGCGCAAAAAACATGGGTTAAATGTCGTTTTTGTGATGCCTAACAAGAAACCCCACTGCAAGTGGAAAAAATATGCATCCACCCCACAGGAAAACCGTGATATTCAGCGACTTTGGACGAGTAAGGATACAGCATATGCATATGTTTGTGGGTATAATGGTCTGGTCGGTATAGATTTTGACCTCCCAATCTTCTATCATCTCTGCAAGGCGAAGTTTGGGGAGAGGTTCAACACATTCACAGTTCAAACACCCAATAGGGGTTACCATGTCTACTTCATTTCGAAGAATACGAAAATTGATAGGCCAGATCAGTTCAAGGATATTGGCGTCGAGTTCAAGGGAGAAGGCAGCTATATCATAACCCATGGGAAGGTACGCAATGACAAGAATGAATTAGGCGAGTATAAGGTTGTGGTTGATGAGGATATCAGGGAAGATGATGATATCATAGAGGATGTTCGAAGATTCATTGGATCGATCGAAGATAAATTTTCTTTCCTCAGGTACAAATGTATCCAGAGCCTCCTCTCATCTCCAGAGAAGCACGGACCTTCGCATGAGCAACGTCTCGCATTATCTAATTTTCTAGTTCGAACTAATGAGGATGTTGAAGTCTTATCAAAGTTTTTCGAGTTGTGTTGGGATTATAATCAGAAATATACTATCACTCAACTTAAGTCCACTATTGAACGAATCGAGGGCGGTGAACTCAAACCTCCAAGGTGCGAGACCCTTAGGGGACATTTCAACTTTAAGGAGGGTATGTGTAGGGGTTGTCTGAGAAGGCAGGAGAGGGAAGAGGATAAAACTCCTTCAATTGAGGATATTGTCGAGAGGGACATAAGCGCCCTTGAGGATCGTTTATCGGCTCCTAGGATGGGTCAGAGCTACACTAAAGAGTATGGGTTAATGTTCTCTAAGCTGTCAGAGGATAAGGGGTCGGTTATAGGGGTTTCGAATCCGAATGTAGTCTTTGGTTATCATCCGAAGTTGCATACTAAGAGTCCTAAGGGGGTGTCATTCACAGGATATCCTGGTATGATCCCTGAGTACACGCAGAAAGCTATATTGTTGGTTGCTAAGGATGTTCTTGAGAATAGGCTGAACCCTCCCACTATCAGCGAGGCTTATTCCATCATCAAGGGGTATATTGATAAGTATTTGAGTTTTGTGCATCCTGGTCAGGCTAAGCTTTTGGCTTTGTGGATTATGGGGACTTATATGATCCAGCTTTTCACATGGTATCCTTATATTGGCTTGGTAGGGGCTCGGGATGTTGGGAAATCCACCACTCTCAATCTTTTGGCTTTAACATGTTATGGTGGTTCCCCGGATGTTGCGTCTGAGCGGAGTAAAGCGGAGATAACACGATTAGCCTCGGCGTGTCATGGTCTGCTTATCGTCGATCATTTTGAGGCAATAATTAGTAAAGAGGAGACTCGGAAAACATATGAGGGGATTCTTGAAGCAGCGTGGTTTAGGGATGCTACGAGGAAGTTGGTGGACAAGGAAACACTCGAACCGGAAAGTTTGGACATCTATTCCTCGATTGCAATAGCGGGGAGATATCTGACGGAATCTGTGAGAGAAAAAGGTATAGAGATTACCATGATCAAAGACACTAACCCAGAGTTGGTTAGAAACAGTGCGAAGATGGCGGATGAACTGGATCCGATAGAGAATCAGAGGATGATGATAGGTGTTGCCCTGCGAAATTATAAGAGAGTTAAGGAAGCCTACGACAATATTCCTCACATCAGAGAATTGGGGGCGAGACCATTCAATTTATTCCGGCCATTGCTTGCGATGGCGAAGGTGATTGATGAGGAGACTGATGGGACGCTCTACAAGGACATTGAAAGCTATGCTAAAGATTATGTTAGAGAGCAGAAGCTGATGCATCCTGACAGGGAAGAAGATCTTCTCAGAGGGATCTTGATAGACAAATTATGGGAGGGAACCTTCTCAGATTTCAGTAGGATGATGGAGAAGCAAGGATATTCTCCTCATTATCATCATCGGACAGCGGCGGCGGATCTTCACAAGCTACAGGTGATCAAGACAGTGAGGAGGGACAGGACTCCTGTTAGAGTTACGCTTGATAAGCGGAAAGTTATCAGGAGGGCATATGATCGTGGTATTGATATTGAGAAGCTTGGATATTCCCTCAGAGACCTTGACAAGAACGAAGATGATCAGGAACCTCTAACCGGAGAAAAAGAAGAAAAAGAAGAAGCGGAAAAAGAAGAGAAAGAGAAAGAGGATGTTGACATCTTCAAGGAATGGGAGAATGATGAGAATGAGGATGATTATCCATGGTGGCCATCATAAAAAAGTTTGGGGTGATGTCCTATTAGCGAATTGAAGTTCGGACCATTCAGAAAACGGATCAAAGCCTCTGGGATGAAATGCTCCCGTAAAACTGGACAGTACCTTGCTGATATTGTTGAAGAAATCGGGATGGAGTATGCGAAAGAAGCTATCAAGATAGCTGCTCTTAGGGGCGATTATGTCATAACTAAGGATCATATCCGGGCTGGTATAGAGTCTGTTCATGTGAAGCGGGCTCGGAGGATGGCGCAGAAGCTTGTGGGTTGGGAGTTATGATAGAGCATCTTAAACCCGCCTTGAAACTCTATCAGCAACGGACCGATGATCTGCCTTCAGATCTTGGGGAGATAATGTCATTTGCGAAAGTGGAGGCTAGGGAGGTTATCAGTTCGATCCTCAGAGAGCAGAAAATCTTTCGGATTTTTCTTTCGAGGGTGGTGGGTGTGGATGAGATCCTGGCAGCGAAGTTAGTGGCTGAGATCGGGGATGTCAGCAGGTTCCCTCATTATAAGGATCTTTGGCGTTACGCAGGGCTGATCCCGACAACATATTGTCGCAGATGTGGTAAAATCTATTCTAGAAATGTTTCTTATCTTTACAAGCGGCTTGGGAGGGAACCGACCATCGACGACATAAAAAAATGGCTATGTAATTGTCCTTCACCAAATCCTATTGTCAGATCCGAGATAAAAACTAAGGGGCTTAGATCATCCTATAATCATTCTCTGAAAGGCGTTGCTCTCAGCGTTTCAACTTCATTCAAGGCATTGCATTCTAGGAGGGTTCAAGCGTATTATCCTGACCTCTATGGTCTAATATACTCCAGCTTGACTGGTGATGGGCAGGATGAGGCTCATATCATCTTCAAGGCGAAAAGAAAACTTGCTAAGATTTTTCTTGGTCATCTTTGGTATTATTGGAGCGGCTTCGAATATCAGCCAACGTTTTATGTTGGTGATGTGGAGGTTAGACCACCAGAACTGGGAGATAGGATATGAAGGGGGGAGGTTATCCCCCTTTTTTTGGGGGGGAGATCGAGTCTTAAATATGAACCCCAATAGTGGAGGGGTCGAAAGTAATTCCTGAATCTTCCCCCCCATATCTTTCCTCTCTAGAAAAGGGGGAGGAGAAAATTTGGTTGGGAAAGGGATGAGAACTTGTCTTTGACAGATTATAAAGAACATATAAAAGCTTTAAAGCAAAAATATAGACATGTGGCCATGCGGGAGTGGAGACAATCAGAGTATGTCAACTTTCTCCTCTCAATCAAAGAGGACATGCATCTGACAAGCCAAGACACCCGTGAAATCGTATATTACATCCGACGATACGGTGTTGAAACATTCCATCAACAACTCGCCGCTGAAACCGTGGTCTTGATTTTAGCCCTTCTAGTCTATATCAAAAACCATCCCAAAGTTAACACACAAGTGCCATTAGCAAGAGCGAAGAAGATCATTGACATCGATGAGAAAACCATCGCGAGAGTCTCCGCCAACCTATTCTCAACAATAAGACGCCGGGAACCACTCGTAGGATATCGGAGAAAAGAATAAAACCCTAGAAAACCCCATTCAAAGGTTTCCCTTTTCGGGGGGAGGCGGGAATTACGATTCTATGGGAGCATGACGAAGATGAAGAAATCGATTCAAGAGCAGAGGCGAAAACACTATTCAATATTTGCCCGGAATGCGGGTCCCGGGCATTCCATTTCGACAAGAGGAGGTGCGAGCTTATCTGTTGCGATTGTGGTATCATCTTATCAGCTTCAATAAGATATGTGGCAGGTATCATGATCGACCTACCATTTGGAATAATATAAAAAAAAGGAATCCTTCCAGGGGGGGAGAATATGAAAGATTTTGAATGTAAAAATGGCATCAAGAATTGCTCTAATAGTCGTAGCCACAGTTTCCGTACTCCTTTGGTATGTTGTTGGTGTCATGACTCACTCCAAAAAATTTTTTTTTAGGAAAAAAAGAGGGAGGTGTTGAGATTTGGATGTGAAAAATGCGGAGATAATATCAATAGTTGCCTTAACAGTCGTAACCATACTCTCCTTACTCCTTGGGGAGAAGGAGATTGGTATGGTAGCCGTAGGAGCATTAGCGGGTTATGTAACTCATAAAAAGCAAAAGGAACAACAGCAAGGGGATGTGGCATAGGGATGCCGGCGCGAGGAACTGGAGATAAAAACATAGTCGAGCAAAAACTATTCTCATTATATCGGGATATGGGACCGGGCAGGAGCCTCAAGAGACTTGCGAAACTGACAGGGTACAGCTACGAGTATATCCTCAAGCTCTCAACACAATTCAAGTGGAAGAAACGCCTAGAACAGTATCCTGATGCTGAGATTGTCTATTCGCCAGATGTCAAAGATTTGCCAGTGGCGAATATCAAAGTCCTGCTGTCAACCCTAAACATCAGTTTAATGGATTATCTGAGGCGTGTTAGAGAAAACCCTGACGAAGCGGTTAAGATCAAGAATATGGTGGATCTTGAGAGACTTATCAAACTCTCAACGCAACTGATGACGGTTCTTGGCCTTGAAGAGGCTGAGGAAATCGATTATGATTTGAGTCGTGAACTCCTGGAGATAATAGGGAAGAAAAAGCGTGGTAAGAAATGACATATCTTCAAAGACAATTTGTTCAGATCATTGTTAAATTAGCAGAGGTCCGGGATTGGATAGACGTCTATGGGGACCAAGTCAAAATAAGTGAAAACGCCATAGAATTCTTCCAAAGCGAAGGAATCCCCATAGAGTCCATCGAAGAGATGGTTGACAAATTCCCATTCGGATTCATCGAAGAAAGAGATAAAAAATACTTCGTTTGCAACATCCATGAATTCGCAGAAGAACTCGCCAATGCAATAATCTCCGCCGGAGCAAAAGAAGCTGCAAGAGGGCTATATGGCAGCTAAAAAATTCCCAAGAAATGGGAGGTTTGAGGGGAAATGTATTCAAGGCGGTTTGGGAGGTTATATTCAAAGAAAAGACTATCCAGACAAATACTAGACTATCTCAGAGTTAAAGGGGAGATAAAAATTGAAGAATTCGTATCCTATCTCCAGAGACGCTTCGACGCATCCGATGAGATAATATATCCACTCATAGAACAACTGGACAAACTCGAAAAAGAAGGCTATATCGACATGAATGGCGGTGAACTCATAATACCAAAACCGAAACTCTTCAAAGCTTCTTTCACCGAAGACTTTGAAAAGATTCTCACCCTTGGACATTTGATAGAGTTTGTCTTTCATTATATTAGAGAGAGAGGCTCAGCATCCTGTAATGAAATCTTCAGCCACCTCTTAGAGCGTGGGATGGGCACGGTATTCTATTCACCCACACCAAACCGTATAGCCTATTGCATCCGACACCTAGCCAAGAAAGGCATAGTCACATTCGACGAGAAAACAGGCAAAACAACACACACCATGAAAGTCATCCCACTCAAACCCATCAAGGAAACCATCGCAACGGACACAATCACCAGAAAGGACTGGATCTAAAAAAAAAAGGGGAAAAGAAAGGGGAAGAAGTAGACCCCCAGGGGGGGTACCCTCCCCCCCTTAACACCCTGGGGGGTATTTCGAAAACCCGAAATTTTCAGCCTAAGTGTTTTTCCCTGGAATTCTTCTGATTCCGTTTCAAAGATCTTCCAAAATGACAGATCATTTTATCGGAAGATTTCATAGGGGAATAAAAAGATTTTCATCTCATTTTTTTGGAAAAATTTTCGGCGATTTTTTAGAAATTTTCCCATCAATTTTCTAGATTTTTTCGAGGATTTTTATCGGATTTTTCTGGGATTTTTTCTGGAATTTTTCTGGGTTTTTTTGGGGATTTGGTCCCGAATTTTTCCGGGTTTTGCATTTAGATCCTCACACTTTTTTCGCCGGTTTTTGATTTGATTGGTCTCCAATCTCATTGAAGGTTCTGATGGTTTTTGGGGTGGTGGTGGCCCCAGACAGGGGCAATAAAAAGGTCATTCCCCCTTTGAAATCAGGCAGATTCTTCTATGCTTCGCGGACAAATTTTGAAAAAAAGCTCCTGGCAACCTCTTTCGGTTGGGTTTGGGGGCGGCCGGCGGCGGCGGGGCCCCCTGGGGAGGGTAATAAAGGAATTTTTTCAATTTTTTTTGAAATTGTTGCAAAGGGGTGGCGGGCGGATGGGGGTTTCCGGTTTCCGGGGGTGCGGGCGGATGGGGGTTTCCGGTTTCCGAGGGTGTGCCCTGGGGTTTCCAGGGTCCGCGGGTCCTGGGTTTTTCCCAGGGCTGCGCTTTTTTTCTGAGTTTTTGTAACTTTTTTCTCTATGGTCTTTTTTTTTGTCCGTTTTAAGGCTTGTAACGGCTTTTTCTTTTTTCTTTGTTCTAAATTTTTCCTACTCAGATCCGCAGGATATGGGGTCTTTTTGAATGGCAAAATTTTTCAAAAAAAAAAAGATTTGGAGAGCTTATTCTTCTTTTTTGGTCTTTTCTATAACGTCTTTTGCGCAAGCGAGCACTATTTGGATGAATAGCGCTATAATAATGAAGAATGTGAATTCAAGCATTTATTCATCACCTCCCATGCCTTTTTTTGGTAAACGGCCGCTTAAGCGGTCGTTATTCCCATAAAAAATGAATATGGGGTCGCTATTTCGATTTTTGGGCGTTTTGGGGCGTTTATCTAAAAGCCTCGTAATAATCGCTATATCCAGCATATTCGAACCACCAACACTTCTCTTCATTTGCAAAGCTTCGATAGCTCATGTATGACTTATTCGAGAAATAACAGCCCTCAAATTCGTGAAAGGCCCCAATTAAAACCGTTTTGTGTGGAAACATGATACAAAAGCGGCTCTGAGTTGCTCGAGCTATCAGGCTGCGCTGTTCTTCGATATCGAAGTTTATATCGCATAGAACGGTTCGTATAAATCTCTGAGTGTCTGTTTCATCGTTTGAGGGCTTGACAAAGCTTATAACCCCATTATGCGCTACGGCGGCTTTTGTTTCGAGTGATAGGGCCCTCAGATCCTCTTTATTCCTGGATAATGGATATGGATGCGTGTTTTTGGGTCTAACGGATCCATGTGTCGCTAATCTGAAATGCAGTAGCATACGGTACTTTTTTGGACTATCGAAGAGATTTAAGTAGCTCGTCAGCTCTTCGAAGGTCATGAAGCCCTTTTCTATCCTAATGGGGCGAGTATAGCCTTCTGAAAAAGCAAGGCCGCTGCCATCCGGATTCGCTTCGAAACAGCCTCTAATGGTTTCTTTGCTTGGAAGGTCAACACCTAATGGTTTATACAAGATTACACACATTCTCAACACCTCGTTTTGATTTCTTCCCACAGATAGGGATAATTTTCAGGATTGGCGGTCTCTAAGAAGAAGGTTTCAAGATTAGGGCAGTCTAAGCTGGTATTTGTGAAATATAATAGTTTTAAGACCCTCGCAAACCAGTCTGCGAATTCTAAGGCCGCCATTAGCTCGTAGAACCATCTGGAACCGTTGAACAGGCGAATTTCGATAGTTCGCTCGTTTTTCAGGTTCACAGCATGATATCTGCTCTTCTTTGCCTCCTTCAGCAATTCTCTGGCCTTTTCTTTTTCGCAAATTTTCTTTTCTATTTTTTCTTCTTTTCCAAAACCGCGGCACCAATGGAAGCCGGATCGCCTGGAAAGCTTTTTCAGGTCTTCCCAGTATGTGTGGACCAATAGGATGGCTATTTTTTCGATTTCTTCCATGTTGCAGTCTTCTTTGTAGAATCTGCGGCCTATATGGATGTGGATCCCTGCGTTTGACTCTGTGAGGTCATATTTTTCGATATAGCTGCTTCTAAACACTCGTTTCCATGCTTTGCCGGTCACAGATTTGTGGAATTCAAGAGACGCCGGATGTGTGCATATTTCTACGCCATTGGATAGGCTACCGTCGCGTTTGAACCAAATGAAGGCTTCTGGGAACTCCTCGTATATTTCTGGGACATATTCGAACCCGGCTCCGTCCAATTCGACTTCTAAGCCCAAATAAGGCTTGTCGGCGGGCTCTCGTTCGTTCATTTTTTCTCTTTTTTCCATTCCAAAATCGAAAAATCTGGGCTTTGGATTCCAAACGCGGAGATAAGAGTCCTCTATATCTTCTGTCCAGGTCGCATCTTCGACGCATTCGTAGCAGAGGCCGTAATAGCTGTTGTCTTCATAAACGATGGCCCCACACCGCTCGCATGTGACAAATTCGGTCTCTCTGCAGTAGTTGCACACAATGGGGTAGTCTGGGTCGTCTGTTTCGACAGTGTAGCTCTGTGGGTACTCGTCTGGGATATTCCAGTTCCAAGCGTCGCAGCACTCGCAATAGAAGATTTTTCCATCCTCCTTTAGTTCCCTAAACTCGTCTGGTGGGACTTGGGTCTCATTGTCGTATTCATATATCTCTATTTTCATTTTTACCAAACCTCCTGTTTTTTTTTAAATATTTTTTTTTTAGAATTGTTTGTAAGACAAACAAAAAATTTGTCTTACATTAAGATAATTGTTCTTTCTAGTATATATACTTTTCGATATTACAAAAAAAACAAAAAAACATACCAAATACAAAACACAAGATAACAAAAAACACCAAAAAAGACAAAAAAACACACAAAAACAACACAAACCAACCCAAAATTTGCATTCGGGCCTTCTCTGGCTTTTTTTGGGTGTTTGGGGGTTTTTGGTGGTTTTTTTTGGTTGGAGAATGTTTTTGGTTTTGTTTTTTTATTTTTTTTTTTATTTTTTTGCCCTGGGGTTTTTGCCCTGGGGTTTTTGCCCTGGGGTTTTTGCCCTGGGTATTTTTCTTTGCCCTGGGTATTTTTTATCATTATTTATCATGACCAATTATTATTTTTTTCTTTTTTTTTATTACCGTGGCTTTTTATTACTTTTTTGTCATTTTTTATTACAAATTTGTTTATTACCACATTTGAAATTAGTATTACCCTTGGGTATTCAGTTTGTCCAAGATTTTATTACCCATTTTGTATTATTTTTTTGGCAAGAATTATTACCCAGGATTATGACAAAAGAAGAAAAAATTATTACTCAGAAATAATACAAAATCCAAAAAAAATATTACTCAAAAAATAATACAAATCTAAACAAAATTATTATCATACTTTTTCCCAAGAAAATAATACCCCCAAAAAATAATACAAAATCCAAGAAAAGTATTATTTCAATGTTTGGGCCTCACACCCCCATATTATCCATATCCATGTATATAAACCAAAAACATTTGTCAATATTTTTCATTCACAAAAATAAAAAAAAACAACATAACCCAACAAAAAAATAAAAAACACCACAAAAAACCCTTACAACCCTCCCCGGCCCCCCTACACCCCCATATCCAATATACACCCTTCAATATTTTCTATTGAAAAAAATAGAAAAAAACTAATCAAATATAATCTTAAACCATAAAAGAAATCCAAAAAAAATAACATGTCAATGAAAAACATTTACACGACAAACAAAAACCCCTGGTGGCCAAACCAAAAACATAAACAGAACCATACCATCCATTCAAAGTATTATTTTAAATTAATACTGTCAACCCTAAACATTGACAAGTGCATAAGACACCCCCACACACACACCACAAACACACACACCACAACAAAAAAACAACACTGTCAACAAAAAACATTGACACAACAACAAAAAACAAAAACAACAAACCCAAAACATACACACAACAACAAAAAACCCACACCCACCAACAAAAAAATTAGACATGTCAACCCCCCACAAGGGTCTGTCCTTGTGGTGTGGGTGTGGGTCGGATTTTTTTTTGTGTGTGTTTTTTGGTGTGTGTTTTTTGGGGAGGTTTTTTTATATTGGTTTTTTTTTATATTGTTGTTTTGGAGGTGTTTTGTGTTTATGGTTGTGTGTTTTGGTTGGAATTCCGGATTCGCCGGATGAGAGAGATTATTCTGTTGGTGATGGTGAGAAGATTATAAAGGATGAGGTTGGTTTTAGTTTTAGGAGGTCTAGGAAGGCTTCGGTTGATCTTCGGGGTTATTTTCCTCCTGTTTTTGATCAGGGGAATCTGGGTTCTTGTACGGCGAATGCTGCGGCTGGGATTGTTCAGTATTATACTGGTCGTGTGTTTGGGAGGTTTTTTAACGCCTTCTCGTTTGTTTATTTATAAGAATACGAGGAGGCTTATGGGTCTGTCTGGTGATAGTGGTGCTACGATCCGTGATACGATGAAGAGTTTGTTTCATTTTGGGGCTCCGCCGGAGATGCCAGAGTATGGGACTGGTTATGATGTTGAGGGTTTTGAGCGTAGAGTATGATGCTTGGCATTATGCTTATGCTGATGATCTTCGGATGACGGCATATTATCGTTATGATGAGGTTGGGAAGGGGCCTGCGAGTGTTTTGGATGATGTGAAGCGTCATTTGGCTGCTGGGATACCTGTTGAGTTCGGTTTCTTTGTTTATCAGGATGTGATTCGCAAGGCTGCGGGTGATGGTAGGATTGCGGCTCCGTTGTCTAGTGATAAGGTTTTGGGTGGTCATGCGGTTCTTGCTGTGGGTTATGATGATAATATGTCTTTTGGTGGTGGTGAGACTGGTGCTTTGGTGATCAGGAATAGTTGGGGTTCGAAGTGGGGTGATAAAGGTTATGGTTATCTTTCTTATAGGTATTTTGATTTGAATTTGGTGGGTGATTTTTGGAGTGTTTTGAAGGTTGATCTGCTTTCTTTTGAGGATTCTTATAAGGAATCAGGGTCGAAGTGGTCTCTTTCCAAGATTCTATTCCTCTAACCTTATTTTATTTTTTTTTTGGGGGTTAAAAAAAGGAGATGGAGGATAAAAATGGGAAAGGTGAATTTTTTTTTTTAGCATTCTGCTGTGAGGATTTTTGCATCAGCTATTTTTTTGATAGCCTCTCCAAGTTTTAATATTTCTTCCCTGCTAAGATTGTAGGTTCCTTGATTGTATTTGAATTTGAATGGGAAGTTTATCCATATGGGTTTTTGAGGCCCTTCATCAGTCACTAGGATTTCATTGTATAAGCCTACAGCGACTTTGTGGTATTCAATTGTTCCTATACTGATCTCGGTTTTTATTTTTGTTTCCGTTTCCATCACCTCCTATTTGGGTTAATTTTTTCTTGTGTGCGAACACACATCTTTTATGGTCTTCTTCGAAGTCAACTATGATTATGTTGTTGTTGAATCGTGTTCTTCGGCCTATCATTGCGTTTGTGATGCCGAAGCTTTTCGAGACTCCGATTTCTTCGAATATTATTTTTTTTATGTTGGTTGCTGTGATTGGCCCATATTTGTATACCACCCAGTCTATCGCCCTATCGAGATCTTTCCGCCCTCTTAGAACGTATTTTGGTTTTTCGCAGCATCCCAATCTTTTTCACCTCTTTTCTTCTTTTTTTTTGGCTCGGGCATAAACCCGTTCATATAATTCTTCTACCAGTTGATCGATTTCAGGGTTGCCATGTTCATAGTTTCCGAGGACTGTGAGGCATTGTGCATCAGTTGAGTCGTAATCGTCGTTTTCAATATCTTTTAGGGCTTCGTACACTTGGTCTGGGTGTTCGCCTGCGAACCAGAGGTCATTGGCGAGTATTTTGATCTCTAGGAGTTCTACTTCATCCATTTTTTCTTCATTTACCATTTTTTCTTTTTCCATATAATACCACCCCATGTTATACATATGTCGTCCATCATATATAAATGTTTCGGTTCAGCACCCTACCACATGCGTCTAATGTAATGTCCGTCTCTACTACTATGAAGAACTCAAAAGCCGACCCGACATCCTCAGCGCTCTAAGAGCCGCTGAGGCAGGAGAAATAAGAAGCATAGACGACAAGAGACTGACAACACTTGCAAACTTCCAAGCAGAGGACCCAAA
>Ga0116165_1001319_pt1 | contig 19502 bp, 21 predicted proteins | sample AD_JPNMR1_MetaG_FD_89885 | JGI IMG/M metagenome (GOLD analysis project Ga0116165, IMG submission 89885) | Active sludge microbial communities of municipal wastewater-treating anaerobic digesters from Japan - AD_JPNMR1_MetaG | ecosystem: Engineered > Bioreactor > Anaerobic > Digestate | place...
AACGGCGAAGTGCCTTTGAAGAAGCTATCGCAGCAGGAGTAAAACCAGCACTTGCAGAACGGGCATTTAACTCAACACTCCGGGAACTGAGCAGGGAGGGTGCTTTGGTTCACCGTATCGATGATGAGGATATCAAAACAGTTCTGATACGTATCAATGCAGGAGAAGTTGCAAAAGAGGCACTGGCCCCGGTCCTGACTGCACTGGCAGAGGGAAAAACTCCGGATGAGGCATGTGAGATCGCAGCGCCAAAGGTGTCAAAAGAGGAGCTTACCGCAATCATAGAACGGATTGTTACTGAACGGGCAGAATTTATTAAAGAGCGCGGGAACGCAGCAACCGGTCCGATTATGGGCGTTGTGATGAAAGAAGTCCGGGGATCGGTTGACGGAAAGATCGTAAACCAGATTCTCCGCGAGACCATCTCCCAGGTACTCAAAAATGCCTGAATGATGAGCTGATATGAGACAATCTTTAATTGATGATAACGGGCAATAGTACAGGCATTCGCGAGGTGCAATTATGGGCAAGACAGGAACCACGGAATGGATGCAGATAAAAGGAAGCAAAGGTCAGATACGCCTTGTTCCAAAGAAAGAAGCAGCAACAAAGAAACCGGGTCCAAACCAGCGGTTTAAAGCACAGACGACCATTAAAAGAATGGAGCGTGCTGCAGGACGGGGTGGAAGAGGCCGCGGCAGCGAGATGCGTGGCGCAGGCAGAGGTGGAGCAAGTCTGCGGGGTGCACGTGGTGCAGGCAGGGGATCCGGCCAGACAATGGCACTTCGCACCATGGCAGCCCGGAGAAGAATGGGACGCCCGAAAGTATCAACACTCGGCCCGAAACAGCGCTCGAAATAATCAAATAGCCTTTCATTCTTTTTTCGGCCATGAATCATCCATCGATGCATATGCTCTGCATGTCGTCCTGGATGTCATGGGTTTTCATAGGGCAATGTACCAAATTGTCTTTTAAAAACCCGGATTCTGAATGGCAGCCACACAGAACAGAGAGACAGTAATTATAATCCGTATGGCCAGTACGTACTATGGACAAGAAAGGTGCTGTTTCCGCCTATCAGTATGGTGAACGGGCAAAATCAGAACTCATCATCGCATCACAACTGATTACCGTGCTATCAGGTCTGAAGGATGCAGAACGCACCGGTGGGAAAAAGATCGTTCTTCAGTGCCTTGAATCTATACGAATTGAACTGCAGTTTGCACTCAGGGCAACAAATAATTCTGAATTTCAAAAGTCAGTTGATAATCTGAATCAGGCCATCAGTCTTGTTGAAAGTAACGATTTTGATCAATCAGTAAAGAGTATCGGATCTGCAATTACTCATGCGACGACAGTCGCAATGGAAGCATGGCAGGAATTGGAAAAACATGAATTTATCTGATCTGAACCGCTTTCTTGCAGGACGAACATCAGTCAGATCATATCTCCCCGAACCGGTTCCAGAACAGGTCATCGAAGAAATTCTATCGATAACCCGTTCCGCACCATCTGCCGGGAACCTTGAATCATGGGATGTTATTGTCGTTACCGATGAAGGGACACGTGAATTATTGTCTGATGCGGCGTTTCAACAGGAACATGTACTTTCTGCTCCGGTTGTGTTTGTTGTCTGTGCCAATTATGTCAGATCCATGTCACGATATAGTGAGCGGGGAATTCTCTATGCCTTGCAGGATGCGACCATTGCGGGAACCTATATCATGATGGCAGTCCATGCTGCAGGAATGGGGTCCTGCTGGACCGGAGCATTCGATGATGAGGCGGTCCGTGAGATCCTGGATATTCCCGGACATATACGACCTGTAACGCTGCTTACTGCCGGATATACCCGTGAAATCATACCCTCCCCTCCCCGGATGAACACCGGAGAGCATATTCATTACGGATACTGGTAACTGTTACGAAAAAGGAAAAATAATGCCTGATTATCTTGTAATATTGGAATCTGCCTGGATTATCCGTGATGCTGATTCAGTTGATGACGCAATCAGCATTGCGATTAGTGAAGCAGGTAAAAGACTCAACCCGACCGCGAAATTTGTGGAGGTTGAAGCAGGAATTCTTTCATGCCCGTATTGTGAGGAAGAACTGCCATCCACACTGATTGTTGCCAGAACAGCCCTTGTTGGCGTTAAAATGGAGATGAAAGTCTATAAGGCTGATTCAGAAGAACATGCACGAAGAATCGCACTTTCAACAATAGGAAAAGCCCTTCGTGACATTCCTCTTGAGATCATTGAGGTTGAAGAATTGTGATATCTGTTGTTGGTCATACTGCAGTCGATCACATTTGCAGGGTATCCCACCTTCCAGGGCCGAATGCATCAGCATCAATCCTTGATCGCACTATTGCATTTGGCGGGGGTGCAGCAAATATTGCTGTTGGAATTGCTCTCCTTGGCGGGCAGGTTTCCCTTATCAGTGCTGTCGGCGGGGATTTTGCAGGAAGTGCCTATGATTTGAGAATGAAGGATCTTGGGATTGATCAACAGTTTTTTGTTGCACCTGAGAAGCATACCGCTACCGCATTTATGTTTACCGCACCGGAAGGTGACCAGATGACCTACTTTGAGTGGGGGGCCTCCTGCCTCTTTGAGACCGAAAAAGCCCCATCCCTCCCTTTTGTCCATATGGCAACCGCAGATCCGGGTTTTAATGTTCAGGTTGCACAGCAGTCCGGATTTGCGTCATTTGATCCCGGACAGGATCTCCACCGGTACGCAAAGCACCATCTCATCACGATTCTGGATGCAATTGATCTGCTCATCGCTAATCACCATGAATATGCTGGCATGTGTACGACCCTTGGTATCTCCCGGGAAGAGCTGATATCACGTGTCCCGATGGCAATTGAGACCAGAGGTGGAAAAGGGGCTTTTCTCTATGAAAAGGAAAGGGAACATGAAATCCCCGCATTACCTGTTCCCTGTGTTGATCCCACCGGAGCGGGTGATGCCTTCAGGGCAGGGTTTCTTACAGCATATGCCAAAGGATACTCCTCCGAACACGCCTGCCTGATCGGAGCGGTCACAGCATCATTTGTCGTGGAGACATGCGGATGTCAGACCGGCCTGCCTGACTGGAATACCATGGTCATGCGGTACGAGAAAGAGTTTGGCTCATTTCCTTCCCATGGCCCTGCACGTGCGTAACTACTGGTAAGCAGGAATGGAAACCGTACCCACAAGTGCAGTCAGAATGGAGAAGATGTCAAAGTACATCTTCACCGCTCCAAGGTGGCCTGCCTCACTTGGAATCCTGATTATTCTTGGACTTCTCCTGGAAATCCTCTCGCGAAGACTTGATCCGGCATACGAATGGTTTGGTATTCTGGGTTTTATCGTTCCTGGATTGGTTGCATTTTTATTCACCCGGCCTCTGATCGTGCTCCTTAAACGCCAGATGACTTGGAACAGAGCAGCTCTTCTGGCGGTTTCATGTACCCTCTTTTCATTCCTGATAACCCTTATCGGATTGATAGTCCTTCAGGATCTTCTGGATCTGTGTTATGCAATATCACTTGGCTTTATCTTTGGACTTCGACTCCTCGTCCTGGTTTCAATTGCTGATTACCGGACATCACGGATGATCATTCCGGCATCCATTCAGAGTCTTGCCGGATGGCTGTGCGTCCTTTTTATTCTTCCGGATCCCTTTCCGGTTCTAACCCCTGTCCTGATGCTCTTCTTTGGGACCGGATTTGCCATCCTGATATGGCTGATTGACCGGCCTTTATACCGGGCATTTCACATTCGCGGCCTGAAATTTCTGAATGCGTTTATTGCCCATCTGACTGACGGGGACAAAGGGATGGAGGACTTTTTCAGGGACATCGGGCAGGAGGCCTGGATACCCCAGGTCAGTATCTTCTTTCAGCGAGAGGGGAAAAAGGACCTCATTCTGACCATTCCGAATGTGCATCCCGGACCGATGGGAGAGATAGGAGGTGGGAATCTGCCCTCAATCCTCAGGAGCAGGTTTGATGAAGAGATGATGGTTGCTCATGGATGTGCGACTCATGATTACAATCTGGTATCTGAAGGGGAGATCGACAAGATTGTTCATGCCATCAATGAGACGCGGACATCATTACAATGGCATTCCAGTGCGGGCAGACCAGGACGGATATCAGTTGGTACAGTCTCACTTTTGTATCAGCGAATCGGTGATACCCTCCTGATGGTCAGCACCCGGTCACCAGACAAGACAGAAGACATTGATTTTGGTATCGGGCATGCCATCATCTGCGAAGGACACAGGATTACTCCTCATATCGGATTTATCGATGCCCACAACTGTCTTGGTGACGAGATTGATGTCATCCTTCCGGGAACCAGGACTGCTCATGAGTACTTCACCGCTGCTTCAAAAGCCATGAACAGGTGGGAGAAAGAACCGCTTTTCCCCCTGAAAATTGGATATGCTCATCTTCCTCTCCCCTATACACGGGAGGAGGGGATCGGAGATATCGGTCTGCAGGTATTAGTTACTGATACGCAGGGTGTGACTGCTGCGTATATTCTCATTGACGGCAACAATATGGCGCAGGGAGTGCGGGAATATATCAGGGATGAAGTCCGGGCCCTGGTCGATGAAGCTGAGGTGATGACCACCGATACGCATGTCGTAAATACCATCAGTGGTAAAAACCCGGTCGGTCTTCGGATATCTCCTGATGATCTGGTTCTTCATGTCCTTGACGGAGTTGAACAGGCGCTCAAAGACCGCTCGGAGGCAAAAGCTGCCGGCAGCTCAGCAACCTGCAATGGTGTCATTATATTTGGCTCTGATTCCATCGCCCAGCTGGCAAGTATTGTCAATACCATTCTTGTGTACGTGGTTCCCATAAGTGCCGGCATGCTGCTTTTGGCAGTTGTCTTATCCGTTATTGCATACATGGTTATAACCTGATACACCGGAGATATGAGCATACCTACACGGAAACAAAATGAAAACGCGATGTCCAGGAGGAGAAGATGTCATATCATACCCCGTATGAAATCATTGTAAAAGGTGCTGAATCCGGAAAATACCGGATGTCACTTCCAGGATGGAATATTCTGCTCAGGGGGGGGATGGCCGGGGCATATATCGCCATGGGTGCTTCATTGATGATCATCGTTTCAACCGGTGCTGCACTTGCCCTTGGGGCCGGTATTGGACAGCTTATATCAGGACTGGTGTTTCCTCTCGGACTGATTCTTATCGTTCTGACTGGTGCAGAACTCTTTACCGGAGACGCAATGTTCGCACCATTTGCTGCATTTTCCGGTCATAGTGGACTGTTTTCGGTATTCAGGTTATGGGTTCTCTCTTATGCAGGAAATATTACCGGAGCCTTCTTTTTTGCTGCTCTGGTAACATTCGGGGTGCTCCTCCAGCCAGGGCCTGAGGGGATGACGGCCAGTGCATCAGCCATTTCCATGGTAACATATGCATCAGAGCGATGCAGCTATCCGGGTTTTCTGGGGATCTGGAGCTGTTTCATAAAAGCAGTTGCCGCCGGATGGCTCCTGAACCTGGCCGTCCTCCTTGGTATCTGTGCTGATGACGCATTCGGAAAAATTGTCGGATTGTGGTTCCCGGCAATGGCTCTTGCATCAACAGGTCTTGAGCACGCAATAACAAATGCAGCACTTGTTCCCGCAGGTCTTTTCTGTGCTCCTCACCTGACATTTCTGCAAATCGCACAGGTTGGACCCCTTGCAGGAAATCTCGGCTGGAGTACATTTATTATGAATAATCTCATCCCTGCAACCATAGGAAACCTGGCAGGTAGTCTTTTATTCACCGGGATTCTCCTCTGGATCGCCTTTAAAAAAGAAATTTCCACCTGATTTAAGCGGCTGATTCCCAGAGGAAATCCAAATACTCCTCAAAATAATGGATATGACAACTAACCGGAAATGGTATGCCAACCGTTGATATCACAGCATCTCCCCGGTCAAGCGTCTGTATCTCCGTGTCCAAAACCCTGAGATCATGTTTTGCTGAGGATGCAATGATCTCACGATCATGTCGATCTGCAAGACCCATGACAAAGAGTGTGTTCATCTGGGCAAGTACCCGTTGATCAATATTCTTCGGCTGCTGGGTAATGACACCCAGGCCAACACCAAATTTCCTACCCTCCATAGCGATCTCACGAAAAATGCCGGTTTTTTCAGATCGTTGAGAAAGAACACGCTGTGCTTCTTCAATAGAAATAAGGACTGTGCCACGTGCGGCACCAGAACCCAGTTCAATGAACCGTCGCTGCCGATCCCGAAATATCGCCCGTGAGATCGCTGAGAGGATAAAAAGCTCGGCAGCATCACTCATTCCAGGAATATCAATAAGGACGACTTTTTTTTCATCAAGGGCTGTCATGATATCAGGCAGTGATGATGCAGAAGGGTCAACAAACAATGACGTCAGATCAAGAAGTGTTCGTATTTGTCGCTGTACAAGACGCAACGCATCCGGTGGTGCACTTCTTACCCGCTGTGCAATATCCTGATGATTTCCAATATATGCTGTTGTTCGCAGATGTGATGGAAGTGATTCGACATCCTCGTTAATGAAAAAGTCGATGACCTCATGTGTTGAAAAGGGCATCAGAAGGTTCACGACCTCATACTGTGCGGGGGTCAGATCAAAGACCAGTCCAAGGTCGGCAATCGAGAGATCCTTATGACCAATACGGAGCGGTTTCATCCTATATCCTAGGGCAGTCTCTTCACTGCGGATGGTAAAGACGGAAAGACCTTCCAAAGCCCGGGGGTGGTGAACAAGACCCCTCGAATCAGGGTCACCGGGCTGACCGGTTGCATATTCCCCGTGGGGATCGGTGAGAAGGATCCCTGCTTTTCGCGTGCTGATCGCCGACGCACAAAAAACCTTCATCAGATTGCTCTTCCCCATACCGGTCGTAGCGAATACGCCAAGATGCTGATTGAGTACAGATGAGGGGATGCCGACTGGAAGATCTTCGACCTTTTTATTTCCGCTCATCATGAATCCGACCTCAAGTTCTCCCATAAACCTGCGAAGAAGAGCATGCTCTTCGGCATCCAAGGGGCGGACCGGCGAGCGGAGCGGAGGGATGGTTCGTGGTTTTCGAAAGACACCATCCAGGCTGATACACCCGATGGGAAGACCGGTCACGAGCAGCCCACTTGTATCCAGGTCATGTTTCATGCCCGTTATCCGTGCAAAATACCTGGTTTTTGTTCGTTCATCGGTGATGACTGCAAGTTCCCCGACAGCAATCATCCCGTCAGGAGGAATTATCCAGGTATAGGTGAGCACATCAGTTCCGGTCAGATGATGAAACCTTCCATCCATAGCTTGATTATATTTCTCAGAGATGATAAGAGTAGATCAGATCCCGAAACGAAGCATAGATACTTGTGACTGTGAAGCAGTACCAGATATCATGCAGAAAATCCATATCCGCATTACCGGTCTTATGGTTCTCGCTCTTGTGATCTCAACGTTAATTGTCGGGGCATATGCTACACTCATTCCCTGTGGAACCACCATGTATGATCCGGCAACGCAGACCTGTTGTCAGGGTCAGGTGTTTGATGATACAACAAAAGTTGTTCCGTGCGGGGATGGCTGTTATGACCCAAGCAAACAGTCCTGTTGCAGGGGACAGATATATGATGGTCTGATGTGGGGGGAATGCAAAGGCGTCTGTTTTAACCGTGAAAAGCAAGTCTGTTGTGAAGGATATCCGGTGAACGGAAGCCGGTGTCTCTCCACCTGTCATGGAGTCCAGTATAATCCGGATACACAGTCATGCTGCAATGGGCAGGTGCTTGATGGCCGGTACTGGGGTACGTGTGGTGACCAGTGCTATGACAAAATGACCCAGTCATGCTGTAATAATAAGACGCTTGACGGCCCAAACTGGAAAGAATGTGGCAATGCCTGTTATGATTCTGAAAAGCAGTTCTGTTCTCAGGGGAAAGTTTATGACGGGAAAGGGGTTCAGTTCTGTGGGGGATCCACCTTTGATCCAGCAGTCCAGTCATGCTGCAAAGGAAAGATATACGATGGGTTCGGATACCAGCCATGTGGAGACACCTGTTATAATCCGAAGAAACAGTCCTGCTGCCAGGAACAGGTGTTTGAAGGAACAGGTTTTGAGCCATGCGGTGATACCTGTTATAATCCAAAAACACAGTCATGCTGTCAGAAACAGGTGTTTGAAGGGACCGGTTTTCAGAAATGTGGAGATACCTGCTATAACCCAAAAACGCAGACCTGTTGCCGGGGAAAAGTCCTTGATGGAAAGCAGGACTGCAAATATTAATTTTTTTGATTTTTCATAGCCTTTTTTGATACCCCTGAGCACAATTTTATCGTGCTCCTTATTGCATGCAGGCACTAACCATACTGCAGATACTTATGTCAAAACGGTCAGTCGATGCAGTATTTCAGGGGTTGTTCCTGCTTACAGATATCAGAGGCATGCTTCGCGAAACTGTTCCCCATCACCGGTTAACAGCCGAACAAAAAAAGGAGGCCGAAAAGATCCTTGCAAAGCTGGAGAAACAGATTGCAATCCTGAAAGAGGAGTTACTTGCATGAACTGTGGTGACGGCATCGATACCAGGCAGATTGACGAATTGTTTATCAACCTTGATCCCATTCAGGCAGGTGGCCGGTTGACGACTGATGCCATGAAGGCAGTCCTTGCATATGGTGACGGATATTCAGTCTGTGATCACTGTACCAAACCATTCAGGCTGGACCATATCTCTAAGCCGCCCCTTGCAGAGTTTCACAGGGATCTGGCATCATTTCTGCATATGGATGTTGCACGGCTGGTCCCGGGTGCACGAAGAGGATTTCAGGCCGTTGCATCTGCCCTCGTAAAACCGGATGATCCGGTCCTTCTTACCGCATACTCACACTACACAGAATTTTTATCGGTAGAGCAGTCACGGGGAATTGCATTTGAGATTCCTGCAAATGAATCCCATATCATCACTGCTGATGCTGCTGCAGACCGTATTGAGGAAGTAATCAGGACGACGGGAAAGAAACCTGCCCTCATGTTTGTTGAACAGGTGGATTACCAGTATGGAAACCTCCATCCGGTAGCAGACCTTATCAGGGTAGCTCACCAGTATGATGTTCCGGTTCTCTGTAATGGTGCTTATACCATCGGGATCATGGATGTAAACGGAAAAGAACTTGGAGCAGACTTTCTCGTAGGTTCGGGTCACAAAAGCATGGCAGCCCCAGCTCCCTCCGGCGTTCTTGCAACAACGAATGAATGGGCAGATACGGTGTTTCGAACAACCGGAATTCAGGGAGACCTCACCGGGCGGACATTCGGAGTAAAGGAGGTCGAGATGATGGGATGTACATTAATGGGAGTCACATCAGTCGGGATGATGGCGTCATTTCCCCATGTAAAACGGCGGGTAAAAGAGTTTGATACGCAACTCCAATACGTAAACCGAATCGTCGATGCCTTACTGAGTATTATTGGAACGAAGGTTCTGAGTGAATATCCCAGAAAACATACCCTGACCAGGATGAATACAACGGACTCTTTTGATACTGTCGCAAAAACTCATAAGAAGAAAGGATTTTTCCTGACCAGTGCTCTTCGCGACCGGGGAATAACTGGAATTCTGGCAGGATCGACACGCGTATGGAAGTTTAACAGTTATGGTATTACGAAAGAACAGGCTGATTATGTGGCTGAATCATTTCTTGAGATAGCACAGACTGAAGGACTGCCCTGTTCTTCATAACCCTGATACGGTCTGAAAAACCCCATTTTTTATCACTGTTCTGGTGGAAGATTTGAAAATCTCCTCCATGATGAATCGTATCGATGAGTGCTCCATACAGGCATGAATCTGGCCGGCATCAGACCGGGTAACCGGACGGGGTGGGAGCGCCCGGCATGAGGTATCGCCCGGTTCTGATGTAAACGATCCAATCCTCCTGGCCAGGTCGATAATCTCCTCCTTATCATACCCAATAAGTGGGCGATAGACCGGCATTGCTATACCGGAAGAGATGGAGGCAAGGTTGTGCAGGGTCTGTGTTGCAACCTGCCCAAGATTATCACCGGTCACAATACCAAAACACCCTGATTTTTCGGCATAGCGTGATGCCAGTTCCAGCATGGCGCGTTTACAGATAACGCACCTGAGTTTTGGTTCTGAGATCTCCATCAGGGCCTGATAAAAGGGTTCTGCAGAAATCGTAATAAGAGTCATCTCCAGACCAGGTATCCAGTGTGATAATGCTGCGAGATTGTTTTGTACGTTTCGCCCGATGTCCAGACCGCCAAATCTTCCCGGTTCAATATGGAGAAAGACCAGACGGACACCTCTTCGCATCATAAGCCATGCAGCAACCGGAGAATCAATACCCGCCGAGATGAGGGCAACTGCTTTTCCCTGTGTGCCATAGGGAAGGCCACCCGGACCCGGAACCCGGGTATCATATACCAGCCCTCCCTCCTTTCTGGCTTCAATAAAGATCTCATACTGAGGTGCTGTCAAATCCACCTCTAGATCCGGAATAGCATTAATAATCCGCGAACCTGCCTCAGCGGCAAGCTCCTGGCTGGTAAAACCCTCTACACCCTCCCGACGCGCCCGTACCGCAAACCTGGTATGAGGAGTAAGATGAGGACGGGCAACTTTCACGGCAGTTGTACAGAGATCATCCATACTGTTCCCACAGCAGGTTACCGGAGCAATATCAACGATTCCAAAGATTCTGGAGAGCAAAGAGACAAGATCCACCGATGAGTCTGCATTGACCAGTATTCTGCTCCGGGTGATTGTGATCGTCCCGTCCGCATTCATTCCATTCAGTCCGGCGCGGATATTATCCCGGAGCCGGTTTAAAAACTCCCTGCGCACCGGTTCACTCTTTAAAAATATTTCTCCGAACCGGACCATAACCACTTTGCGGGCATCCTGCTCCATCTGGTCAGTACTTTCTTTTCCGTCCTGAAATGGCTGTTGACTGGAAAGTCTGATCGCGAGTACATATCCTGGAGCCGACAAACTCTTATGCCCGGTAAATCACAGGTGTATGTAATGGCTCCACGCAAAAAGAAAGACTCAGCATCAGCACAGGAAGAAGCCCCCATGAAGCTCTTCTATATCTTTTACAGTCAGGAGCGGTGGGATAACTGGATCAACTCCCTGCGTGAGGCTGATTTTGAAGGTGGCGACGATGACGATATGCCTGAAGGATACCAGATGCTCAATGGATTTAACCAGGATATCTGTATCGAAGTTTTGAAGATTATCAAACTCTACCAGAATAACAGGTTCTCAAAGGATGAGGCATTAAGCAAACTCATCGAGGTAGAGGAGATCATCATGGAACAGGAGGTTGATGAGGATATGATTGAACTCATCGCCCCAATGCATTTCCAGTTGCTGGTCCTGTTCGCTGCTGCAAAAAAATATCTGGAAGGAGGATATTCCGAGGATATCAAGGCACTCGTAAAGAAAGGCCGGGGTATTAACGAAGAGAATACCGAGGAACTCCTTGAAGTGGCAGCAGAGATTGGTGCAAACGTCATCGATGGAAAATCCTGTTGTGGCAGATACATTAAGGATTCTGAGGATATGGGAGTCTTTGATGAATGGCTTATTCAAATTGAGACGATGAATGAAGCCATGGGAACACTGAAAAACTTTGACGAGGAAGCCGGTGAAGTAACATAAATCAATTAAACCATTCCCAAACGTTCATTTTAGTTTCTTTTCAATTTTTGCGCCTTATGAGAAATATTTCATAGTATAAGACTGAATGCACAGGTCCTCAACCCAAAAAAGAATATGATAAGACATACATCCAGATCTTCCTATCAAAAATGACATACATGTAAACTGATTCATATTTCAAAGATATCCAGCCTGACAATTCCGATGATACAGACCGGTGAATGGTGATATATTTTCAAAGATGGAATAGTACTGACAGAAGATTCCTATCTAAAAAAAACATATCCCCCTTTGTTCACCCCGTTTCCTGGAGAATGTATGATTGCATCACGAGCACGACTTCGATACAACCGACAAATTGCCAAACTTATTGGTTTTCGACTCCCTGAAGGAGCATTTCATGGTGCAACCCTTGAAGCTCTTTTATCTGTTCCCTATGACTCGTTTGACCGTTCAACACGTGAACAGATCGTCACATTTATCAAAACTTTTCTCTCATGTAAATGCCAGGACAATCCATTTTGTGGTTGCCCTGAACGAAAATTTGTCAGAGAGATAATTGAGCTTCGGGAATCGGGACTGGACCATATACAAATAAGCCAGTATCTCAGGGATGAGTTTGGTATTGAGATCTATGCCGCAGATATCCTCAGCTATCTTGAAGAATCTGTCCATCTCCTTGAAGCCATTCAGGATATTGCAAACCAGTTTCATGTTCCCCGGATGCAGGAACTGGTTGAACTGCATATTCATGCAATTGAGAAAGGAACTCCTGTGGAAATTGAATAAAAAAAAGCCGGTTTTCCCGGCGGTCAAACAAGAAATTACTCTACACGAATTGTCAGAGAATAGGCTGTTTCATTCCCCACCGTCTCTCCCCACGGCTGTTTATAAATACCATCGAAGGTCTGGTTCCCGACTGTAATAGCCTTAATATACCACTCATGAATTCCTCCAACACCAACCATGCCCAAAGGCGCAGCATCCTGAACATATGTGTCATTTAAAAGTGCAAGACCTTCAGAAAGCGTTACATTCCATGAGAAGCCGGTCGTCGGGTTTTCCGGAAGCTGAATCAGCGCAACCTGATTGAGTGTCATATTCAGTTCAGTAGTATTCATATCGGCGGTAACATTGAATGCCGGCATGGCTGAAACCTCACCTGATTCAGGGACTCCCTGACTTTCTGCGATACAACACGGAACGAGCAGTACTGCTAAAACCAGTACGAAAAGGAATGGTTTGATCCGATCCATGGGATCATATTGTCATCTCATCAGAATAAGATGGTGGGAGAGAACTGAATCAAAGCGTAATAAAACTGAAACGAAAAAAAAGAATTGCCGGTTATACCGACAATGAATGAAATTTACTCTACGAGAATGTTAAGAGTGTACTCGCTGCCAGTCTCTTCTGAATCTGCCTTCTTTTCTACACCAGAGAAGGTCTGTGCTCCAGCTGCAACAGCTTCAACGAACCACTGGTGGAAAGCGCCTGCGGTGCCCTCAATTGCATCGATATGAGTCTCGTTTACCATGCTGAGACCTTCAGATACGGTCACATTCCACTCAAAGTCAGGAGTCTCCGGAAGCTCAATCTTCACAATCTGACCAACAGTCATATTGAGTTCAGTTGTGTTCACATCAGCAGTGACATTAAATGCCTGCATTTCTTCAGCAATCTCTTCGGTTACTGCTTCTGCCGGAACTTCGGCAGTTACTTCCTCAACAACTGCTGCTTCCGGAGCGACCTGAGTTGCTTCTGGTGCTATCTGTTCTTCTGCAATACACCCCGGTACCAGCAGGAGTGCTGAAACCAGTAAGAGAAGGAACGTTACAATCCGATCCATGCCTTTTACATTCAACTCACTAAGGTAATAAGCTAATGGTATTATCCTGCAATATTCTGAGCTTTTCGATGTAAGTATTCCAGAAACCAATTTTGCTTAAAGCATTTGTGGAGTACGACTTTGCGCGCTTGTCATTTTGAAAAATTATTCGATAATCAGGGGACAAATCCCCATCCCTTATAGAATGTATAGCTAAATGTCCCATCCTTACGGGTAGAACAAGAGAGTTCCCGGATACCTTCATCAAAGTCATCGGCTGACATCAGACCTGCCGCAACAGCCTGTTCCCTGACTCCTTGGATCATAGCAATGAAGGTCTTCTCAGTAAACCCAGATACCAGATCAGGCCTGCCTGCATCTGCATAGACCAGCCGCGGTGATACTGTAACGTCAGAGAGCCCTGATGATGTAAGAAGCGGGTAGAGTTTCCTTCCAATGCAGGCATCACCGCCGGCACGTTTCTGAAGAATCACCTGGCATTCGATTACCATCAGAGCCTTTTCAGTCTCCGGATGAAAACAGACCGAGCCATGATCCCCTTCAATGACAGTGACCGTACCTCCCGGCCGTACAAGATTCTTTACCCGTTGGACAGCTTCGTTTGGATTTTTCAGATGTTCAAGAACAAAACAAAAGATGGCATGATCAAACAGACCAAGGGGGAGGTCACCGGTGAGGATATCAGCATGATACAACCGTACATTACAAAGCCCTGCTTCATCAATCCTTTTTTTGGCAGCCGCAAGTGATTCACGGGAGATGTCTATTGAGATAAATTCACATGAGGGATTTTGCTTTGCTAATATGCAGGTTTGTGCACCAGTCCCGCATCCTGCTTCAAGTATCCTGCTTTTCGGAGGAAAGAACGAGTCATGATGGATTATATGAGTAAGGGTCCCTGCCTGGTCAGAGAGTCGCTCTGCTTCTCTGGCTGAATACCCATGGACGTAGAAGTGCGTCATGTGTACTCGTACCTATCAGTTCCATCCTTGAGATGGTTTCTGCTGATATGAAATAAAAATAATATTATATGGCCTTTTGCATAATGAGACAATTTCCTTTATCAGTCTGCTGATATCTGACTTCATCCATGAGTGAACGGATCAGATGAACACCAAGCCCGCCAATCCGCCGTTCATCAATTCCTGTGTCAATATCAGCCGGAGGAATAGTAAGCGGGTTAAAATACGGTGCCTCATCACAGATTGTGAGAACAACCAGCCCATCGGCAACGAGACAGTGTACTGCAATCATCCCGGGTGTATCCTTATATCCATGGGTGATGATATTTACCACTGCTTCTTCTGCTGCAAGCTGCATCGCATTCTCAACTTCAAAGGAGAGGTTTTCTTTCTCTGCAATTGCAGAAAGAAATTGTGCAAGCTGTGGAACTGCAGTGATCGTATCTTCAAGATCAATCTGATATGCTGCCATCCATATGCCGGAAAATGTATAACTACGGATTAAGTTTCTCTAATGCCTGTTCAACTGAGGCAGATATCGGAAAGAGCCGATCAAATCCAGTCATTTTAAATACTTCTCCCGGACCTGGCTGAAGATCAGCAAGGGCAATAATACCACCTTTCGTCTTGACGCGCTTTAATGCAGCAAGGATAACCCGAAGTCCGGAACTGCTGATATACTGTAAATCCTTCATATTCAGGATGAGAGTTGAGACACCAGAATCAATCTTCTTTCCTAATTCTTCTTCAATCAATGATGAGGTTGCAGCATCAATCCTCCCGGAAATATCCAGAATCGTAATTCCAGAACTCTGTCGTTCCTGTATTATGAGTTGGTCTTCCATTATCCCCTCGACTCCGCAAATTAAAAAAAAATGTTCCGTCCTATAAGTGTCCTCTGCAAGGAATTTATGATTTTTGAAACCGAGATCTGGTGATGAAAATGGGACAGGCTGTTTTGGTACCTCAGCAATGGCAGGATATACCAGGTACAATAAATGCCAGAATATATCCCTATATCCGAAAACCAGACATCCTCAGTTCAAATGTTTATATTCTTCAAATTAAGGATTATTTTGTCCTGATTGATACCGGAGCTTCTCAGGAAGTGATGGATACAGTATGTAATATCCTCTCAGCAACAATACAGAGCAGAGAGAGACCGTTTCTCATCATCTTCGGGCATGCGCATTATGATCATATCTATCAGGGACTGGTAGACCGGCGGTTTGAAACCTATGGAAGACCAGTCTTTATCTGTCATGCATCAGGCACAGACCTCTTACGAACAGGTGATACACGATATACCCAGGCAGATCTGGTAGACCTTCCTATCCCTCCATTTATCGTTGATATGTCACTTTTTCAGGTCGCTATAAATGGTTCAGATCACCTTGAACGTATATTGCCGGGATTTATGAAAAAGTCAAATAAATATACAATTTTCGATACTATAGAACTCGTTTCTGAGGAACTATGGTTTCCTGACGGGCAGTCACTTACATTCTGGGCAATGCCCGGGCACTCGTATGACAGTATTGCCATTCAAATTGGAGGTCTTTTACATGTTGGTGATATCCCTTTTGCATTAAATCCAGGTGTCGCAGGGATTTATGGATGGGATCGTGAAGAATTTGCCAGAACACTTCAAAGACTTTCCTGGATCCTTGATCATTATGAGATAGGGATTGTCTGTTCAGGGCATGGCAATGCGTTTTCCGGTAATGATTTTCGGCCAGTCCTCCAAAAACTCATTCATTCCGTTACGAACCTGTCAGATATCGCTCTTTTCGACAAAGGGCGGGTAGATCTGGCCATCAGACATGCCATGGACCTCATGGATGAAGTGCAGAGACTTTTTCCGATAATTGCCGGGAGAATTATGCTCCTGCGGTATCATCTCGAAGAACTTGAGGAGTATGAAACCGCACAGGAACTGGAACGCATCCTTCCTGCTCAAGATATTGAAAAAACTCTGGATGAGTTTAATGCCATGTACAGACATTATCAGGAGGGGAATCTACCGGAACTTCAGGTTATCCTGAAGGCATTGCAGACGTTTCAAAAGATCAGGTCATTTCTTTCTGGTCATGACCTTGATCATCTCGTCGATCCCTCTTTTGTTCGTCGTACAAACCGACTCTTTTCTGACCTTTTATCGACTATTCAGGGAGTAATTCCAACTGCAACACGTATGCCCGTCAACCTTGTTGAGATACTTTACGATATCACCCGAAAACAGAACGCTTCTGTGAGTGATGATGACCTGCTGCACTTCGCTGATGATATGGATTTTTTTCAAAGAGCCCTCCTCAGCAGACTGACTGAGTTTCAGAATCGAAGAGAGATACAATGCATAATCGAGGCCCCGGAATATGAATGCATAATCTATGCGGATTCTGAACGGATAACAGATAGTCTGAATGCACTTCTTGATTATTATTCCATATACAATGCACATCAGGTCAGAATAAGGATCCATATGACCGGTGATTCAGTTCAGATATCCCTCATACCCGAAGGAAAAGACTGGAATCCAAAGCTTCCTCTCTCGCGGGCACTCATGAGAACGATTCAATATGCCGGAGGGATGATTACAAAAATGCCGCATAAAGGAGATGATGGGATTGTCATTGCATTTCAAAAGGCATGAAAATGACAATACCACCTCATGATGCCCTGATAAGGATAAGGGTAATATCATCTGATTGCGGTGCATCTTTCGTAAAATCTTTTATGGATGCAATGATTGCTTCAATTAATTGCGAGAGCTCACGATCCCGGTTTTGTTTCAAAACTGTGATGAAGCGCTCCATCCCATATTCTTCGCCGTCCTTATTCATCGCCTCGGTCACCCCGTCTGTATACAGAGTAACAAGATCTCCCTTTTTCAGATCAACGGTGTTTGAATCCAGATCAATCTCATCAATAATGCCAAGGGCTATTCCTTCCGCTCTCAACAGGGTAATATCACTATCCTGACCGGTTAGCATGAGGGGAGGGTTATGACCGGCGTTCACGTAGGTAATTTTCCTTTTGAGATTGTCAATAACCAGGTAAAAGAGCGTTACAAACATGCTGGCTTTTGAATCCCGGCAGATCAGGGAGTTCGCTTCTTTTATTGCACTCGCAGGATCACTCCTCCAGGTTGCACTGACTCTGATGAGTGTTCTGGAGAGCGCCATAAACAATGCCGCGGGTACTCCTTTTCCGCTCACGTCTGCGATGACAAGCCCCCACTCATCATCTCCAACTGGGATAAAATCATAAAAATCTCCTCCGACCTCAAGGGCAGGGCTTGCATAAACGGCAAGCTCCATTCCCGGGATGTCAGGAACGCTATCCGGAAGGAAACTCTGCTGAATGCCCTGGGCTATCTCAAGTTCTCTTGTAAAACGTTCTTTTTCTGCAGTGGTTCTCCGAAGCTCGACAATATAATTGCGAAGATCATACATCATCCGGTTAAAAGCGCCGGCCAGTTCTTCAAACTCATCACCGGATTGGATCTCAACCGGGGTCTGAAGATCTCCATTCCCGATTCGTCTGGCTCCTTCACTCAGAATCATCAACGGGTTTGTGATGAATTTTGAAAAGAATAACGCGATCCCAACGACAGTAATAAAGAGCAGAATGAAACTTGCGATAAGGATTGTCTGTAAAAAAGACATCTGTTTGGTAATGTGGGAATGGGTCTCTTCACTTGCATTCCGGATGATTGAACCGGTAATATGAGCAGGGCCGGTTACCTGTTCAACCGGCATGACAAGACCGATACTCCATCCAACACTTTTCACCGGTGCAAATGCTATATATTTGTCTCCTTCTGCAAATCTGCACCTGCTGACACCGGATAGACCCATAGTCATCTCCTGTGCGATCTTTTTTAGATCCTCATTGGAACTCAAAAGAAGATTGTCAGTCTCAAAGGAATCATCCCACCGCTTCTCACCGGCGCTCAGGCCCGGACGTGAGATGATATCACCCCGCTGATTTATAAGGAACGCATACCCGTCTTCTCCCAGCTGGGTTGTGATAATCCGGTAATTGATCGTTTCTATGGTAATATCTGAACCAATCACCCACGATACATTCATACCAGGATTATGAATTGCCTTTGAGCACGTTATTGCAAGGCCGTTTCCAAGAGCGTCTACGTATGGATCGGTCCATGTGAATTGCGTACTATTGAGCGCATTCCGATACCAGTCCCTGGCCCTTGGTTCAAAATTCGGATCAATACGGGGGGTCCAGGGAAAGATGTAGGTCACTCCTGATGAGGAGGTCACATAGAGAGCGGTGAGCCGGTTGTCGGCGTGGAAGAGGGTATTGAACACCGGTTGGAATGAATTCAGTGCATATATCTCATCACGAACATCTTCTGGTAAGCGATTGGGGGAGAGATGAATAACACCGGTTTCACCAGGTTTTGTGGGTCGTGTATCACGGCTGTACCATTCCACAGGAGTATTATTCTTCCTGATAATCTCCTTACCATAATCATTTATCACCTTCATCTCTGATATGATCTGTTCAAAGACCATGTTCGTGATCTCTGCCTGATCGGTCGCAAGCCGGAGGAGATAGATCTCTGCATCCTCTTCAAGAGCAGTTGTACTCTCCCCAATAGCACGCTCACCAAAGGCAAGACTTGATTCTGTAGCGTAATTACCAAGATTATTTATGACAATCCAGGATATTCCTCCGATAATAAGAAAGATTAGGCTGGTAAGGAGGACCATTATCAGCAATAATTTAACCGTGACTCCAAATCTCATGCAAATCCTGCAGGCTTTCCCTGCTCATTATTCATCACAGTTACCATAATCTTCCGCTGCACGCTTTCCTGATTCCAAGAGGTTGCCCGTGGCCGTAAATTACCAATAAAAGTCTGTGTTCCGGGAGAGGTGGCCCGCACCATCCATTCCCGCATACCAGTAACTTCAACCGGCATATCAATGGGG